>MDTD01083574.1_pt1 | contig 11699 bp, 8 predicted proteins | sample 811221 | NCBI WGS metagenome assembly MDTD01 (sample SAMN05326646, study PRJNA326480) | marine metagenome | isolation source: seawater | place: Pacific Ocean: South West | collected 2011
AGTCATATATCGACCGTGACCCCTCATTGAGGACATCAAGAACGGTAGCCGTTCGAATCGCCTCATACGCTTTCAAACGAGGAAACCCCTGTCAGGACCCTTTGACGAGGGTTTTTTGAATGTCACCAAACACCTTGCTTCAAGTAAGATCGCTTTGCTACGGTGTGATTTTATTGAAGCCATTGAATTCCATTTGGAGAGTCCACCTCATGCATTCCCCCAAGACCCTGTTTACCTGCGTGCTTGCGCTTTACCTATCCGGCCTTGCCGAGGCCGACGAAAGACAAAAAGTGGTCTATTGGCCGAATCAGTTCGACTCATATCCCGAGGTTTCACTTGACCGCTCTGCGGAATCTGAGAACTTCGTGATTTTCTGGGGCTCGCTCGCCGGAGCAGACCCCACGCAGGCCCCAGACAACATTGACTTTGACCCGTCTTCGATCCTGACGCAACTCGAGGCGACCTATGACACCTTTGTGGATGACGTCGAGTTTCTCGATGACACCCAGGGAAATCTGTCTATTTATAAATTCATCGTCATCATGAACAACACATGGGACCAGGCACCATGGACAGGATGGGCGTTCGGTGGACAGTACGACAACACGGTCGGCTCCATGTGGATACATCCAAACGCCACGGTCAATCCTAGCTTCACTCTCTCACATGAGCTGGCTCACTCTTTCCAGGCCCAGTGCTACATCGACAATCCGGGCTTCGGATTCATCAACTATGAGCCCCATGGCTTCTTCTGGGAAGCACATGCGCAGTACATGACCGAACTGCACTATCCAACGATGCTTGATGCAGTTGACTACGCCAGATTTCTCAATACCGCCCATTACCACTGGTCATCGACGAGACATCACTATCAGGCGACACTGTTCCTACGCAAGATCGAGGACACCTATGGCCTTGAAACCATCAACAGACTATGGCGTGAATCCATTGCTGGCGAAGAGCATCCATTGACGACGCTCAAGCGACTTATGGGGCTCTCCCAATCCGATCTGAACGATCTCTTCGGCGATTACGCGATCCGAAACATCCACTTCGACTACGGAAATGGAGAGGAGATGAGACATACCATCGAGAACGAGGTGAATCCCGACGTGGTCGGACGACGCTTTACCGCGCTCATCCCACTCGATGGCCAGCCCAACTGCTGGAAGGTACCCGACTACATGTCTCCCCAAGACTACGGTTACAACTCCGTGCAGCTCCAAGCCGAAGAAGGCGCGACCACGGTTGATATGACCTTTTATGGACATCCCAACGAGCCCGCCGGTGGCGCCGGATTCCGATTTGGTTTCGTCGCCATGAACTCGGGTTCACCACGCTACAGTGAACTCCATCGTGCAGATGGAGGCGAGGAGATCGAGGTCTCATTCGAGCTGGAGGCCGATGACGAGGAGCTCTATCTCGTCGTGTTGGGCGCACCCGACGTTCATCACGACTACTTCTGGGAGCCGGGATGGCCGAAGATCTATCGCTATCCGTGGCAAATCAAGATCGATGGCGCCGTCCCCTTCGTCAACAATCATCGGGGTATCTCAGGTCAGCCGCATCCCAATGGTGGAGGTTTCGTGGCCTCCACCGCCTATGTCGCGCCTACAGCCTACGTTGGTCCAAATGCACAGATACTCAGCAACGCGATGATCCTGGGCAACGCCAGCATCGAAGGTCAAGCCACGGTCACCACATCCACGGTGGTCACCGATGATGCAGTCGTTCGCGATGCCGCCTTTGTTGGTTGGTCGGATGTCCGTGACAATGCGATCCTCGAGGAATCCTCGATGCATTTCTCGAGCGTATCGGGTGACTATCGCTCAGGTGGTGACGCCGAGGGACATGGAAACTGTTCTACAGGCCACTACAGACAAACTCCTCATCCAAACAACGGTCGAACAGCCTGCGATGGCCTTGTAGACCATCCTGCCAATGAGGATGTCAATCCGTCACATCCAGACCACATCTTCACGAACCCCTGCCCGGGTGATCTGAATGGCAACAACACTGTCAATGTGAATGATCTGTTGCAACTGATCAAGTTCTACGAAACCGGTGATGGCGGTGACTGTGATGGTGACGGGGATACGGATGTCAATGACGTCCTGCTCCTGATCGAGAACTGGGGAGAATGCAGCTAGACATCAAGGTGTGTCACACCTGAATGCCGAGCGTTCGAATCGCCTCACCCGCTTTCCAACCCTTGAAACCCCTGTCACGAATTTGTAACGGGGGTTTTTCGTTTACAGACAACGAGGATCAACCTGCTTAAGTAGATTAAACCCAGTTCGTACGAATGTCCTCGGGAACCAGCGACTACACGAGACCAATCGGGAGCAGTTACATGACGGAAAACGGGCCGAACATGAAGATGGCGACGAAAGCGCCAAACCGGAGACTTGGCATCGCCTCAACAGTCTTCACTGTTCTGGCATATGTCCTCGCATTTTACCCACTTCTCTCAATACTCTTTTTACCGCCGTCTCTCTTGGTGCCTCTTGCTTCACTTTTGGCCATCCCCCTTGCCATCATTGGGGTCATCATGGCCGTCATAAACAAAGCGAGGCTCAGCACGATTGCCGCGGGAGTTCTCGCGGTAATCTTGGCATTCTCGTTTCCTATCTTGGCCGTTGTAGGAATGATACGGGCAGGTGAGGGATTGGCTGCTCTCGGCGAAGCACTTAACAAAAGCCAAGAAGAAGCTTCGAATAACGTTCACATCTCGGACCTGATACTGCGGCCAAACGAGCAGAACAACAGATATGAAGTTGGCTATACGCTGACGAACAACAGCAACGAAACGATTCAGGTCATCATCACAAGAGTCTCTTTTCAGAACGCGAATGGAACCGTCATATGGAGCGAGCTCTCTGCTCCCGTAGGCCTCGAGGGCCCAGCAGACATGAGTCCAAATCAAGTGACAGTGGTTGAGCCAACCAGCGCCAACTATGGCGACGTCCCAGTTGCCCCGGGAACCACGGCTGCTGTCGAGATCGAGGCCGTCTCAATCTTCCCACTCGAATTCTGGAAATTACTTGATGACCAGTAATAAAGCGATCTGATGTATGTCATCAACCACGATGACGAGGGTTGCCTCGAACGCACTCGTCCTCCGCTCGGGTCACCAGACCAATGATGTGAACGCAACTGATCAACAGCATGCATTCGAGCCGTAAAGCCGGTTTCTTTGATGAAATGATTGATTTACAAGGGATAGGAATCACAGCCCTGTCGTATATTCATACATTGACAGGCTGATGCTTAGTAGCCCGGTTCCCCCCATTGACTCGTATCTTCAACGGTATCGGAAAGTTGATACGACGGCTGATTCGACCTGCACACAATCGTGATTTGAGAACTCGATCTGGAAGGCTTCGGACAACATGCGAATGACATTCATTACACGACTTCCACTGGTAGCCGTACTCTGGCTCGTCGCGACCGGCGTCACCAACTGGTGCCCCACCGCCAAGGCCGATGACCCCGCTTGCCTCGCTGATCTGGATGAGAATGGTGTGGTTGACGTCAACGACGTCCTGACGATGATCGGCGACTGGGGCAATCCGTATGGGGTCGATCAGTTGCTGGCAGCCCTTGAGGCCTGGGGCCCGGTTCCGGATGACTGCGACACCGGCCCGACACTCTCCGAACCGTTCCACATGCCGACCATGACAGACACCAGTACGCTCGATGTCGTCGTCGTCGAGGACTGGCACGTCGACACCATCGACGGCACGACCCGCCAGAAGCTCATCGACATCCATGTCGACGACTGGTGGGAAGGCGTCGAGATACGAGTGCCGATTCGCCTCGTGATTCCCCTGGAGGGAACAGTCGAGGGCTTCGTCATCAACGGCTCGGGGCTGAACGAGAATCCGGGCGACGATGAGTCGATGACACCAAGCGATCGAGTCGCACTCGATGCGGGCGCCGGAGTCGTCACGACCAAGATCAAATCATTGGGCTACTACCCCGATCTCCCACAGTCCAGCGTGATTCAGGCACGCTTCTTGGAGACACTCGATTGGCGATATACCGAGCTCTACCTCTGGGGCGCCATCATGATGCGATCGATCACTGCCGCGTTCGATGATGAACTTATTCAGCCAGGACCGGTCATCGCATACGGCAACTCGAAGAACGGAATCACTCCGCTCATCGCCTCGATTCATGACGAGCGAGTCACCGCCACTCGAAGCACGCACGCCTTCACCACCTACACCCCGATCCGGGCCCACGAATCCGAAGCGATTGTTGAAGTCGATGCAGCCAACCAGGACTTCGCCAACGCCCAAGCCAACGGTCTACCCCAGGGAGACCAACCCTGGGCCTACTACAGCAAGGGGTTCCAGAATCTCATCGAAGCCGTCGCCCCCTATGGATGGACGCCCTCCGAAGTACTGATCGCCATCGATCGGGTCGCAGACGATCTCTACGTGAGCGAGAACTGGGATGATCTGATGACGCGTGGCGTCCAGATCTTCAGCCTTCCAGGATCCCATGACTGGGTGGCCTACGACGTGCCCGGAACCAGTGTCGCTCTACCCGGTCTTCGCACCTACATCGTTCCCAATGGCGGCCACGGCCGAGGCGGCCATCCTGAGGCACCGAGCAATGATGTGGATGTCGCGTTCTTCAAGGAGCAACTCACAGGCATCGACGGAGGACTCGAAACCCCCGAGATCGCCACGACAATCGTTGACGGCACGCTCGAAGTAACGGCCACGTTCCCGGAGGGTGGCGAACCTGATGACAGCCGGATCTTCTGGATGTACGACCGTGGCCCCGATGGCTCGGCATGGTATCTCTACGATTTGTTCCCCGATGACAACTGGCTCACGATGACCGGAGATGGAAGCACATGGACCGCCTCCATTGAACTGGAAGCCGGCAAGAACACCATTGACATCGTCACCACTCACACCGTGACGATTGACGGGGGAATCATGCCGATCAGCGCCCCGTACACGCGGGTATCAATACCGTGACCATGAACTCAATTTGAAAGTGCTTGTCGCGGGGACACGATACAGCACTCCAGGCAAACCGGTGCTGACAGCATCGGGGCAAATGTCCTTGGGAACCTGCGACTACGCGAGACCAATCGGGGGAACATGGAGGACTACCCCACAATCTGCGCCTGTGGCTACGACCGGTTTCGACTGGCCGATGATCAGCCTTGTCCCGAGTGTGGCCAGATCAAGATTCCCAAGCCACGTTTCGGAATACTAAGAGGCCTGTCCCAGGGCTATCCAAGTCCCACCGCAGCCATCTCCTTCATCTGCAGCCTGATCACATTCGGGATTTCAACCATTCTCACCATCGTCATTGTCGTGATGATGGCGAGCATCGCCAACAGCAGAGGGGCCGGGGCACCCATCGGTCTCATTCTGCCCGTCTATGGATACCTCATCTTTCTACTGCCGGCCGCGGGCATCACAGGCCTGCTCGCGATCATTCCCACAAAGGGGAAACATTGGCCATTGGCCGTGTTCAGCCTGATCACCATCGCGGTATCCGCCATCATCCCGGTGATCGCCTTCTTGGTGTCGCTGCTTCTCATCTGAAGTTCGATCTCCCATATGATTCATTGATGCACACCGACAACAGATTGACGACATGGTTTCTCTTTACATTTATGACTGCATTCTCGGGCATCCTGATGGCTCAGCCCGAAGCACCAGATGTCCAATCGATCGTCGAGGAACGAATCGAAGCTGGGCTGACACCGGCGATCGCGGTTGGAATCGTCCGCAAGGACGGCAGCCGGGAGATGTTCTTTGCCGGCACCCGGCACATTGACGGCGATGCCGCAATCGACGAGAACACCATCTTCGAGATCGGATCCATCAGCAAGGTCTTCACCGGCATACTGCTTGCCCAGATGATCGATGAAGGCAAACTTGGAGCATCCGACGCTGCGAAGACGTACCTTCCAACCGAGGTGACTCTGTCAGAGGACATTACCCTCGAACATCTCGCCACCCACACCTCGGGACTGCCGAGAATGCCCGGCAACTTCGCTCCGAAGGATCCGGCGAATCCCTACGCCGACTACACCGTCGAGCAGATGTACGAGTGCCTGTCATACGAAGGCAGGGACACCACCGTCGGCGGAAATCCAGCCTATTCCAACCTCGGTATGGGGCTGCTGGGCCACGTTCTCGAGAGACGAACCGGCGAGGACTACGAGACCCTGATGATCGAGCGCATCGCTGCACCGCTCAACATGAACAGCACCACCATCAAACCTCGTCCAGAAGATGCCCTGCGTGTGGCCGGCGGCCACGCCGGAACCACGCCGGTTTCGGCATGGGACATCCCTACGCTCGCTGGAGCCGGCGACATCAACTCCACGCTCAATGACATGCTCATCTTCACCGCCGCCAACCTCGGACAACTCGAGACCGATCTTCACAAGACGATGAAGAACAGCCACACACCACGAACGAAGCCGGCAGGTGGCTCGACCACGATCGGCCTGGCCTGGCACGTCACGGGTGAACCCGGCCGTGAAATCATCTGGCATAACGGGGGCACCGGTGGATTCGCCAGCTTCATGGGACTCAGACCCGACACCGGTGAAGGCGTTGTAGTCCTCAGCAATGCAAGCTATCGAGGCGTCGACAGCATCGGCTTCCATCTGCTTGATTCCGCCGCCCCCCTCGACACCGTCCGAAAGATCGTCAGCGTCGATCCCAAGATTCTTACGGAGTATGTGGGCACCTACATGATGTTCTCCGGAGCCATCTTCACCATCACGCTCGAGAACGATCAATTGTCCGCTGAACTGACGGGACAACCATCGTTTCCGGTTTTCCCGACCAGCGATGATGAATTCTTCTACAAGGTGGTGGATGCCCAGCTCACCTTCATGCGGAATGACGACGGCCAGGTCGACCGCCTTGTCCTGCATCAGAATGGCCAGAATCTTCCCGCGATGAAATTCGAACAGACCTCGCCCTGAAAGGACGTTCAACGAGCAACGCCTCGATGAACCCCGTCATCAGAAGCCCCCATGATTCAAGCGATCATCCCCATCAAGACGAGTCGACCCCAATGAACCCGATGGCTATCCGTGATTCTCGAAACAATCGCCGCAATCTCATCGGCTTCCTGATTCTGCTGGCGAGCATGATGGCACTCGCCGGATGCTCGATCCATCCAAGAACATCGAGCCGCGCAGCGGAATGCTCCGCTCCAGTGGACCGCATGACACTGGTTCAAAATGCAGCCGACTACGAGGCCCTGTTCACGCTCGCCGGCGGACTCAAACCCATGAGCAGTGGGTTCTGGCGATGCTCGTTCGAAGTTGACAACCCCGATCTCACTGAACTTGAGAAGGTCAGAGATATGCTCGAGGCGCTTCGAAACGAAGTCTGGTATGCGGACATACAGATCTTCGCCAAAGTCCACGATGGTGAACGCAATGCCCATGCCTTCGTGGTCCACAGGCAATCGCTTGCTGCCATGATCGATCGGCATGAACCGTTCTGGAGCTCATGGGACATCACACCCGAAACCCACCCCACCGAAGTTGTCGAGATCGTGGATCGGATGCCCCGCGCGGATAGATGGAGAGGCTACGGGTACCTGTACGGATACCCCGATGAAGCCGTCGACTTCTTCGTCGAGGCAGGCATCTCGGCGGACGATGAGGATCGCGAGATGGGCCCGGGAAAGGATCGCCAGTTCACCCAGATCCCGACCTATGCCGCCGAATCAGGACGCTTCACCTATGCCGTGCCAGTTGACCACGAGCCAACCGAAGCAGATCGACATCTGGCCGAACAGGCCAGACTCATCCTCGATGCGTACATCGAACGAAGGCCCCACATGATCGATGTGGACGTCGCCATCCGGGAACTCCTCGAGCTCAACTCCAGATTCGAGCCAAGCCCAATGACCGATACGCTGATACACAGGTGACCCCCTGCCGGCGGAGCAGCGAACCTGCATCCCTCGGATAGGATGAGTCGATCATGCGATTCCTTTCCACACTTCTGGCACTCTCGACAGCACTGATGGGATGCTCCTCCATGGACGAGAAACACGTATCTCCACATGACACCAACGCGATTCGAGTAGCGACCTACAACATCAAGCATGGTCGAGGCATGGATGGCACCATCGATCTCGAACGAACGGCCGAGACGCTCAAATCGATGGATGCCGACATCATCGCCCTGCAGGAAGTGGACGATCGAGCTCATCGAAGCGGCGACATCGATCAGGCATCCTGGCTGGCCGATCGACTCGGGATGCACGCGGCCTACGGATCGTTCATGGATTTCCAGGGCGGACGATACGGACTCGCCCTCCTCTCCCGGCGACCGTTCCAATCCCATGAAGCCTGGCGACTGGCTGACGGCAACGAGCCACGTGTCGCACTGGCCGCGGACATACCGACAGACACCGGGGATGCCATCACCGTGATCGCGGTCCATTTCGACTGGGTCGAGGACGACAGCTACCGATTCGAACAGGCACAGGAAACCATCCGCCGGATCGGGACGCTTCAGACACCGTGGATCGTGCTGGGCGACTTCAACGACGTCCCGGGTTCACGCACCATGGTCGCCTTCGAGAACATTGGCCAGAATGCCGTGAAACCGGTCGGCAACTCGGCGACATTCCCATCGGACCATCCTGAGATCGAGATCGACCACATCATCACCGGACCTGAAGACGCCTGGATGCCGGCATCCTCGATGGTCATTCCCGAATCACGAACATCCGATCATCGACCCGTGATGGCGGAACTGGTCTTCATTAGGAATTGACGATGTACCCCGGACGACTACTTGGCAAGACGATTCTTGTTTGCGGCTCATTCCTGATCTGCGTCGCCATCGCATCGAAAGCCTCGGCTAATCCGCAGAAGATGGTGATCGATGAACATGTGAACCCCCGCTGGATCGATGACGATCAACTCGAGTTCTCTCGAACCGAAGATGGCAACACGAAGCGGTATCGAATCGATCGGGAGACCGGCGTGATCACGAATGCGTCCAGCGAGGCCCTGAGCACCGACCGCCTGCCGGGACGATCAGTCTCGGAATCGAGTTCTCGTGGAGGCGATGTTCCGATCATCTTCAAGAACGACACCGAGCAATCGGTCAGCCTGATGTGGGTCGATGGCAGCGGCACTGAAGTCCCCTATGGTGAAATCGAAGCGGGCAAGCAGAGAAGAATGAGCACCTACGACGGCCATGCCTGGCGCATGCTGGGTGAGGACGATCGCACCCTGACCGCGTTCGTCGCCGAACCAGGCAGACCAATGGCCGTGATCGACGAGATCTCCATGCAGGAGTGGCGAGCGTCCAAGGAAGATAAGCAGGCCAATGGCAAGAACGAGGCTTCTTCGAAGAGGTCACCTCGAGCCAAGGTGACGACCAGAGACGGCAATCTGTGGATCGAACGCCCGGGCCAGGAACCCGAACAACTCACAACGGACGCACGACCGGACTCCACATGGCGCCCACGTGTCCTCTTCTCCCCCGATGACCGGTTCTTTCTCGCTCGCAAGATCGATGCGCCACAGGAACATCCGATCCACATGCTCGACATCATGCCCGAGCATCAGGTCGAACCGATTCTCCAGACACATCAGTATCTCAAGCCTGGCGACAGGATCGCACGAAAACATCCCGCCGTATTCGAGGTCGAGACCGGAAGGAGGATCGACCTCGACCCGGAGCTTGCGCCCAATCCATGGTCCATCAATGAATTCAGCTGGCATCCCGAGAAAGCCAGGGCACGCATGCTCTACAACCAGCGAGGCCATCAGATCCTCCGCCTGCTCGAGATCGACGCGATCAGCGGCGAGAACCGCGTGCTGATCGACGAGACCTCGGACACCTTCATCGACTATTCCGGCAAGCGATTCCTCCACATCATGGCCGATGGCGATCACGCGATCTGGATGACCGAACGAAGCGGATGGAACCATCTCGAGATGGTGGACCTCGTGACGGGCGAGCGAACACCGATCACGTCCGGAGACTGGGTGGTCCGTGCTGTGGATGATGTCGATGAGGAAGCCGGCACGATTCGCATCAGGGCACTCGGGCTAGACGCCGATCAGGACCCGTATCACGTCCATCATGCCACGATCGATCTTGAATCAGGGGAACTCATCCGGCTGACCGAGGGCGATGGCACCCATGAACTGGAGTTCGCCCCGGATGGCCGACACTACATCGACCGATGGAGCCGCGTCGATCTGCCTCCCGTCCATGAACTCAGAAGAACAAGAGATGGTTCGCTCGTCGGTGTATTGGCGGAGGCCGATCACACCCCGCTTGTCGAGTCCGGCTGGCGGCAACCGATTCGCTTCAACGCAAAGGGGCGTGATGGACTGACCGACATCTGGGGCGTCATCATCACGCCACGGGATTTCGATCCAGAGAAACGCTATCCAGTCGTCGAACACATCTATGCCGGGCCCCATGGCCACTTCGTTCCCAAGAAGTTCAACAAGAACTCGCGTATGCGGGACGTCGCCGAGCTCGACATGGTGGTGGTTCAGATCGACGGCATGGGCACCAACTGGCGTTCGAAGGCGTTCCATGATGTGGCCTGGAAGAATCTCGGTGACTCGGGTTTTCCCGACCGCATCGCCTGGATGAAGGCCGCTGCCCAGACGCGGCCCTGGATGGATCTAGATCGAGTCGGCATCTATGGCGGAAGCGCCGGTGGCCAGAGCGCCATGCGGGCACTGCTGGCACATGGGTATTTCTACGATGTGGCGGTCGCGGACTGTGGTTGTCACGACAACCGCATGGACAAGATCTGGTGGAACGAACTCTGGATGGGATGGCCGATCGGCGATCACTATGCCGAGCAATCCAACGTCACCAATGCTCATCTACTCGAAGGCGATCTCCTGCTGCTCCTCGGCGGCATGGATCGCAACGTGGATCCAGCATCCACCCTGCAGGTGGTCGAGGCGCTCGTTCAGGCCGACAAGGATTTCGATTTCATACTCATGCCCTCCGGAGGACATGGAGCCGGTGGTTCGGCCTACGGTTGGAGACGCTCGCTTGATTTCCTGAAACGGCATCTTGACGAGAAGTGAACCGGATCCGACACGGCTATTCCGTCTTGGTCTCAGAGGCTTTGGATTCGGAGGTCCTGGATTCGCTCTTCTTCTCGCTTGCTTTTGGCTTGCTTGTGTTGAGCCAAACCACATTGGAGAACGCCCTGGCTGGATTTGATTGATTCGCGGCCCAGGCGTCCAAGGCACCATCCCTGTTGAAGTCACCCAAGTCGACGGAAGTCGTGAAACGGTCCCCCAGTCTCGCTCCAGAATCGGCGAACTTGCCTGTGCCATCATTGATCCACACCCGATTGGGTTTTACAAGACAGCCCACAAACGCATCGATATGACCATCGAGATCGAGGTCGGCCAGTTTCACGGAATTTGCAGGCCCGAGCGACTGCCCAGAATTGCTGAAGACCCCCTTACCGTCATTGAACCAGACTTCGCTTTCCGACTTGCCGATAGCGCTGACGCCCACCCAGGCATCAAGATCGCCATCGCCATCAAGATCACCCAGTTCGATCGCCTTACTGCTGCCTTTGCTCAGGGACTGCTCGGAATCACTGAAGGCACCCTTCCCATCGTTGAGCCATATGCGGTCAGGCTGGCCATTGTTGGCGCAGTAGGCGTCGAGATCGCCATCACC
>MDTD01124868.1_pt1 | contig 11699 bp, 23 predicted proteins | sample 811221 | NCBI WGS metagenome assembly MDTD01 (sample SAMN05326646, study PRJNA326480) | marine metagenome | isolation source: seawater | place: Pacific Ocean: South West | collected 2011
ATCTTTATCTACATCTAAACAATGTGTTAAATATTCTTTTGCTCGTAATCCGTATCTTTTTTCTTCTCTATCTCTTGTTCTACTCTCAGGTGTGTCTATACCATACAATCTAACTCTAGCACTATGAAAGATATCAAAACCTAAATCTATAATTACATCAATAGTATCACCATCAACAATTTTTGTAATTTGTTCTATTTTATATTCATACATTATTTAATCCTTAAAACTTTATGAACGAACCATTTTATCGCTCGTTTTATTCTGTCTATTAAATATACATTTATCAAATGTTTCACCAGTCTAACAACAATTAATATTGGTGAAGTCAAAACATCTGCTAACAGTATAAAAGCATCTACAGAGATATCTATAATGTTGTCTGTAGTGCAAATTTTATTCCAGCGTTGTTTAATGCGTTCTCTAAAACTCATAACATTGCTCTACTGTCCCTAAATACTGTTCTAACACCTGCTTTTCTAAATTGTGCGACAGGTAAAAACACTGCTATCGGTGCCTGGTTTGCATCTATTCTTAAAAAATTAGACCTGGTTTGTTTGTAAAGATATTTCTTTATTGTTGGTCTGACAAACTTATTTTTTTTCAAATCATCATAAGACGCATCTAATCTTGTCGTTCTATCAAATTTTGTGTTGTTTGCAAATCCTTGTAGAGTTTCTAGAAATCTTAATCTCAATGCAGGTGGTAGATAATGAAAATTGACCCCTAAAAATCCACCTTTGATTGTATCAATAGGTAAGACTAGTGGAAATACATCATAATAAGGTAATCTGTTTTTTGTTTTTGGGTCATACAAAAACATATTTAATCTACCACCACTAGGTCTATTATTTAAGGTGCCATCTCTTAATAATTTACCAGCAGTAATTCTATCTGTCAAATTTGAAATTTGACTTCTGTACCAAGATTGTGATTTTAAAGTATCACCTTGTTTTTGAACTATGGGGTCTAATATGCTTACCATGATACTATTTATATGAAAAAAGGGATACCGTTACCAGTATCCCTTCAAGTTTAGAAGTGCGAGAGAGATTTAATCATCATCTGCTAATTTCGAAAAATAATCCATTGTATCATCACCTTCACTAGCAGTAGATGTTACTTCTTCACTTTTTGCTACACCATTAGTCTTAGGTGGGAGGTCTGTTTGACTAATATTTGAAGTAGCAACTCCCGTACCCATAATTGTCCTATTCAGTTTCTCTTTGAGTTCATCATAGGTCTTAAAATTACTAGGGTCCGTGAATTCTTTTAGAGGATATTGTTTCTGCCATATTGCTTTTATATCACTATCGTTGTCAGCAATTGTTGATACACCCTCAAATTCTGATTTATCATAATTCCAATAACCATCAACTTTTCTGATCTTTAACTTAAAGTTTGCACCTTTCCAGAAGTCGAAAGGATTTATTGGTGTTTCGTCTTCAAATTGTGGTTTCATCGCCTCTGTAATCTTATCAAATATCTTTTTACCGAACTTGTATAAGAATACTTTACCCTCATTCTCTGGTCTTTTAGGGTCACTCACAACATAAACATTTGAATAGTATGATAACTTTCTTTTTCTCTTTCTTGCTAAGTCTTTATCTGTATCGACACCAGTATTCCATAATCTAGTGTTCTCTTCTGACACAGGATCTTTTTGATTTAGCGTTGTAAGAGAGTTCTCTATGTACCATCCACCAGGTCCTTGAAATGCATGTGACCACAGTCTTGCCCATGGCATATCTTCACCTTCAGGTGCAGGTAAAAATCTTAACACTGCATAACCATTACCTGATTTATCAAGTTCAGGTTTCCAGAGTCTATCGTCTTGATATTTACTCTTATCGTTACCTTTATCTTCTGGGTTTAACTTTTCGTCTAATGCTTTGGTCAAAGCATCAAAGTTGCTAGATGATTGTTTTAATGTTTCAAAATCCATATATTCTCCTTATTAATTGTATTTGTGTTACCTGTATTATCGGTATCTTTAGTATTTATACGATTCATAATGTTTATTAATATAACAAATTTACCACCTTTTGTCAATGCTATTTTGTAAATCATCATAAGTTATATAAACTAAATTTTTGTGTCCATGAAACTGTGGTTGTATTCGATTTACCTTACAGTTATTATCAATAGATTCTCTATTTACTTTGTAAAATGCAATATCAGGATTTTCGCCTATCAAAGCATTTAATTGTATAATCCAATTTTGTGACGGTGTTTCTTTATGATTGACAGGACTATAATTTTTTGTACCTTTATATAGATTATTAATTAAATGATTTTTACTATTTAAATCATGACCTAATAGATAAACTTGTTGTGGTTGTTCTTTTTTTATTGCTAACCATATTGCAGTCGGTCCTGCCGCCCAACCTAAGTCTTGTCCACCTTGTATTTCTTTAATGTGTTGAACTTTATCTTTTGTTAACCATGATATATAAGTTTGAAATGACTTTTTATACTCATCTAATTTAGATTTATCCTTCATGACAGATTTTGCCATACTAATTAGTGAAGTACCACCTAATACAAATCTATTAGAATTACCTCTTTCATTTTCTTTTTTAAGATTTAAAGACTCTATAAAGTTTATTACTTTTTCATCATCTGTACCATACACCGTTAGATTATAATTTTTAGCGTCATGTGAGTGCCAGTTTCTAAAATAACACACATTTTTATGTGCGTAACCACTCTGATAAATTTCATGTATAATACCTTGATCAACAGCAACTAAAACATCAGGTGTGTAATCTCTATACAATGCGTTGCAACCATATATTTTACCATGTTGCTTTAGTATATCAAGATTAACACCTTTTCTACTTTCACCATTACCTAAACAAAAAACTCTTTTCATTAGAATGCTATTTCAAAACCTTGTTTTATATGTTGATCCCAAATTAATTGACCATCATATATATCTGTGTTTATAAAATCAGGATCATTTTCACCCTCTGCCCATTCATCTATGCCACCAGGTGCTAAACCTCTGACAGGTTTCATACCATAATATTTAAAACTACAAGTGCCTTTTTTTCTACTAACTACTACACTTATACTTTTATTACCTTTTATTAATATACAAGTTTTCATTTTTCCTCCAATAAATATTTACTGCTAATAGGAAACTGATCTTTCATATGATGTGCTATGTTTCTTGTCACATCAGTTGTTTCTTGTTGAGCATCATCTTTATTTCTTAAATTACAAACTCTAGCAAATGCATATAAAGTGCCTGACCATATCCACTCTGTCATCATACACTGTGGTAAAATCATTCGTGCTAACTCAGGTGCTATGTTTTCATCTAACATATCATTATACATTTGTTTTGCTTTCTTAATTAATGGCATAATGTCATATTCTACTTCTGTGTCTTTTGAACCTTGCTTTTTATTCTCATGTTTTTCACGCCATAAAAAAGGTATATAAAATTCTGGGTCATCACTAACATATCTACGACTAACTTCATTCCATACTAAACCTACCTGATGCTTGACAAGTTGTCTTGCAACAAATACAGGTGCTTTAATTCTAAATTGTAATGACGCATGACCAAATGGTGACCAGTGATTGTGTATCGCTAAATATTTTATTAATTTTTCATCATTGTCTTCGAATTTTGTATGCACTTTAGAAAAAGATACTCTTGCTGAATTGACAACTGATAAGTCAGAACCCATTTTATCTAATAAAACAACTTGTGTCATAATGGCAATTTACCTACTTTAGGTAGATAATTTAAATCTCGTGCCTCACACTCTATTTTTTCTTTTAATGTTTTTGATATAAATTTACCCACTGTTTCTATCTCTATTTCATTTTGTTCACAATAATAAACAACTGCGTCCATATAAGACATGTCTTTTTTCTCTCGTTTTATAATTTCTATTTGATGATAAAATTTTACGCTATTCATAATATTATTGTACACTCTCTTTTAAATTTGTCAATGTTCTATCTAACACCTCATAATACTCATCTGTAGCGTTTAGAGGTGCTATTAAATGAAAAGGTCTTTCTCTTTTTGTGCTAAAAATAATACCTGCGTTTGCTTGTATCTCAAAATTATTCTTTTCAAATATATCAGTTACATTTTTTCTTATGTTATCAAAATCATCAAATTTTATTTTTTCTAGATAGTGCAATACACTTATTATACCTGGTTGATAGAAAGAATATGTGTAACCATGATCCCAATTAAAATCTTCACCTAATGCGTTGTCTATGTAATCATCATAACATGTCATAGACAGAGGAAAGTAACCACCTGTTATTGCTTTACCCATTGTAAAAATGCTAGGTCTAAACGATATTGTTTCCCAACCAAAAAATTTACCTAACTTACCCCCACCCATGAATATGTCGTCTACTATGATCGGTATATCATAGACAATTCTAATCATTTCTAATTCTCTCCAAAACTTCTCTGTGTAGGGTTTTAACTTCTTAGCATATGTGTGTGTTTCTACAATTATACATGCTACGGTTTCTAAATCAACTGTACCTTTGATGTCCATATCTCTAGGTAATATTTGTCTATTAGGATAATGTGGCATATTATAAAATGGATCTTCATTAAATAAAGTATTACCTATGGATTGTGTTAGATAAGTTGAACCGTGATAACTACCATCAAAACTTACTATTAAATTTCTATTTTTATTATTTTTCTTTTTGTGATATGCAAACGCTAATTTTATAGCACCCTCGTTTGCATCACTACCAGATAGTGCGAAGAAACTTTTAAATCCACCACTCATATCTTTAATCTTAGATGCTAAATCAAAACTTTTCTGATTTAAATGTAGATCTTCATTGGATAAAAAGTTCTCACCTACCTCTGGTTTATCAGATAGTAGCATTTCTTTTTGAATTTGTTTTAGAAAATCAAATTGTTGATAACCTAGTAAAAAACACCCATAATGTAAGTGTGGATCTAATTGTTTTACACCATCAACAATTCTACCATAATCCCAAAGTGAACTAGTGTGAGGTTTTTTATTTACATTCACATCTACCTGATAACCAGGTATCAATCCATCAAATCTCATAATATAATGTATTAACCCTCTAATTCAAACTTTATTGAAAATCCTGTGTCTACTGTTGAGTCAATTGAAGAATTCTGAATACCTTGAACAATCATAGATAGATTAGATGTACCGTTCCAATCTGTAGAATGCGTACCTAGAGATTGCCATTCACTTAAATCGTGTGGTTCTAGAACTTGCTTGACATTACCATTTATTGAAAAAATTATAGATGGATCGTTTGGTCCCATAACCTCTTCAAATATATTTTCACCTAAAACGCTATCTGGTGTTTCTTTAAATCTCATTGATATATTGTGAGTGCCTGAAGATGAACCAGCGATTGTTATTTCGTATATGCAAGTATAACCAACACCAACTTGTGTAACATGATATTGATTAGCAAGTAAAACAACATCTTTTGTAAGATCTAAATCAACTGTTTTAGCATTGACTATATTACCACTGATACAATCGGTTGTAACAACATCACTTTTGATGATTGTTGTGGTGCCATTATTTTGAATGCTTAGATCAGTATCAGAACTAACCCATTTATCGCCTATTTTTGGATTTTCTAAAATTGTAATTCTTACTGTTTTATTTGCCATAATTACCTCTCTTTCTTATTTATAAAACATATTGTTTAAATATTTCTAGTGCCTCATTAAATTTTACTGTTTCTAACTCTGATTTACTAACTATATTAAATGATTGTGTCAACCTACCCTCTATCTTTGATGGATTTATAACCGAGTGCAATCTACCACCATTCACTAAACTAGGTCTGCTAATTGTTTTTTCGTATACTAGTTCACAATCTTTTTCTTTAGCATATAAAATATTCCATACATTACCATCATCATCTTTTTCCTCACCCATTTTTACTGCGTCATCATCAGCAGTCCACCACTGCATTTTACTTTCTATAGGTCCCCATGTGATATTAATTTTAGCATGATCATCAATAAAGTCTGTTGGTTTTCTCTCTTTCTTAAAATAACCAGTTTCTTTATTATTATCTACATGTATATGTAAATTATCACCTGGTTTAGTCCAAAAGTATAAAGGGTTATCACTAAATAAACCAAACTTGTCTAAGAAATTTTGCATATTGTCTTCATTAATTTGCAAATCCCCTCTAATATTATCCCAAAAAGACTTATCATAACATGCTGTAATACTACCAAACTGACACCTATCAACACATTCAGGTAGACCACAACCACCTTTCTTAATATTCTCATCTATATTGTCAGTAGTTTTTACTACTGATGGTTTCTTTATATTAAAAGGTAAATCTAAATATCTGTGGTAAATATTCATTATGCTTGTTTTGTTTTGCCATACTCTAACTCAAACATTTTATAAAAATCTTCTACAACTTCTTCTAGTTTAGAAATATAATCTTTTTTGTCTTTTTTATAGACAACAATAGAACCATCTTCACCACCTATGATTACAACTATATCATTTATTTCTTTACCATACAACTCTTCATACATTAAACCGTATGCTGTACACTGCATAAAATAATTGTCAATCCATTCTTCTTTTCTTTCTTTGTTAGCAGTTTTAAAATCTATAACAGATAGATTACCATTATACTCAGCGATACAGTCTACTTGACCTGCTAATTTGTATTTGTGTGAACACAAAACAGTTTCTAAACAATGTATATTGTTGATTTGATCTACATATGGTTTCATTAATTTAAATAAACCTAAAGGCAATACACTCTTTTCTTCTAGTTTCTCACCTTTAAGATAATTCTCAATTAAATTATGAGTAGCAGTACCTCGTCTTGCCGCCCTACCCATTTCCCAATTAGCAACATTCTCACCTATCTTATCTCTCCATTGTTGAAGTTCTATTTTCTTTTTCACACCTAGAACAGATGTAACACTAGGATAGTTTGTGCCATTAATATCGTAAAAACGATATTTACCTTTTCTTTTACCTTTTGCTGTAGGTAACACAGATTTGTCTATGTCTATAAAATTAAATTTCATTATGCCTGTCTTTCTAAAAATACTGTTTTCATTGATTTCGGTTTAAAGTAATCATACACTATTTCTTTTGCTTTGTCAATGTTAAAATCTTTACAACTAAAAATATCAATGTAAAAATCACCATTCTTATCGACAAAGTGACCTGTTATAGATGATGTTTCAATTAATTGCACCATGCTAAAACCTGATGCATTTTCATCATGTGTTGCAAAATGTTCAATAATAGGTTCGCCATATGCTTTCATGTCAATACCTTCAACTAAGTTTTTAACGAACACTTTAATAATATTTTTATTTTTTACTATATGCTTATAGTCTTTCGCACCTTTACAATCTAGTATCAAATGATAACCCCAATAACTCATGTTAATTTTATCCTTTTCCATGTTAAATTACAATACATACATTTTTTTGTTTCACCAACTCTTAAACTATAGTATACAGTGGGGTGACTAAAATCCTGACCTGAGCATTCAACTTTTGCTCTATCAATTTCTATAACTCTATGATAATTATTACCAAATAAATCAGTTGTCATTATACACTACCTCTTTTAAATATTTTTAATTTTGTTTTTTTTGCTTTTATTTCTTTTCTTATATAATCAACTGCTAAATCAGGTTTTGTATTACCACACATAAAAATATCAAATGCAACATATTCTCGCTTCGGCCAAGTATGAAATGATATATGTGATTCTTCTAATACTGCAACACCTGATAAACCTCCATCATTAAATTTATGCACATGTCCATATAATCTATTTGCATTAGCGACAAGAGATGCTTTTAGTAATATTTTGTCAAAATCCATGTCAGACAATGAAGTGTCAAACCCCCAAACATCTAAAATATAATGACTTCCTGCATATTCTTCACCTGTAAAATCATTTACAATAAAGTGATCTTTTGTTATCATTATCCCCATAAGTGTTTGACTATACCGTTTATATAAATTGTAAAACCTACTGCATTTAAAATCATTAAACTTCTATCTCGCCACATCATAGCAACAATTATCCAACCTAATAAACCTATACAACTTATATACAAGTTTAAAGGAAATATATTATTAGATGTTAATATAATACCAGCGATCAGGAAAATACTTGATGCCCACTTTATCCACCAATCTAATTTATATGTTTTATTTTGCTTTCGCACCACTAATTACATCATTCTCAGTTGCAAATACTTCATTACTATACATTTGATATTTTGTTTTACCATTATCTTTATATGCTCTTAAAAACTCTTTTCTATTTTCTGCTTTATTATTAAAAGAGCAATGTACCCACCCACTGTTTGGTTCATCAGGTGAAAAAAATTCTAATATTAGTTGATCATAACTCAAATTCTCATTAATATATTCTGCTAATTCTTTATTAGATACACCTGGTATCTCAAAATCTGCCGCCTGACCTTTTGCGTGTTGTGAGTTTACAGACGAACCTATCGCAATGCATAACTCAGGACTTCTGTATCCAGAGGTTACCCTTAAAGGTCTACCATAATAATCTCTCAATGGTTGTAAAATATTTTGACATAACAAAACTAAATTAGATTGATGAGTACCCGTTGGATTATTATCTATACCTTTACGGGTAGCAGTTTGAGATCTAGTCATCTCTCTTAATGTAAAATTTTTACTTAGTTCCATTTCTCCCTCTTGTTAATTCTAGTATTTTGTCTATTTGTGCTTTTATAATAGGACCACGATTTGGCCAATGAATATAAGGTTCATCACTTTTACTTAAATTATATAAAAAAGGTAATATAACTTTCTCTATGTTCTTAAATCTTTGTGTTGTTTCTGTATCTTCTATCTCTTTTGTGATAGAGTCTTTCTCTGCTACCACTTGTAATACTTCATTCATCATAGACTTGATATCGGACAAATCACTTTTTACTTTTGATAATTCTAAGTTTGTATTTTCTACAACCTTTTTATCAACTGATGTTTCAGATTTAGGTTTTGAATCTACTGGTGTAAACCCGTAGTCTTCATCTAAATCGAACCCTCGCATATAATCAGGAATATCTGTCATTTAATCCTCTTTCTATGTTTTTTTAAGACTTCTTCAGTCTTTACTTGTTTTGTACTTCTTCTTAAATGTTTCTTTGCTAAATTACTTTGTGGGTGTGCCTCTGCTATTCTTGATAGATTATCTTTCCAACCACTATCTTGTCTGTAAGATTTACCAGCAACACCACTCACTATATTTATTCCTGAAACTAATTGTCTAATATGTGGGTTGTCTTTTAAGTATTGTTCTCTTGCACTCATTGTCATCATCTCTTCAAATACTTCACCCGTTTCTGTGTTTTCAAAATCATATGTTGGCATAATTAGTTTTTATCCTCTCATAGTCTGTTTTATAAGGTTCTTGAATGTAAGGGTTGTATTCAGGTCTTAGTTTAGAATAATCATTAGGTATTCTAAATGCTAATCTATCTTTAGTTTTACCCTCTCTATTATGAAGTGTTATTGTATTATCAAAAATCAATAAATCATTATCTGTCTGATATTTATGTCTGTAGATATACTTCTCTTGAAATAGCGATTTTCTTAAATAATTAAAAAACTTTTTAGATTCTTTTACAGATAAACCCACAATCTGATAACATGATGAACTTAAATGAATACCTTTGTAACCATATAAAGATTTTCTAACGAGAGGTATCTCAGGTAAGTTATCATCATTGTGTAAGTCTGATGCAATATTATCATCACAAAAGACATTTCTACTCACAACACCATCATCATACTTTTCACCATCAGGATTTACTTGTTGAGATGAATATTTGTGTATCACAATTGTTTCGTCTAATTCTTTTCTAACGCTATCGGGTTGTTCTTCGTACCAATCAACAGTTGTCATAAAACCTGTGCTACTATTAGTCATATTTTTTTGACCATATAAAGATATGCCAGGTATAGAGTATAACAAACCACCATCATTACAGTGCCACTCAAGATCACCTCTACCAAATAATCCCATAGGTTTATTGTCATGCGTTCTATTTTCTGTAACTCTTAATACACTATTAAACTTACCATCTGCTGATGCTACCATTCTTTTTACATCTTCAATATACTGCTTATCTTCTTTATTCATTTTAAAATAATCGTATGCAGTCCATTTTTTAATATTATATTTTTTCTTTAATGCTAACATAGGTAAATACAACGGGTCACCCCATTTTTTCATCCACTTTTTATACTCACCTACATCTCTAAAATCGACATTACGAATAACAGTAACTAAATTTTTTAGATGTTCTTCACCTAATAACAACCACCTGTCATTATTTAAATCATCTATTTTTAGATCGTCAACAAATATACCGAAACGACCTAAACCAGGTATCTTACTTATTTTCATCTATGTAAACTTGTTCTTTCTTAAAATGTTTATCAAGTGTTTGCAATAGTTCTTCATATCTTGCTACTTGCTCTAACTCTTTTAGAATTGTTTGCATGATATCACTATGTTCACCAATACCTATTGATTTATTTAAATAAACTTCGATATTAGTTTTATGTAGTTGTAAATTACCTTCGCAATTTATTCTAACTGCATCAATCATATCATTTCTCATTGACTTTGACATTCTTTCTCCTTTAATTTATTAATACCCTCTAAGTACCATGTTGGTGTTGTTGCTGGTGTTTTCCATGTTGCAAATCTTCTTTTCTCCATAATGTAATATTTTCTATATGATGCAACTGCGTCACCTTTTACTTTACAATAATCAGGCATAGCAGGTTTTATATCTGTAGGTGCTTTAAATACATTTTTAAACTTCAAAGGTGGTAATTTTAATATATCACCTAATTTTTGTATAGCGATATGATCTTCAGTATGATTATATCTTTTTTTATACTCTTCATTTAGTGCCATCATGTGTTGATACAACCAATCATAATTAAATACACTTTCAAATAACCACTCTGTACTAGGGTGTTTCAACCAACCTGCTTTGTATAAAGTTTTTTCATAATTACTGTTAGGGTGTTTCCATCTCTTAATTCTTCTACCATTAGCAGTCTTATCATAATATTCTGTGCCATCTGATACTCTATGAACTGTACACAGCAATTGTGCTGATTCTAAAATCATTTTAACAACATGCTTATCACAGGACATCTCTGCTGACTTCACTGGACATTTATCTAGGTAAAATATATTCATTAATGTATCGTCCTCTCTAATTTATTTTCGAAATATTTTATTATTCTATTCCAAAAGTTAATCATATCTTTGTCTAAACATCTAGACTTTGCTTTTTCTGCCCTACTTATTCTTTGTTCTATTAAATCTGTCATTATTGACCTCCACATATTTTTTAGGTTTGTTTGAGTTATCATTCCAATCTAATATTTGATCTAATTTAACTTTTATTTCATCTGGATCTAAATCTGACAACTCTTTTGCACCTAGTTTTTTAACAAAGTTTTTATAATCTCTCTCTTTTTTTCTTAAATCTTTAATCGTTTTATCTTTATATTTTATATCTTTTTTTCTTTTATCTAATTCTGATTCTATTTTAACTTCTTTTTGTTTCTTTGTCAATAGTCTTTTTTCATTTAATTGTGTCAATGATATATTCGCTGATATCAATAATAATACTGC
>MDTD01165559.1_pt1 | contig 11699 bp, 8 predicted proteins | sample 811221 | NCBI WGS metagenome assembly MDTD01 (sample SAMN05326646, study PRJNA326480) | marine metagenome | isolation source: seawater | place: Pacific Ocean: South West | collected 2011
AAGTTTAGATTCACCAGTATCTTTTGTTATCAAAGTAGTAGGTGATGTCAATACTACCGTGACAGGATCTAATTTATCCAATGTCGTTTTCTTAGTTTGTAGTGAACCAAGTATGGTCAAACGAAACATTTGATTGTCTTGAAATAAACTTTGTTTATCACTTCTCACCAATGAGGAAGAATAAAAATTGTTAGCTGAAGCACTTGCCTGTGTTGTGTAGAAAAATCTTTTCTCATAGTTATGTTCTGAAATTCTTGAACCACTAATATTTGGTTGAAGTACTTCACGGAATACATATTCAGGTCCTCCTATTACGAATTCCACATTACCATATTTTTCTTCTCCACCACCCCAACCGGCAAAGGACGAAGAAAGGATATAAGTTCCAGGTGTTCTAAATATATCATCAGATATTGAACCAGTGTAAGTCAAATATTGTCCACTCTGAGATAGTTGTGCATGTACATCCAATGATGCAGTATATGTTAGATATTTTCCACTCTGTGATAGTTGAGCATCAAGGTCGATTGATGCACTCATTGGTTTAATCGAACCACTCACCACTCTTCCAAAACTTGCATCAAGAGTACCTCTAAGATTTAATGGTTCTTTTACAGGTGGTGCACCAATTACTTCCTTTCTTCTTTCTAAAATATTTGGTTCTATCAACAATCCAACAGAAGCGTTAGCTCTAGCTGGAATCATCTTTCTCAATTGGTCAAATAAACTTGTATCATAAAATCTAATTAGTCTAATATAATCCCAAAAACTATTTGGTGTATTATACTTTTGCCAATATGTAGTCGCTACATTTTCAAGTTGTCTATACCTTCTTTTATATTTGTCTCTTGGGTCACCGATAAAATCATCGTAATCTAAATCAGCTACACTTAAGATTACATCTTCGGTAATAACATCACTTGGTGAAAAATAAACACCAAGTCTATTGCTATCTAATGGTGCTAAATCATAAGCACTCACCTCTGAGCGTTCATCGACTGATAGACCACTCATTAATTTATTTTCTTCGACCCTAACTTTATTATCTACCCTTACATTCGGGCCTAAGTTCGGAACTTTTGCTTTTTGTTGGTCTACTATGTTTCTAAAATGTGGACGATTCCCAGCTGTGTATCCGTTCGCTGTCCCTTCTGCTGTATATGATTGGTCTGCACTTGTATCACGAATACTTGTTGATGAATCAAGATTTTTATTATCATCAAAACTATATCTGAGAACCAAATCTTCCCATGAAGCAGAAGCGTGATTTCCATCAAACGCTTTTGGTGCTGCAACATGATTGTCAAATGAACCACTATTAAGTGCAGTATTCCAATAACGAAATTCCATAATACTACCACTAAGTTGATTACCAAAATCGTTACTTGGTTTACCACCTATGTAAGCAGTTTCATTTCCAACATACGCTGAATTTACACTTGTTGTAGATGTACTACCACTTGAATATGATTTATAAATTATCCTTTGTAAACCTGAATCATATCTTCCAACATGCAAATTATATAAAATATTTTGTGATGTTGAATCACTTGTCAATTGTCCAACTGAACTACCACTAAAATGATTACCACCATCACCAACACTAGCACTCATTCTTGTCAACATTACAGAGTAAAACTCTCCATCGTATATTGGTAATGAAGTAGAAGATAATGTGAAATCAGGATTTGCTCCACCCTCTAAGAAAAATTGGACTGTTCCAAGATTATCCGCAGAACCATTATCAACTAATCGTAAAGCTATATCAGTTCCAGCTTGCCATAATGTTTGATTACTACCACTAGCTGCTCGAAACCTCATCTCAATGGTATCAGGTTTTCTTCCACTTTTTTCATCATTTGCCCAAGTGGTTTCAACATGCTGACCGGATTTTAATTCTAATGCCTTGGTAAACTTTCTTGTTATTTGAAATGATGGTTTACCTTTATTTGGGTTTGGGCCTCCATACTCCCTTACTCTTAAAATCGAACTCGGTATTCCATAACAATTTATCAGACCTTTAAAAGACCTAACTGTACCACGAGTCTTTAAGAAGAAAGGCATGTTATTAAGTATTCTTTTCCAAATCTCCCTTGATATATCTCTTTGAGGTGTAGTTGAAGCTATGGAATATGTAGAATCGGAACCAGTGATTTGTGCTCCAATAATATATTCAGGTAAACTTACTAAATCTTGACCATCATTTAAATAAAATCCAAAAGACCTACCCACATGATAAATTAAATCTCTTGACAAACCAACTTCGAGTCCATCTCTTCTATTATAAATTTTAGAAATTTCGTGAATATATGCCCATATATTGTCAAAGTGTTCGGCTGTCATATTGATGAAAGTAGAGAATGGTTCATTTCGTTCATCATCACGAATGTGAGCTGGTATATTACTTAGTAATCTATCTCTATTATCCCTATCGTAATTAGATGCACTTATTATTTGTCTATCATACCAATTTACAGCTACTGACTCAGAAACCGAAAATAAAACATATGGGTCAAGTAGTGTACCAGTTCCACTTTTCTTAGGCCATGAATTGTCATGTTCAATACCAAATGAACCACTTGAATAACTTGATGAATCAAAGTACATATACTTTTCAAATGGTGTAAACTCATTCTTAATTTTTCTTATATCTTTTTGTAAGGATGATGTGAATGTTGCAGTTGCAGAACCACCAACACCACTAAGATTATCACTTTGACTTTGAAAAAGTTCAATCTTTTGTAATTTTCTTTTGAAATTTAAAATCCTATCTTCAACGGAACTAAACCTAATAAAATTATCAAAGTTATTATATTCTATACCATCCAATTCTACACTATCAAGAAAACTACCACTAACAACTTCATTTTCAATAATTTCTGAAAGCTCACTATTTGATGTGACTAATTCATTATATGTTTTAAAATTTGTATCTCGTTCACGAAAATAATTATGTGTATTATCTGAAGTATCCCATTTTGGATTTCTGAGAACAACATCTTCAATGGATTCATCAACAAAATCCAACAACTTTACATTTTCTTCATAAGGTGATGACATCTCCGTAGTAACATATACCATGTTTCCGGGTTCAACATCAGGTGATAAAGGTTGGTAAAGTTTGTAAGTAACTCCATAAGGATACTCAGGATAAGCTTCTAAATCTTCCTTACGATTTAATATCAAAGCACGACCACTTTCACCTATTCTAAGATATGTATGTAAGTTTTGTGGAGCTCCCCATTCCACATACCAATTATTGAATTTAGTTTCTAAATTTACTTGTGTAGGGCCGATATGATTAACTTCTGTAGCACCTTGACTCCAAGTTTTTCTAACCGTTACTGCGTCTTCATTATGTACTTCAACAATCTCAGATTCGAAATCCGCGTAAATTGGGACTTCTCTTGTTTGATTGGTAGGAGAGAGTAATGTTTCTTCTGGCCCGAAGTTAATCCATACACCAGGTGGTTCCTTCCAAACTAATAAATTACCCTCATCATCAATTATTTGTTGACCATCAAACTCAGGTACTTCAGTTGCAGCTATTTCGGCTGCTGTTTTTCCTGCTACTCTATTTGGTGGAACTAAGTCTAACCCAAAGTCACCTGCAAGTTGTTGTTCAGGTGTTGTATCTCTATTCTTTCTTAAAAATACTATAGCACCACCAATAACAGCGGCCCCTAACGCTCCAAGTGCTAATAATGGAGCTAAATCTTTTAACTTGTCAAGTAAATCACCAAGACTTGGAAAGTTACCAAGTCCTTTTGGTTTTTCAGGTTTTGGTCTTCCACTTCCCCCACTTCCACCTGAACCAGCACCACCTCCGCCAGCTGGGTCTGTTCCGCTACCACATGCAGCCATCTTTGGGATTTCACTTTCATCCCTTAATCCCCAATATATTTTACGGTTCGATGCCATAATTCAATGTTATCTCTTTATCGTTATTCATTGTAAATTGTGCCGTTCTAGCTGAAAGAGTTGTTGTTCCACCACCATCTATACTCATTTGTGCTAAATTTATGGATTGATTTCCGATTGTTACAGCAGATGGAAATGTCAATACCACACTCTGACCTTCTTCGAATCTCATTAATATTGCTTCATTACCATCATATTCAGGTGTTTCAAAAGCAGTTGTGTTGCTATTTATCTGAGTGAAAACCATCATCTCAGGAAAATCTAATGCTTCTGTATTGAAATCAGGTGGGCCGTATGGGTCTCCTTGTGATTCAATTGTAACATTACCTGAGATACGAACCTCGAATGTATTGGGTAATGCTGCTTCTGCTTCTCTAGCGTTTCGATTGGTTTGAAAATCATCAGGATTACCTTCATCTCTCCAATCGATTGTAATTGTTCGTTGAATTTCATTTTCTAATGGGTTACCCATGACCGTACTATCTAAGTTGGGCCCAAGTCTTAAATCATTTATTTGTTGTAATGGAACTGGTATATCATCTGAAGAGTCAATTCCTGTAAGAGCTCTCAATGGTATTATTGTACCATTATCTCCACCTTGAATTGCCCTTGTGTGTCCATTTTGAACCCACCAACGAGTACCCGTTCCAGATCTATTGGGTCCCGATGAATAAAACGGAGCAGGACTACCTTGACCATTCCATCTAATAATCTTTCCATCGTAAGCACTTTCTAATATTGGTAATGGTTCTTCAGTTGTATCTTGTGACTCTTGGGTGTTCTCTGAAGCATCGGGTGGTAATTCAGATGGTGTTGAATCTAATATACCAACCACCCTACCAGTAGGAGTTCTAAGTTCACTTATCTCCTCTGAAAAATTTGGGGTAAACACATAAACTGACGGAGTAAAATTTCCATCTACATCATACTCATGTGATGCGTTAGAATTAGTCGAGGCCTCTTGTTCATGACCACATCCAAACTCCCAATAGAATTGAACAGCATTTATGTTTGGATCAAAAATATCACCATCCTTTGTTTTCAATTGAAAATCTACAACCCTTGTTCCTGCTACTTTTATAATTTCAATATATAATTCAGGTATAGGTTGTTCAACATCAAAGGATGAATTTTCCTTCACATCAGGTTGAGATGTGTAATCTATGACATAAGCATCTTTAACTACAAGTTTACCTCTCCTCATGGTTTGTGTAAAACCATCATCAACATTTTCAATTCTTGAATTGAATTCAATCCTACTACTATCGGGTCCTGTAAAACTAATTTCACCACCAGTATCACCTTCTAAATTTGCTAAAATATCTTGTGGGTCTTGTCCAGTCATCATGGCTTCTTGTATAGCTTCTTGGATTTGAGCGTTACTTGGTTGAGATGTTTTAATAGACCTATAGGTATTTGTATCTACTGCTAAATTTCTGAAATTATCATTATATTTTTCATTGTTTATAATCTGAGGTATTATTCTCACCTCAGTTCTATCGCCTGATATTGCTTCTATTTTATATTTGAATTCTTTAATATCAAGTGGTTGTGGGTCACCATCTAAAGGTGGGACTAATCCAATAAAAGCCTGTCCATCATCATCCAAGTAAAAATCACCCATTGGTACACCTGTTAATTCAGGATTTCCACTATGGATTATACCAGCTTGACCATCCACGGTTTTTGTCAAAACCACTTCATCTGAATCACCAGCTTTAGGTCTGATAAAATAATATTTTACTTTATAACTTCCTCGATTATAACCAGCATCTCTCAAATCTTGACCAATATTTAATACTATCTTACCATCTTCAAGAGTATAATTTATTGATTTTTTTCTTTCCTTAAAGTTATCATTGATATCAAATATATGATATTCCACATAATCTTGTGATGCACCAAAAGGTGGAAAGAGTTCTCCATCAAGTCCTAATACTTCTTTGGATTCTTTTTTTAACTCTTGATAATCTTCTTGTAATAAATCAGATTGTATTCTCATAATTCTTTAAATTCTCTATCAAGTACTTGGTTCCAATAAGGGTCATAAACATATGTAGTTGTTTTGGTTTCTATTTTGATAAGTTGGTCTGGATCTTTTAAATTCATATTTTGTTCATATGGGTCTTCAACGGCTACAAAAAAACCAGCATCATTTCTCAATGGTGCACTATCTTCATTTATAATCTGATTACCATCTTCCGTCACGATTACTCCACCACCACTTAACTTTCGTTTCTGTTCTAATTCATTCAGATACTGTGTTCTATCTTGTTCTTTTAATTTTTGATAGTATTCACTTTTGAGTAATTCTTCTTTTGTTAAAGGCATTAGTTCATCTCCAAACCAAAAAATTCATAATTTTTCTTTATGTAATGTTGCCATTCTTCTGGCATTTCACTTTCCTCAAATATTGCTTCTACTGGACATTCAGGTTCACATGCTCCACAATCAATACACTCATCAGGATTAATGTAAAGAGAATCAGTTTCCTTCGGAACGAAACCATCTACTTTAGCCTCTTCACCACGACCTTCTGTATCATAGGGGCCGTGAATACAATCCACAGGACATACTTCAACACATGCTGTATCACAAGTTCCAACACAAGGTTCTGCTATTATATAAGGCATTTTATTTCACCACTTTGAATGATGGTAGATATGTAAAGAACTGAATGGTTTCATCAGCTGTTCCACTACCACTCACAATTTTATACTCTACTCTGTAAAATCTATCAGCTAATAATGACTTCATATCAAGATTGAAGTAATTACCAATTGAATCACAACTGACTTTTGAACCACTACCATAAGGTATTATGATATCGTCTGTAAATACATCAACTAACTGATAAAATGTACTGCCACTTGGTAACATCTTAGCTGTATTGTAACCAGTAGAATATCCTTCAGTTGCTGAAAAGGTTTTTTCAGGATACAATGGTCTACCGACTACTCTAAATTTTACTTTAGAACCTTCTTTATATTGGTCTCTCTGACTTCTTGGATAAAGTCTTAAATCTTCTATTTCGGTGTTTGTTAAAAAACTTAATGAACCAGTAGTCCAAACTGAATCATCCCAAACCGCCTCTAATTTTGGTTGGTAAATCGTATGTGTCTCACGACTAAAAAATGAGAATGTTCCCATTGGTGTTGAACTACCCTCGTCAAGAGTTGCATCAGTATTACCAATACTACCACTTCTTTTGACCATGAATCCTTCATTCGGTACATCACCATGAACCCAATTCCAAACAATACTTGTGACATCCATCCTTACATCACTTGGTTCATTATTGAAAGACTGACTAGCTTCATATTGGTTGTACCAAGTTCCACCCGAACCAGTCATCAAACTACTCCATTGAGTTTTATCAGTACCATTATCTTTATAATTCCAACTACAACCATTAGTAATAATAGGAACACTATCTTCTTTTCCAAATCCCATATCCCAAGATTGACTTACAGGATAAGCGTATAAGTTTTGATTTACATTCAGACCACGAGAATTAGCATCGTATAAATTTAAATAAAATTTTGTATAAGAACTTGAAGGAATCAACCCACTTGATATTGAGGATGATATATATGTTGTATCAAATTTGATTAATGTTCTACTGACACCTTGAACAACTCCACCAGCACTAACATCTTTTACTACTTCTAAAATTTCATCAAGACCTGTATTTTGACTTCCACTTCTTGAGTAAAGTACAGCATCTTTTTCAGCGTATTCAAAATAATGCATTTACCTCTCCTATAATTGATTACCAGTAGAGTCACCAATAGCCCGACCTTCAATATCAGAATTTGGATATTTTAATTCAAAAATACTTGGGTCGAGTGATGGGTAAACTATACCATCTTTGGTTGCATAGTTTATATCGTAAATATTACCTGAGTAACCTGCAGATGAAGAGAATTTATTTGTTATCAATAATGGTAATTGCTTGGGATTATCTTGAGTTGGTGGAACAATCGCTCCAACACCATCTACAATAGATAATTGATAAGCCAATTCTTGTAATATGATAGGTTGATTTATTTGCCATCTATCGATGTTGAAAAACTCTTTGACTTTTTCTATACATTTTAGTGTAACTTCATCTTTATTAAATCCTGTTCTGGCTATGAAATTGAACTTCACACCAATGTTTATTATAAATGCGTTCTTAATATTTATCGCGTCTGTGACAAGACGATATTGTGATAAATGTGTTTTAATATTTTCCTTTACGGCTAAGTTTAATTGTGTTAGACTTCTATTACCATCAAATGCCAGACAATATAAATTTAGTGCGTTTGGATTTGGTAATCTATTACTACTTGCCACATCTTGTGCCTTTACATCGGTAAATCTTTCATCTACAAATATATTTGTCGATACTTCTTTCTGAAATGCTGGAAGATTTAATTGTTCATCTTGAACAATATATGCCTTTGCTACCGCTCCAAACTTAGGTGGTAAGGAATAAACTCTTGTTATGTAGTCTTCTTTTGTGACTGCCCTTCCTTGTGATTGAAAGTAAGCCAACGCATTTTGTTTCAAATCAACTATACTTTCAGCTCCTTTAGCTCCACTTGTTGGACTTGGATTTGTTACTCCAACTGAATCAGTAACAATGTCAACTACACCTGCATCAAGACCATTCGTGTCAAGAGAAAATTGAAAATCTGTGATGGATGTTATGGAATCTGATGTAACATTATCGGATATACCACCACCATGAGAATACTTGATTGTTAAAGTCGTGTTAGATGGAGCTTGACCATATGCTTTTGTTTGTAAAAAATTTGAAGGGTCAAAATGTGTGTCAAGGTATGTTGGACTACCTGGTAAAGATGAACCAACATTATTAGGATTTGGTATAATTTCTTCATCAGGATTATCACTAATACCACTACCAAATCTCAACTCAGTTTTTCCATCACCACGAATAAATGAGGTGAATCTTCTTGGAGTTTTAAGTAATTTCAACAAATAAGGTGCCTCATCACTATACTGAGATAATTCAGGATTATTAGCTGATGTATTTCTTACCGAGTCAAAAACCGTATCTTGTGCTAGAAAAGGAACTTCTGTCCATGAATTACCATCACTATCTGTACAAGATATTATTTCTAATATATTATCTTGACCTAATAATATTCTTGGATACTTCTCAGCGGTTCCGAATACAAATGACTCTTCTGATATATTTCCACTAACAACTCTGACTGACTTTTTTAATAAATAAAAAGTTACTTCGTTTGAGCCATCTACTTCGAAAGTAGTGACTGTTGTTGGGTCGAATGAACTTGAATATGAGAAATTTACATTTTCTCTGATTCTAAAAGTAACTCCACTTGTAGACTCAACAAGACTTCCTTCATTGACTTGTAGTGCGTAATTATAATTAGGTCTATTATTAGCTCCACTACCGACAGAAGGTACTGTCTGAAAAATATCTACGGAACCAAATGATGCTGTTGACAATTTTGGTTTATAACCAAATGATTGTGCCATTTCATAAAGTGTATTTTGGTCTGTAGCATATGCTAATAGTTGTTCTTTAAATTGACTATCAATATAATATGACAAAACATCACCGACATACGCTGCCATTTCGATAAACATCATACCCGGTGAAGATTCGTTAAAATCATTATGTGTATTTGGATAGTATTGTTTTGCAAACTCGATTAAATCAGAACGGAATCCTGAAAAATCTTTGTTTAAGTATCGTACTTCTTTTTGTACATTCGGCATTTAAGTCTCCTAATAATTACCTATATCAAAATTTAATGATACACTATCGTGAACATCAGGTTGAATAGTCAATGAGAATTCTATTTCAATAATTAGTTGGTTTGGTTCTTCCTCACCCCTTCCAACATTTAAATTTGATATCAAGACATGAGGTAACCATTGTGCTATAGCTTCTTCGATTGTAGATTTTACATCATCAAGTAATGTATCACTCATTGGTTCAAATAATATCTGTAATAACCCACAACCGAATTCAGGTTGACCAAGTCTTTCACCTTTGTTAGTCAAAAGTAAATTTCTGATATTACTGCTAGTTTGAGTAAGTGTTGTGGATGTACCAGGAAAAAAACCACTACCATCAATATGATTCATTGGTAATGGAATTCCTATTTTGACATCAGGATCTAAATCTTTTTCTAATACTGACAACTAATTACTCCTATGGTCTGTAATGACCATCCTTCTTTTTATTCATAGCTTTCATCAAACCACTATAATCTCTTGTGAGTGCGTTTACAACATCTTCACCTACTTGTTCAGAACTTACACCTCTAGCTTTCATGGATTCCACAGCTCCGACTTGTCTGGCCTTTTCCTTACCTTGTGGAGTATTCATCATCATTGGATTTCCACCCATCAACTCATGTACTCTATCAGAGGTATAAGTTCCACCACCCATTGTTGGATATTCAGAATCACCTTGTGGAATACCACCAGCCGTTTCGTTCAAGATTTTATTAAGAGATTCATTCTTCGTATATTCCTTATATTCTCTTTTCTTGGGTTTTGGTTGTGTGTATTCTTGTTCTGCTATTTGAGTTAAAGAGGATGAGACTTCATCTTTTTCTACGGAACGATTAGCTAAAGCTTTCTTTCCTTCATTAATAAATATCTCATTTACCTGTTTCTTAACTTCTTTACGAACTAATGTCTCTAATATCTTTATTAGTTCTTTCTTTTTCATTTTAGACTCCTATTCTAAATTATTGTACTGGTAATTACACCAGGTAATATAGCTCCAGCTGCTGTATGTATTACTGCTCCACTAAAAAGTGTACCCAAAAATGATGCGGTAATTATAGTAGCCATACTATCACATACCTCATCAATACTACCACCAGCCATTCCTACTGCTACTGTAGGTGCTAATATCGGTGGTATTGACATTACACTAGCTCCTGTGGCAGACTTGATTGTTGGATTCCCAAAACTTATCATTAGTGCTGCTGCCGATACGATACCAGTGGTAATCTGTGTCATCGTTGGGTCTTCTAAATTAAAACTACCCAATATTGCTGTCTTCAATGGTGCCTTAGCTCCATCAATACCCGTAACTTTTAACGGAGTACCTAAAGATGTTGGGTCAGGTACAGGAACAGCTGGTGGTGCAGGAATTAATGCTGGACTACCAATCGGTACTATTTCTGCGTCCTTCATAAACTCAACAATGGCAGTTGCCATTCCATCTGCTGATTCTGATTTAGATGAACCCCCATCCTTAGCCAGTTTACTATAATTATCAATCAATCCTTGTTTAAGTTTATTTTTATCCAGTGCCATTATTCAACTCGTGTCAATATATCACAAATCTGTGACCTTATGAGTTCTACATTAGTCTGTTTGAATGCATCGACTAATGCTTGATTCGGTGGGCCACTACTAATTGGGCCACTTGGGCCTGCACCAGTAGCTATAGCTGAAAAACTCATGACCGTATCTATCAAAGCCTCTTGGGATGCCAACATTAAATCTAAAATTTCTGTTAGTTTCTCACCAAATACTAAATGTTGTTCTTTGACATCATCACGACCTTTTACATATATTACCGCTTCATCTCTACTACCACCAATTTTAAAATAACTTCCGTTGTCCGTATATAATCCTGCACAATCATCAAGGTGAACATTGGCACCTTTACAACTTTCCAAATGTGCTTTATCATCAAGAGTCAAGAAAGACGGACATTCACTTGATAAATAAATTTTATCAGAACCACCCTCTTCTCCACCTTGACCTAAATCTAA
>MDTD01147549.1_pt1 | contig 11698 bp, 8 predicted proteins | sample 811221 | NCBI WGS metagenome assembly MDTD01 (sample SAMN05326646, study PRJNA326480) | marine metagenome | isolation source: seawater | place: Pacific Ocean: South West | collected 2011
ACTGGCTCATCCTCCACAACCGTATCATCACCGACAAAGGCGTCGGATTCTTCACCAAGGATCACAGCTTTGATCACATCATCCAGGGCAATGTCTTCGTCCTCAAAGATCAGAAAAGTGCCATGGTCCAACTCATGAGCCCTGATTGCACCGGCAGTGAGATCACCAACAACCTGCTCTACGGCGGCAACGGTGAATTCGTCGCAGGACTCGGTGAAGCGGAACTGGTCCACAGCAATGTGCATCTGCAAATCCCAAAGACCATGCCCAAGCGCCCGACACCGACGGTACCCTCAATCTTCCAATGGCAACGTCAATCGCAATAGCCGCAATAGCACAGTTCAAACAATCATCTTCCAAATTCCGTCACTCCCGCCTGCGGACATGATGCAACACAATATGAAAATCGAGCACATCAGCATCACGCAGTGATGCAGCTATGGCCATAGACAAATCTATATCTTTCAGATGAAAACAGCGACTCAATCGGTCGCTGTTTTTTTATGTCTACTGAGCGGAAGCACGCGCTTGAAAAACGTTGTGAAAGCGTTTTGCCTGTTAAAATAGGTAAAATATAACGATTATAGCGACTGTTCTGGTTATATTTTCTGTACTGTCTATATATTTTGTATCGCATCACATCAACGGTCCGGTTATAACGATTGTGACGATCCTGCCTGTCAAATGGATTGTGCAATCTGTAGCAATGACGACTGGAGATGCTGCCATGCTCAAGAACCTGACCTTGTTCTGTGTTGCGTTGATGATGATGCTCTTACCGCTGTCTGTGAACGCAGCCCCGATAGATTTGCATCGTGCGGTCAGTGGTGCGGATCGCCCGTTTACCACACTCAAGGACAACATCCCCACGGAGTGGCAATTGTGGCTTGAACCGCGCATCACCGGCCCGACGACGTCGGATCGTGATTGGCATTTCCCGGAACCCGGCTACAACAACGAATTCAATTCCACGCAAAGTCAGATTCTTGGTTTGGGACATCGTCGCCGCATGGTTGAAGGTGACCTGACGGGTATCTGGTTGATCTGGGACATGCTGGTGTGGGTCCCCGTGCCGCACCTGCTGTATCTGGAGAACGTCGATGCGGGTGGCGGCTTTGTGGACCCGTGGTTTAACATCGAACGCGAACAGCAACTGCTCGGTGGATTCTTCTTCAGCGGTATCCGAAAGCAAGTCAGCGTCCCCAATGTGGATGTGGTCCCCGAACCGACAACCGGCGCGCTGATCCTGGCAGGCTCTCTGCTGCTTCTCTCACGCGGCAACCGACGACGCTACGCCCGTGTGTGAGTACGATCAAAACAAAATGAAGGATCGGCAAGAACGATCAAGGGATTGATTAAAACACCGGCTGAGATTTTCAGTCGGTGTTTGTAATTGCATTGGAAGAACATCTCAGATCACTTCAAATGCGCGTGATACTGGCGATAGTCGGCGGGTGTCTGTCCCGTGTTCTGTTTGAAAGTCCGACAGAAACCTGCTGCAGAGGTAAAGCCTGTTTCATGAGCAATGGTCTTGACGCGATCGTTGGTGGCAATGAGTCGCTCCCGTGCAGCGTGCAATCTCCGTCGGAGTAGCGCCTGGTGCGGTGACGTGCCGGTGTGTTGGCGAAAGACATCGTGCAGATGCGCAACGGACCAGTTGGCAACCTCTGCCAGATCGTCAAGCGATAGCGGTTCATGGTAACGCTGGTCAATGATCTGCATGACTTGGATCAGGCCTGCTGGTGCGTTGGAGGTGACGAGTTGATGGTGATACAGGCGAGCTTGAAAGTACAGTCGCGAATAGGTGTACATGAGCATGGTCTGGCTATCGAACGTGTCATCCACAAAATAGCGCAGTACCTCGCGCGTGAACTGGCGGAGTTCATCGGTGTCCAACCACCATGACACGTGCGGCACACGGCGTTGACTCATGTCCGCAACCTGGAAATGGACCGCCAAGCAGGCATAGGGGTCCGACGGATCAGTCCGACCAATGGTGGTGTCCCCCGCCACATGCCAAAGCAATGCCCCGGCTTCGATCGGCACCCACCGCCCGGCATCCCAGAGTTCGCCCCGCCCCTGGGTCACCAATTCCACAATCTCCAAACCCGGCTCCAGTGACCGCCCCAGATTCGTCGCTGCCGGGTCGCAGTAATACATCGAGATGTTGCGTAAATGCTTGGGAAGGTCCATGTAACACCTGTGATCCGCCAAAAAAAGAGAACTCTGTAAGATTCGCCAACATATCCTAGTTTTTGCACATTGCAAGTCCATTTCAGGACGTTAAATTGCTAATTCCAACAAACTTTGTCTACTTTTTGCAAATTGAGGTAACACATGGCCACGGTCCGCTACGGTATCATCGGCTCGGGAAAGATCACTTATTCCTCCGCCGGTGCCATTAACAAATTCGACCAATCTGAAGTCATCACCGCCTGGGATCCACACGAAGGTCGCAAGCTGGATCTGTGCAAGGAACACAACATCCCGACCCCAGCAGCAACGGCTGAAGAATTGCTGACCAACCCGGATGTGGATGTGGTTTACGTGGCGGTCCCCAACAAGTTTCATGCCTCATGGGCCATCGAAGCGATCAAGGCGGGCAAGCATGTCATCCTCGACAAGCCCTTTGCGCTCAACATCGACGAAGCCTTGGCAGTCGTCGCCGAAGCAAAGAAGTCCGACAAGCTTTTTGCACTGGGGATGAACCAGCGTTTTGCGGATTCGAGTCAGAAGATCAAGACACTGGTGGACAAGGGACTGCTGGGTGACATCTATCATGCCAAGGCATACTGGCGCCGTCGTGCGGGTATCCCGCGTCTGCAAACCTGGTTTGGTGCAGCCGAACTGGCTGGCGGTGGTGCGTTGCTGGACATCGGTGTGCACATGCTTGACCTGTGTCTGCATACCATCGGCAACTTCGAACCCGAATCCGTCAGCGGTGTGACCTACACCAAGTTCGGTAACCGCGGTTTGGCTGAAGGCGGTTGGGGGATTTCCGACCGTGACCCATCTCTGAAATTCACCGTCGATGACTTTGCCACCGCATTGATCAAACTCAAGGGCGGCGCCACCATCAGCCTCGACGCCATCTGGGCCTGTCACACCGGCAACCCCACGCACAACGTTGAACTCTTTGGCACCGAAGCCGGCGCATCGCTGTTCCCCGCAGAAGTCTACCGCTTCTCTGACATCGCTGAGTACGATGTCGTCAAGGACATCAAGGCGGACATCAAGTACAAAGAGTGCTGCCGCTTTGCCAACTTCACCAAGGCGGTTCTCGGTGAAGAGGAAGTCTGCACCAAGGTCGAACAGTCGCTTGCGGTTCAGCGCATCCTCGATGCCATTTACGAATCAAGCAAGACCGGCCACGAAGTTCGCATCGGTCAGTAAAAAAAGAATTGTCATATCAAGACATCAGCGACACGCAGTGTCGCAGCTAATAAAAACACAGTATCGCATCAAACAAGGAATCACATTATGTCCACAAAGCCCTCCATGGATTTCGGTGTGCAGAGCTTCTGCTTCCGTAACTTCAAAGACAACGCACAGGTCGCCAAGTACGTCAAGGAAATTGGTCTGAACAAGATCGAAGTCTGCGCGGTTCACGCGGACTTTTCTGACGTTGATGGTTGGAAGCAAATCGTCAAGACCTACAACGACGAAGATGTGAACATCATCTCCATTGGCGTTCAGACTTTCGAAGGTAACGAAGCGGTCGAACGCAAGTGGTTTGAATGTGCAGCTGCTGCTGGCGCCAAGCACATCTCCGCCCATGTGCGGATCGAAAGCTATGAAAAAGCACTGCGTGTGATCAAGAAACTCTCCGACGAATTCGGTATCCGCGTCGGTCTGCACTGTCATGGCGGTTACATGTTCGGTGGTAGCCCCGACGTCATCGAACACCTGCTGGCATTGGGCGGCCCGCAACTGGGTCTGTGCATCGACACCGCTTGGTGCATGCAGATCGGCCCGCGCAGCGGCCAGCCCGTCGAATGGGTCAAGAAGCATGCAGGTCGCATCTACGGCGTCCACTACAAGGACTTCGTCTTCAACTCCGACGCTTCCTGGAACGATGTGATTGTCGGCACGGGCACCCTCAATCTCCCCGAGTTCGTCAAGGCACTGGACGACAACGGCTTTGATGGCATGGCGGTCATCGAATACGAAGCAGACGTCGAAGCGCCGGTCGACTCCCTGACCAAGTGCGTCCAATCGATGCGCAAAGTCGGTGGCGAATAAGTCCATGCTGTTGACTTGATCAACACCTGAAAAATAAAACTAACCGCCAGGCCAACGCTGTTTTGACCTGGCGGTTTTTCATGGCGGAGAACGCGTTTGCCGGGCGCGTCGCGATCTGTGCAGATTGAAAAACCGCGATGTCATTGGTCGTGACAACGCGGTTTGTGTGTGGGCAGAGATTGTGATTCAAGGCAGGCATCAAGCTTCACGGATTCAGTTGCCTGTTTCCGTCATGGCATTATTTCTTTTTACCTTTGCCGTTGCCTCCGCCTTTGGATTCGTCATCAACATCACCGGAGGGGTCGTCCTGACCGTTGGGTCCGCCGTTGCCTTGGCCTGGGTTGGAGACATCGACACCATCGTCGTTGTTGCCATGCCCGTTGTTGCTTTTGCCATTCCCGTTACCGTTTGCCTTGCCGTTGGAACCGTTGTCTTCATCTGAATCGGTGGTGTCGTTGTCACTGTTATCGCTGTTGGTGTTGCCTTTGGATTCATCATCGACATCACCGGAGGGGTCTTGCTTCCCGTTTGGGCCACCGTTTCCGTTACCGGGATTGGAGGAATCAACGTCATCGTCATTGTTACCGTGCCCGTTGTTGCCGTTTCCATTGCTATTGCCATTGGAACCATTATCAGAGTCTGAACTGGTGGTGTCACCCACATTGGATGCTTTGCCGGTATTCCCGTCGTCGGTGGGATCAGTGTTGCTGGTGTTGTTATCCGACGTATCATCACCACCACCATTACCCGTGACAGGCGTGTTGTCATCTTGTGCGACGGCCCAGGTCGCTGCGACGAATGTCGCCCCTTGGACAGCAAGCTGCGTCGGGGCAAAGCGGATTTGCGTTTCGACGTGACCATCCAGATAAAGCACGTTGGCCATATTCAGATGACGATTCATGCGGGCATACTCGATGGCATCGTAGCTGCCTGCGTAATAGCCTTCGACACTAAAGCCGCCATCCGTCTCACCGGACATCGAACCATCGTAGGTGGTGACCATCACACTGGGGTTCTGGATGAAGTGCACACGCTGACGCTGAACCAGCAGATCGACATTGAACGCAAAGCTCATGTCCTGTTGTTCAACTTGCCCGTTTTGGGTGTACTTGATGTGACCTTGATACGCATCCAACGGGCAGATGAGATTGGCCGGATCGAAGTAGTTCAACCCTGTCTCGTTGAATTGGCGGACGGTCGTGCCGACGACCAGACTGTCAGCGTCCACAGAAAGTTGATATTGATACCACGGGAAGTAACCGAGGTAGTCCTGGCCATACCGCTCGATGAACTGCCCCTGCTCGTGTTCATGAACCATGCACACCGCACGCTGACTGACAAGTTTGGCATGTTTGAGCGCAGGCGAAATGGTCGCCAGCATTAGCGAGATAATGGCCAGGCTGACCAGAAGATCAATGATGGTAAAACCCAAACGCTTGTGTGTGGAGCTGCTTGAAAAGCGTCGGCTTGGAACCACGTGATCACATCGCTCGAATCGATCGCGCGATCGCATCATCCAGTCCCTCCAATGTAGCTGATTCTGCAAATGGATCGCAGAACCCCCGGGGCCCTTGCCGTTGTGTCATACCACCCCTGGTATTGGCAACGTCATCATTATCATGTCAATCGTCACAAAACACAAGGGTAACCTCAGTGATACCCCCGGAAGTTTCTCCTGTTTGGAAATGTCTGCCGCATGATGCCTGGGATAGAACGTTTCCAGGAATTAACCGCCATGCCGTCTTAGATTTCGTCATTCCCGCGCCCCCGGAAGTTGGGAATCCAGTGGCATGCAGCAGACACTTGCAGGTTCCACTGGACTTCCACCTGCGGACATGATGCACGTCGTTTTCAAAGTTGAGCACCGGGTGTAAACCCGGTGCTCAATTTCTGACGATCTATGTCGAGTAAGCCCAACCCTTAAAACGCCAGCAATCTCAATTCATAATCTTACTTGTGAAATGACGTGCATAAAGCCCGCAGGCATGATGGCTGGGCCATATCGCCGAGCCATCTTGACTCGGTATGTCATGCACATTGTCAATGTGAGGCAGCAACACGATCACGCACCTGCTTCAACCAGGTTGCGCGATCGGAAGTCTGTGACAATTCGTTGACATGAAAGAGTGTCCACTGTTCGGAAGCTTCAATGGACTGACCCGGCTTGAGCGTATCCGTCGGATACAAAAATTGGATCTCGAGTAATTCCTCGGTGGGGACAGCCTGACTTTCAGAACGATAAACTTCAATGCTGCGATGACCTTCAGCCAGTTTGCTGGTATCAATGGGTGAAGTCTGTTTCACGAGAACCTGATCAGCCAGGCGATAGATGATCAGACGCTGGGCCGGATCAACGCGAAGCTTGGTGTCACGTTTGCTGGCAAAGGGGACGTTGGTCTCATTGGTCAATGACAACCAACCTTGATCACGCAGGAGCTTGAAACGATATTGCGGGTCGGGATTTTTCCACGGGTTAACGTGTTGAACAATGACTTCGCTGTCTGTCTTGATGGGGATGGACGCGGTGCCTGCTGCTTTGACACGCGTATTGGACCAAAGTCCCCAGACCATGGGTTGGTCAGCAATGTTGGTTGCCTGTGTGGTGAGCTTAAGGCTTTGATCACCGCCAATTTCAAATGTCTTGGTCATCTGCATGCCGGTGATGTTGCTTTTGGGAGATTGAATGACCAGGCGATTACTCGACTGCTCGATGACCTGGTACGGCAGCTGCGTCAGGTATGGGTCGGGAGGCCAGGTATTTTTTTTGGCTTTGTGTTTGAGATCGATGGACTGGTACTGCCACCAACTGGTTTGCGGGCTGAGCCAAGTGGTGTGGCCACGGTATTCGACACGATCCTTGGCCAGGGTGGAGGGCATGTTTTTGCCGACCGTGTTCCACTTGCTGCTGTCGGTGTCCATCATGTTGGCTTGGCCGGTTAGACGCAGGTCAACGAGATTGCCACCGTTGAGCAGCACACCAATCTGCATATTGCTGGTCTTCAGATAACGGACCTGTTGATTGAGTTGATCAAGCCACGGCGCATCGACCATGGCCTGCTGATTTTTAGGTAGGTCAATGTAGAACAGTCCCGAACCTGCCGTGCCCACGACAATGCGATTACCCGCGAATGCCAAAGGCAAACGGATCACGCGGTCAGGCAGCGAGCGATCCAGAAACGCAAACGTCTGGCCGTAGTCGGTACTCAGCGCGATGCCGTTACCGGTGGCAATCGCGATGCGGTTTGGCATCTGCGTATCCAAGGCAACATAGCTGCAATCCCCCTGCCAGACATGCTCGAAATGCACGCCGTTATCCGACGAGAGATACAGGCCTTCACCACGCACGGCCACCGCGAGAAGTCCGGGGGCATGCACACTGGCAGCGACACAGGAAGGCTTGGCCCAACCGTCGAATTGGAGGTTGTGCTTCTGCCACTCACCGCTACCAGTCTGTCGGGTATAGATCCCTTGACTGTTGGAACTGATGGCAATCATGCTGCCGTTTTCATTGACCGCCAACTGCGGGCCGGGCTCCCAAATGGAAGTTGCAAAGAACGACGAGCCGGACATGTTCTGGCTGTCCCATGTGAAGGATTGGCCCCCATCATCACTGCGATACACACCACCTTGACCGGGCGCGATCTTGCCCGAGACAGCCAGCCAAAGGCGATCCGGATCATGCGGGTCCAACGCGACACTGTTGCAGCGTCGGTCGTCCATGTTGGGCAAACCCTTCATCTTGCATGCGGAGAATTTCAACCCGTGATTGGTGCTTCGGTAGAGTTGATTGGCTAACCATGAATGACCTTTGGGGCCGACATAGAAAAGTAAACCCTGTTTGGCGGAGCTTGCTGCGATATGTTTGACATTGCTCGGGCCGCCACCGGTTTTGTAGAAACTCACCGCGCGATTTTCCGAACGGATGTAACCGTTGTCTGCCATTCCCACGTGGACCAGTTCGGGTTTGAAGGGGTCGGGGGTGATGGTGTGAATGACGGTGACTTCCACGCCATCGATGGAGAGGTCCCAGCTTTGACCTGCATCATGGGATTGGTAAATCGCGTACCAGTCGGTCATGAACCAGTGGTTTGGATCATGGGGTGAAACGGTGAGCGCGCCGAGTGCTTTACCGTAGTGCTGCCATTGGCCGGGCTTGATGCGTCCCCACCATTTGCCTTCACGGATTTCGGCAGGTTTGATGTGTTGCCACTTGGTTTGGTCTTTGTCGAGCCGGTAGATGTCACCATTGCGAGCCCCCAGCAGGACAAAGTCGGGACCGACCGCCCATGCGTTAAAGGCCGAGCCACTGATGGATGAGCGTTTGCGTGCCGCTTCTTCGTCGATGGGCAGTCCGTCTTCGAGGGGGTGCCATGTCTTGCCGTTGTCATCGCTTTGGATGATGTGATCAAACTTCTGGATCGCAATCAACGGGCGTTTACCCCAGGGAAGCTGCACCATTTCGGAGATGTAATAGTCACTGATCTTGGTGAAGGTTTTGCCAGCATCGGAACTGAAATGAAAGCCGGTTTGGAAGGCTCGATCCTTGCCATCCAATTTGACCTTGCGGTCGGCACAGGCGACCCAGATGTTGTTGGTCTTCACGGGATCGACCCAAACGGCAATCGGGCAGACGCCTTTGAGTTGGCCGTTGGTTTGCCATGTTTTACCTGCATCGTTGGAGATGGCAAAGCCGTTTTGAATCGGCGCGGTGTACATGCGATTGGGATTCCTGGGATCGCTGACAAGGATGCTGCCTGCTGCGCGCTTCGGACCGTTACCCCAATACCATGCTGAGTGCGTTAACTCCCATGTGTTACCTGCATCGGTAGAGACGAAGACGCCCTGCTTGCCATCCCAGCGTCCGCCGGTCGCGATGACGACGTGATCAGGATTGGTTGGATGCACCCACACACCACGGACACCGTAGTTACCACGATGCGCAGGCAGGTTGCCATGGAGCATCCGCCACGAATGTCCGCCATCATCACTGCGATAGAGTCCGCCAACGTCGACATTGACATAGGCACGCTTGGGATCGGTCGGGCTGATGACGACCTGCTGCAGATACCCACCACCACCAAAGCGTGATGAATGCCACTGACCGTAACTCGGCATGGGCTTGGCAGCTTGTGATTCGGGAGCAGCAACACAGGCTTGTGAAATCATCACCAATGCCAGCATGCACACCATCAATGGACGCGGAAAAAGTCGCATAGAACAGCCTTCAACAAATATAGAATCCAAATCAGTCCATCTATTCATAGTGGGGAGGATGGGTCAGCGAATCACCAAATCCACAGGTTGGTGTCATTGCCATAGTAGTTGAGGGCCTGGCCGCTCTTGATCGCAACATGCCCGTCAACAAAGCCCATGTTGGCACCATCACCCTCGGTGATATGACGCAGACCGGGGGCTGCATTGCTGCTGCCTGCGTTGTAGGTTCCATTGCTGGAACTGGTCACCCAGGGTGAACGCCACTCGTTGGTGCGAAGCTGATCGTGGGTCGTCACATTCGAATCACCAATCAGGAGAATGTTCGAAGGCGTCAAGACCGCTTCGCGACGACAACGCCACTTGTTCCAGAGCATGAACGGGTTCATGTTGTAGGTCTGCTTGTACAGCGTCGTGTCATTGATGATTTGAGAACGCTGAATCTTGGGACACATCAGATTCTTTTCGGAATTGTACTTGTCATAGCCATTGGTGTAGCTCTTGAGGCGATAGCTCCAGACCAGCTTCTCACCAAAGTTGGGACTGAGGCTGGAACTGTTAAAGTCATTGGACCAGAACGGCGTGAAGAAATCGTTTTGATCATCGGCATAGAGATTCTGTGCCAACGTCAATTGCTTGACAATCGAAGCACACTGAATCGACACCGCCGAATCACGTGCCCGTCCCAAAGCCGGCAGGAGAATGCTGATCAACAGGCTGATAATGGAAATCACAACCAACAATTCAATGAGCGTAAAACCGTGCGTTTTGTGTTTGTGTGTCATCGTACACCTCGTGTGAACAAAGGATTTTTCATAAACCTGCAGGAGCAATCGTCGAATCACGGACAATAAGCTCCGGCTTGATCTGAATGGACTGAATATTCCCCGGCTTCTGAGAAATGGCGTTGGTGATCATCTCTGAGGCAACGTCGGCCATCTCCTTGTAAGGCAATGCAATCGCTGTGAGTTTCGGCGTCGTGTGGTTGACCGGGAAGCGGTCGTTAAAACAAATCAAACTCATGTCATCCGGAATCCGCATGCCAATCTCATGGGCATATTTCAAAACCACCAACGCCGTGTAATGCGAGTAAACCAACAACGCGGTACACCGATTTTCATACGCCTCAGCAACGGCCTCCTCGATCATGTCATACGTCTGATCCCACGTGGGCATCAACGGCAAGTTATGTGCCTGCATCGCCAAGGCATACCCCTGACGGCGTGCCTGAACCGACGGATGCACGTTGTTCCAGGATGACTCCATGATGTAAGCAATCCGCTCGTGTCCCAGTGAAACCAGATGGTCCACCGCAAGCTTGCTGCCAAGCTGATCATCCACCAGCACACTCACACCATTGGGGCCGGCCAAACCGTTGATACTCACATAGGGCACCCCCGCCTGTTCGATCCGCTGAACGTCTTCATCCTGACAAAGATTCAACGCACAGGCACCATCCACCGGCCAATCCGGCAAGCCATAAGGCTCTTCCAAGCCCGAGCCGAAGTAGTGACACAGCTCCAGATCCGACTGACGAAGACCGCTTGCCATGTGATGGATGATCTGAACATCCGTCCCAAAGGCCACGCCATCCTGGTCATACTGCAGCCCCAGCACCGCAATCACGCCCGTCCGTTTGGACCGCATCGCCTTGGCCGACCGATTGGCTTTGTAACCCAACCGATCCACCGCCTCCAACACCGCCCGTCGGACCTTGGGCTTGACCGAGAAGCCCTCGGTGTAACCATTGAGCACCCGACTGACAGTCGATGCCGAGACACCACTGAGCTGGGCAACGTCGGTCAACGTGGCCTTACGATGACCGGATTCCAGCTCGCCGAGTCTTTCGGATTTCAAAGTTGATTCGGGCATAACACATCCTGATTGATGTTCTAGAAAACATTTTCTAAATCGTAGATTGCCCCAAACACAAGTCAATCTGCGACAAATCATTTGCACGACACTGAACCATATAATTTATTTTTGTATAATGACTTGAGAATATAGAAATTTTTCTAGAAATCTTAGAAAAATATCTTATGCATTGATTGGCAGACTTGATCGTTGGGTTTTGCCGATGGGTGTGGTATACTGTTTGACTGATCTTTGACAACAGGGGCCGATCGGTATCGACCGGATAGCTCCGGTATATTGTGGCACGTCGAGGTGTACGTTGGCCTCGTAAAACTACGTACAAAAACCATAAATGCCAATGACAACAACGTCATCGGTCGCATCGGCTTTG
>MDTD01049546.1_pt1 | contig 11696 bp, 5 predicted proteins | sample 811221 | NCBI WGS metagenome assembly MDTD01 (sample SAMN05326646, study PRJNA326480) | marine metagenome | isolation source: seawater | place: Pacific Ocean: South West | collected 2011
ATAAAATATTCAAATACTTCAATGATACTATCATTGGCCACCGACCTCTTTAGAGCTTGTGAATCTCAAGCAGGAGCTGCTGTACCATCTGTAGGTATCTATAAAGACACAGTAGAAACATCTGATGTTAGGTTTGCTGAGACATCATATAGACCTACTGTTCAAATGTCTGACGATAGCAGATATGTGCTGCCTAAAAACAGAGATATGTGCATGCCTCATGAGTACAGTCAGCTTTCGATTTTTAATCCGGATCATTTAAGCAAAAGTCGCCCTGTAAACGAAGGACTTCTTAACAAGAATCGTCCCTCAACAACATTGAGTACACAAGCCGGAGGAGACTGGGCAACATCTGCGTCAGAGTTGGGAATTCAAAGAACTAGTTTAAATGACATAGTAAAAGATGTCATTACAAAAGTAATCTGTCTTTCAAATGAATTTATAACTTCAGCCGGAATTGGACGACTTGCTGGGAGCTCCTTAGGAGATAGATTTCTTTTGCAAACCACACCTCCTGGTGAAGTAGGACTAAACCAATACAAGCCATATCACAAGGTTTTAGGCGAAAGTCCATTTTCTTCCAAGAATACAATAGATAATTTTCATCAAGGCGAAAGGGCATATCCTGGAGGTTTAACAGACTTTTTAGCCCTGGGTGAAGAAGTCAATGATAGCAAGGTAACAATACTTCCTTTTGAATCAACTTCTGTTGAGTCTGATGACAAATATTATCTGTCTGGAAAGAAGTACTTTATTGAGGCGGGACTCAACGGAGATGAAGAGCTTGCATCTGCAGCAAGATCTGGAATAATTGAGTATTCAAGTACACTTGGAACCTTTACTCAAGATATGAGCAGTTATATTACTGAGCTTTTGGCACTTGACCAGAATACTTCGCTAACTCCTGAAATGATCTTAGGTAGAATACTAATTGACTTCTCCACAGTTTTAGCTTCAGCCAATGCAGATTCAACTGCAAGAGATGCAAAGTCAGATATAGTGGCAGGAATGTTTGCTAGGTCGATTAATTCAAGTGGAACAGCTGAGACGATGAAACTTCCACATCGCCCTGACGACCCGGTTACGCTATTAGATTACCTGACAGGACAAGTCCTTGTAGCTTTACAACAGTATGACGGTTTGCTGGAAGATAATTCTTTTAGACTTTCAACAGCAAAGACTAGTGTAACATTTACATCAACATCTGATGATCTAGATGAAGAGGAAGAGACATACGATCCAACATCTTCCGGAGCAGAGCTCAATAGATTCACAGTTCATCTAACAGATGCAAATAAAAATTTATTGCATGCTTACTACTCACCTCTTAAGTTTGGTGGGTCTACTGCTTGGCCGCCGTATACAGCTCCAAACCATGGAGGTGTGACTCAACTATCTATTGGAACTCCATCTACGTCAGGATTTACGCTGCATGATAATACTTTTTCCGGCGGGTACAACCTTTTAAATTTAATTTGCGCAACAGCACGAGAAATGCAAATTGAAGCGTTGAATGTTGCAAAACGCGATGAGGGCGAGTCTGATTATAGAGGGTCTGGGGGCGCAACTCTGTATTCCGGAATGGATGATGATAGATTTATTAGGCTGCTAGTAGAAATTTATGCCGGCATAGCAGGTCTCGTATTGCCTGTTGCGGCATTTGCCTATGACCTCAAGGGTTCAGATGAAGCAAATGATTCTAATTCAGATGATACCGGAAGTAAGATTGTAGGAGGAAATTTCTATGGAATCGTTTCCAGAGATTCAGCAACACCGTCTCAGGCTGTTATTGACACCCTAGTAAATGCTCTTATAAACGGCCAGAAAATTACAGAAGACATTTATGAAAAAAGTGGTGTACTTCAAACTACAAAAATAAATTCAATGAGAGTTGCTACCGCTGAAGGAGGTGACACATGGTTTTATGTAGGTCATGCAGGAACCATAGGCGGAGGATTGAAGGCATACACAGATAATAGAACTGAGGCTACTGCGTCTTCGATCATTGATGTCGCTTCAAGTGTTCAAAAACACAGATACGCAATTAAGACAAGTCTAAAAATCTTAGAGTCTATCTCTGAGGGCGTCGGGTCTGCAGTATCAGCAGTTTCGAATACATTTAGTATAATAAGCGGCGCCGATGTTATTGAAGAAGACTTAAGTGATAATGATAAAGTCTTATACGATATTTTTAAAGACCAGGGACAACTAAACCTTTCTTCTTTAGGACCTATTACGCCAGCCCAGCTAAACTTAAAAAGAGTGGACTATTTTAATCATGCAAGAGAAGATGATTCAAGTGACTTTCCAATGAGATCCTTTGTTTCGCCTTCAAAAAGTGAAAGGGCTGCGACACAAGCATTTATTGAAGATCTTTGGAGCACCTACGGCGGACCGAATGGGCTGGACAATTTTTATGTCGCAACTATTGGAATACCTGAAGGTCTTATTGAGGCTGTAAAAAGACCTTTTGTTCAAGATACAAGCTATCCAAGCGACTCAGCACCGGGATCTGACGTGTCAATTGTCCTCCAGCGATATGATGAAGTATATGGTTCTATTCCGGATGTAGGAAGTTCTGTTATAGAATTATCACCATACGAATTTGACCCTGAGCTGTTTATTCTGCCGAACTCAATAACATATGATCCTAATGCAACAATGAAGAACCCCGACGCGGTCACAAATATACACTTAAGCACAACTTACTATAGAATACAGAACGGTTCTGTCGTCGAGGAAATAAAAGGAACGGATTCAAACGTTTCTGACTTTAAACTGCTCAACTGCCTGAAGAGCTATCTTTACGATCTTGTAATGTATGAACTAATGAGAATTAGAACTTACGAACTAATTGACGTATCGAATGGAACGATATCTATGGGAGCAAAAAATCTTCTAGACGTGGTATCGCAGAGTGAAGATATGTCAAAGTCACTTTTGTGTAAGCCAGGATTTTCTGAATTGTTCGACACCAGACCGGACCAATTCGGCGGCCTGCAAATCCTAAGAGGTAATACACTTGTAAAAGCATTAAAGCCAGATACACTTACAAACATACCGAGTCATTATATGTCTGATGTAGTCCAGGCCGGCTATCTTTCATGTTTCACAAAGATGTCTAACCCAATGACTATTCTTTCTGGAAGGCAGTTCGATCGAGTTTATCATGTTCCGTATAATGAGACAGCAATTAGAACAAATACTCTTTGGGACTATAATGAGGTCGGTAGGCTGGCCAATACAGCCAAGATGACGGCACAGATGACTAGAGGAGAAATGAGAGAAGAGTTTGACGTATTTTCTCTAGCAGTAAAAGTTATTAGCACCATAGAGGACGGAGAGTAGAATGTCGACTGTTAAAGAATCGTATACATCACACCCAGTAACTTCTGTTAACACTAGGGAGGTGGATGATTTATCAGCAGAATTTGTATACAATTTTTACTTAAAAGATGAAAAGGATGTTCTATATACATCGCCGACTTCTCCTATCAAGAGTTCGTCTGGGTTATTAAGTCAAAAAACTGTTGACGAAATTGAAAATATAGAAAGAGGGTCAATTAGAAATCGTGTTCCGAGATACGTAAAAGTTACCTTAAGCCCACAAATGACAAAATATTCGCTAGGGCCCGGGGAACAAATTAGCATAATGAACTCTACATACACTGGTGGGAAAGAAGGAAATTTTAAGAATTATCTAGATCCTGAAGATGAACACACACTAATGACTCCGGCAGTGGTCAATAAAGAAGGTACAATAGCATCGATTTATGCAGTGAGTACAACAGCTGCAGATTCAAGTGTGCAAACAAGAGTTTATGCCGCATCTCAAAGAATGTCTGCAGCTTTTCTATCACAAGGAAACCTATTAGGTTCAACTTCAGAAAATGATGCAGTGAATATCATTAACGAAATAACATCTGAAGAGCTAGGGCTTGAAGAAATTAAGTCTATTGTAGGGCAAGCTTCTAATGCCTATATTAAATACGTTAATGATGTGTCAACAGCTCAAGAAACTGATATTGAAAGAAAAGCTTCAACAAGGACAAACATAAAAACTAACGTCAATGTGTACCAAGACTCCGTAGTACATACTAGCAGAGGAAATCCATTTAATGGAAACTTTAAGTCTGATATGATAGGCTTAAATCCGGAAGGTTCACCTTGGGTAACCATTGCTGGAAATCCAATGAATAGTGCACAAAGGACACCTGACGGAACCTCTTTCGAGGAAATTATACCAAGCATTGTCCCTGTTAGTCACGGGGTTGTACCAAGCAACTACACAGAAACTTCAGTTGAAGAGATGACAAGGATAACTTCTCCAAACGTCTATCTTATTGGGTATATTATTGAGAGGGCTGACAACGAGACAGGCGAGCTTAAAGAGTTTGTAATTCTAGAGCCGGACCAAACCTCTTTCTACGATACAGCAGTATACTATGGTAAAAATTATACTTACTCTTCTAGACAGCTGTATTTTGTTACTGGGAACGTAATTCAAGAAAACGGTGAACCACCAGATAGTCAATTTACGCACGATACTGAGGTATACTCATACTACATAGCTTCTGCACCTGGAAAAAGAATTACTGTAGCAACTGTAGAGAAGACACCACCAGAACCTGTTTCTATTCTCTTTTGTAATTTTATCTATGAGAAAGGAAACGGAATTGAGCTAAGGTGGCAAATGCCTAATAATCCGACAAGAGACATAAAAAAATATCAAGTCTTTAGAAGAAAAACAGTCAAAGATCCATTCAAGCTAATTGCTGAATATGACTTTACAGATGAAGGATATGATTCTGGTAGCTCTAGAGAACTAGTTTCACCTTCTCTTATTCACAAATCAACACGCCCAATATACACTCATATTGATAAAGATTTCCAGCGTGACTCGTCTATGATTTATTCTATATGTGCAATTGATGCAAGAGGTCTTTCTTCCACAATGGGCGTTCAGCTCCGTGCAACTTTTAATCCTTACACGAATAAGATGAACGTAACAAAGATATCAAGACCTGGCGCACCAAAGTCATATCCTAATCTTTTTCTTAACAAAGAAGCAGAACAAGGTCTTAAAGTAGACTTCGTAGAAGACGTCGCCAGAGATAGCGGTCATGGAAGAATGAGATTATATTTTAATCCTGACGGATATAGATACTTACAAGATAACGGAGAGGCGACTGCGACGTCCGCAATTGCAACAACCAAGTACGGAAATCTAAATGGAGAGTACAAATTCCAGATCATAAACTTGGATAGACAGAAAACAAAGGTTCTTACGGTTCGAATAGACCCAAAAACTAGTCTTAAGAATCTCATATGAACAACATATTTACCATACGAAGAAATAGATTATATTTATTGATGAGCAGGAGAATGTAATGGGTTTTTTAGATCACTCAACTAACAATATTATCGTCGATGCTGTTCTTACCGAAAAAGGAAGAAAAGCTCTCGCCAACGGGACATTTAATGTCGATAAGTTCTCTTTGTCAGACGACGAAGTGGACTATACAATTATACAGAAGTTCGGAAGAACTGTGGGTAAAGAAAAGATTATTAAGAATACGCCAATCTTTGAAGCACACACAAATTCAGACCTCGCACAAAAGCATAGAATACTGACAGTTGCAGATCAAACAGTTCTTTTTATGCCGACAGTATCAGTTACTGCTGGTGGTGTTGCAGGTACTGATCTTACTTTCGACGATGCAATGTCATCCACAGTGGGCTCTAAAACAATTGAAGTTGAGTTAAATATCCAGGGAGTTGCAGAACCAGACACTGCATTTCCAGCTGATCAGAATTTCTTTGTATACGTTCCTAAAAGATTTTTGTCCTTGCCAGGAAGAACTGAAGCAAGTAGTACATCAAGTCTTGCAATGTACTCAGTCCAGTCTTCTGAGACTACTGGTCTTGCCCGGGTATCCTTTGAAATCAAACCACAAGGTTTAGATGATACGATATTCAATACGTTCGGAACAAATTCTGCAAAAAATAGAATAGATTGCGTCGTTTCTATTGTTGGTGAAGGAACAGGGATCAGATCCACAGTCAACGTAGTTTTAAACAAGTAGAAAAGCGCACAAGGATTTAAGAGGAAATTATGTCAAATCAAATTGGAACTTTCACAATATTAGCTGATAATACGGACATAAAGCCGTCAGATTCGATACTAAATCAGCTCGTTGATGTGGTTCAAGAAGATGTTTCGGGATCAGTAACTAGAAGAAAATATCAAGTATTCGTAACGGGAGGAGTTGGCCCCGGTGTTACGTCGTCTTTATTTCAAACCATATATGATCAAGACTTTACGCTCCAGACTGCAAACCCAATATTCGATGTTACATTCGGTCTATATCATAGTGGAACGACAGTTCAGGACGCCAAGACAGCAGAAGATTCTGCAGGAAAACTTTTATTCCAGTCATCTTCCATGATGATGAGAGAAAAGATCGATGTTTATCGACAGTACGCAAAGGCCCTTCTTGGAGATGCGAACGCAGCTTTCTTCTCTCCTTTCGAATCAGAAACCTCTACTGACAGAGTTGATGAGGCAGTGTTTATTTCCTTTAAGCGGCTATTTACTCGAGACGCACTCAAGAAAGAAACGTTCGCTCTAAGATTTTATCAGACAGGAACGATGACCGCATACGAGACAGGAGGCGTCTTAGGTACCGGATTTAAGTCAGCTAGCGGAACAAGAATTCACCCACGTGGTCCAACACTCTCAAAAACAAGTGAGTCTGGATCGATTATTTTTACAGACATTAAAGCAGCAACCAACGCCAGAAGATCATACGGTGGTGATGTTGCTTCGATTGTTGCAGCATCAAACACAGACAGAAAAGTAGGATTGCTATTTTATGATCACGGAACTGCAGTATTTGACCTTAAGAAAATAATCTCAGGTTCTCAGCATGTTTCAGGTGTTATCAAGGCAATGAATGCACACAGTCCTGACGGAGTTTTAACATCAGGTACAATGGTTATTGGTGACCCTGCTTCTGGTAATAGAAACGCCAAGTACATCCCAGACTTAGTAGTCTCTGCATCAATTGATGATATTGTCGACCACATATGCGAAACTAGAATGTCCTCTGGTACTTTGACTGCAATGACGTTCCAGAACGCAACTAAGATTAATTCTACACTTTACTTTTGCAGAGCAACTGCTGATCAATATAACTTCTCATCTAATCCAACATTTACAGATGAAAATGGAAGAATTAGAGTTATTGAACAAGGACAAAATGCAACCCAAAGAAGCTTTACAATGCCAACAACTGTTGGTCTTCACGACGCGCAAGGAAACTTGTTAGCAGTTGCAAAGCTTTCGAGGCCGATTGAAAAGAATGATGAGCGTGACGTCACATTTAGAGTTAGACTTGATTTCTAGAAACGATGAAAATGCGCAATGTCAATTATAAGGATCACAAAAGAGAATATTGAAAATTTCTCTCTCATTACACATCCCACGCGTAAGTTCATCTCTTCGTCATCCGGCATTACTGGGTCCGTATCACTTTTTGTACGAAACAGCAACACCTTAAAAGACGCTGTTCCCAATGAAGACTACGGAGCCGGCGCCTTACAAGCTGCTTCTTTAGAAGAGCTAAGACTTACTGCTGTTAATGATGAGACAAGATATTATAGTCATACGTCCGGAACAGTTTTAAGTTTTGTAGGACCTGATGACAGCAACTCAAGCGCCAATATTGATATTGATAGTTCTTTGTTTATAACAGCGTCCGGAATGGCTGCAGGATGGAACAAACTTAAAAACTCACACAGTCTAGTATTCAGCGGATCGGGTACTAGCTATTTTCGTGTGGACGAGAGCAAAACGTTACAGCTTACAATACCTCGGGATTCAAACGATTTTCCAGGTGAGTCTCATGCTAGTGAGCAGATACGATATCTGACCACTAAAAATAAGTACGGCGGAAACTATCAAGATATTTTTGTTTCTTACGGTTTAACTCCCGGACCTATGGGACATGCTGAAAATTTGACAGGATCACACCCTCCTAGCAAACTAGATTCTGATAGAGCGCCCCTTAAGGGTATTGCGGCTGCTAATCAAAGAGTCACAGGTGCTGATGGCTCTTCACTAGTTCAAGACTATCCTACTATTTCTTTAGTCCTGCAGAAAAGCTTAGACGGCTCTCCTGGGACTTGGATTGATGTTAGGCGACACGAGCCAACATATAAAGACTTTCCATTTGGGACGAAAAATGTTGAAGGAAGAACAAAGCAGAATGTATTTAACTCAAGCTCTTTCGTGCAGGGATTAGAAAAGGTCTACACAAGCTCTGTTCTACATAATGACGTTCACGTTTCAGGGGTAAACGGTCCGTGGTATTTTAGGTTAATTCAGTCGGCATCAAGTGGCCAGGAACTAGACCAGTCTAGCTGGGCATTGCGTAACTTTAGTATAGAAACAAAGCTAGCTTCTGGAAGTGCACGAAATGTTCTAGGGCCTGTTACATTATTGATGGAAGGAATTAACTCAGCGTCTGTTAGTTCAACGACTAGTAAGAAGCTAGAAGTAACTAGATTTACACCATCCGCAAAGTTTACTAAGGACACACTTAGAAAAAATACAATAAAGGATATCCTGTTCCCGTACTACAAGGGCCAGTACCCGTCAGCTAATTACGCTTTTACAAATTATCATACACTAAATTTCTTTACTGCTTCATCAGTACCGTCAAACACTGCATTAATATATCCAGCAGGCACGGGATCAGCCGAACAAGAAAATGAATATTCTTATGTGCCAAGCACAGGATTTACGTTTGAGTTTTGGATTAATCCGAGGTATGAGAACGATGATATCAATGATGACTTTAAGGCTGGTACCATTCTACACCACTCTTCTTCATATGCAATATCACTAATTACAGGAAGTGCTAGAGACCTTAAAGGGCTGGTAAGCGAGTACAAGATAATGCTCCAACTAAGTCATAGTGCTGATGTTGCACCCTCTAAAATAGGGTACACATATGACTCTGGCGGAAATTTTGTGACGTCTTATTCTGGCGGAAAGACAGATTTAATATTTACGTCATCTGCAATTCCTAAAAATAGGTGGTCCCATATCGCAATGACATGGGGCGCAACCACCGGAAATAAAGGGACAAAAAATCAAAGGCATACAGGTAGCTTCTTTATTAATGGAATAGAAGATACAAAAATTCTAATACCTTCTGCTTCAGTTATGGCTACAGCTTATGAAAACCCACAAGGTGACCCAGATGCTTTGTTTGTGGGAAACTATTATGATGGGCCTAATAACGGAAACTTGTCTGGGACACCTCTTCTTTCTAGATTTTTTAATGCAAACGTATCGCATGAAGACGGCCTTGAATCAATGTACCCAAGCCTTTCTTATGACGCATCTAGCCAAGACCCAAGCCATACTGATATAGGGCAAGGGTCTTTTAACTTAGATCATCCACTTAATGCTGAAATCCATGAAATAAGAATTTGGGACCAGAAAAAGTCTAGATCTGAAATATTGACAGGATCATCAGTAGGAATTAAAAAGCTTCCAAAAGACTTGTTGTTCTACTTGCCTGTTTTATTCGTAAAAGAAACCAGATCAAGAAACATTTTACAAAGCCCGTTTCAAGATGTTCGATCTACTACGGATGACCCATTCAATATATCACTTTCTTTTGGTGTGGGCGGAAGGCACATTAATGTTCCAAACTTTACAAGAGAGTTTGTTAGAAAAAGTTATCCTCGACTTTACCATTTAACTGCGTCCACCGTTAACGACACCACAACTTACAAGTCAGCTAATTATTACTTGTACGAGTCTGGATCGATTATTAAGTCAAATCTTACTGTTCTCCCTAATGATAATGGTAGATTCACTCCAGACTTTGATTTGCTGGTAACAGGGACGATATACGACGCAAGTCCAAGTTCTATTCCTTACAACTTTAAGCCGAAGTCGGGGTCCCTTATGGACCGATTTGTTTCAGACGAAGGTGTTCTAAGAATGGACTTGGTAAACATGAAAGATATTGTTGCAACCGGATCAATTTTTGACGGCATATACTCGGATGATGAAGATGCAGAAACTTCGGGAATATCACAAGCACTAAGAGGTTCCACCCCTGAGCAACCCGGGTTGCCAGCCGGGCAAGTATTGACTATTCTAGATAGAACTAGAGATCCGTCTTCAAATGAGGTATCCTTCTTCGACATTTCAAACTTATTTTACGGTAGAAGAATTATGCCAGGTTCTTTCTGCATAAAAGATAAATTAATCACAGGCTCAGTTGGAAAAGTAAAGCTAACTTTTAAAGACAACGGTTACGGTGGTCTTTACAGGGCAGACTCCGAAGGCACTGATCATGCAACTTGGGCAAATTATGGTACAATTCTTTATGAGGAAGGTCTTCTAGTATTAACAGATCCGACAGCAATGCACTTTGGAAAAGACCATTTTGAAGTTGATTTGACAGGTGAGCACACAGTAAATGTCAAGGAAATAAATGTTCTTGCATCTCCAGGAATTATTAATTCGTCTAGTAACCCTAATTGGAAAGAGCTTAAGCCTACCGATTACGAACACGAAAACGCAGAAAAATTTGTGTACATTACTAGTGTAAATCTTCACGACGGCAATTTTAATATAATAGGGCGTGCAACATTAGCACAACCGATTGTCAAGAGAAATGAAGACAAGTATTTAATAAGACTTAAGATGGACTATTAGTGAAGACACATTTAGGATTAGATATATCTACATCATGCACGGGATGGTCTCTAGTGTCCTTAGATGACAATCAGAGAGTACTTAAGGTCAAACTTGGGTATATACCTTTGTCAAAGCTAAAAGATCCCTATGATAAAGCAGATGCTGTTAAAAACCACTTGGACAACATAAAAGAGGAGACTACTTCTATTGATGCGATTTTCATAGAAGAAAACCTACAAGCTTTCAGACCTGGATCAAGCTCTGCAAAAACTTTAGTAAAACTAGCAAGGTTTAACGGAGTTGTTTCGTATATTGCCAAAAAGACATTTAATAAGAAGCCTGAATTTTTAAACGTAAATCATGCCAGAAAGTCTTTAGGAATAAAGATTCTAAGAGAAAAGGTATGCGGAGTTTCTACAAAGCAGCAGGTTTTAGACTGGGCTGGTTCTTTAGATATCATGAAAGACTATACTTGGCCGACAAAGACTCTTAAGAGTGGCCCAAGAAAAGGGCAGGAAGTTGTAGATCCTGTTTGTTATGACATGGCTGATGCACTTGTCATCGCTCTTGCTGGGTCTGAATATAGCTTGAACATTTCTTAATTACGCATTAAGATTAAATCGATGTCTAGTAGTACTAAAAAAGTGAGAATTCTTTCTCGTGCACTCGGTCCTGGTATTCCGTCTCGAGACGGTGAGGATATTGCATTTAAGTGTCCTAAGTGTGGCAAGCCTGGCTCTTCCAAGAAAAAGTTGGCAGTTAACTTAGACAAAGGAATGTATCACTGCTGGGTATGCGGCTTAAGTGGTAAAAGTGTGCATTCCTTGTTTAAGAAGTTTGCCCCCGGTCTTTTAAAAGAGCTTTCACAAATAAAGGACTGGAGATCTACTCGTACTAATAGAGATGAAAAAGAGGTGGATCAAGAAATATCTCTTGAGGCACCTAAGGGTTTTCGATTACTGGCAAAAGA
>MDTD01148556.1_pt1 | contig 11695 bp, 10 predicted proteins | sample 811221 | NCBI WGS metagenome assembly MDTD01 (sample SAMN05326646, study PRJNA326480) | marine metagenome | isolation source: seawater | place: Pacific Ocean: South West | collected 2011
AAAACGAAAACAGAAAAGGAGAATGAAAAAGACACACATCATAGGCCTGGTTGTCATTGCAGTGGCATTGATGGTCATCATTTCTACAGCAGGAGATGCCAGCTCATACGTTTCTTTTAGTGAAGCAATGGAAATGGCAGAAAGAGGAAATAATAATAAGATCCATGTGGTCGGTAAATTGAAAAAGGATGATAATAATCAGGTCGTCGGGATTGAGTCAAGTGATGACAGGCTTTCCTTTCGATTTACTTTAATTGATGAAAATAACCTGGAGCAAACTGTTTATTATCCCAACCCAATGCCTACGGACTTTCTAAGGTCTGAACAAGTTGTGGTTATCGGGGCTTATTCAAATGACCGTTTTATTGCGGATAAAATATTACTAAAATGTCCATCAAAATACCAGGAAGAAGGAATTAACACATAGCCATGCACTACTTCATTGGCAACCTGGGCCATCTATTCGTCATTCTTTCATTTGTGTCTGCAATTGTCTCCACGATTGCTTTCTATCGCTCCATTAAAGAAGAGTCCAAATGGTTTGGGTTCTCGAAATGGGCCTATTATATCCATGCATTTTCCATTTTCGGAGTGGTGATCACCCTATTCCTGATCATCAATAATCACTTCTTTGAGTACCACTACGCATACAACTACACCTCCAAACTTCTTCCTTATTATTATCAAATATCCAGCTTTTGGAACGGACAGGAAGGATCTTTTCTCTTGTGGATGTTTTGGAATGCCATTCTTGGAATTATTCTCATGAATTCGAATAGAAAGTGGCGAGGTGCAGTAATGACCGTTTTCACATTCACCCAGATATTTTTGACATCTATGATCCTGGGTGTCGTCATTTTTGATGTGAAAATCGGGAGTTCTCCCTTTATTCTTCTCAGAGAAGCCGTTCAGGATCAAATTTTCATGATGAATCCCGATTTTGTTCCTGAAGATGGTAGAGGCTTAAATCCCCTTCTCCAAAACTATTGGATGGTGATTCATCCACCTACACTGTTCCTGGGTTTTGCAACAACGGTTATCCCTTTTGCTTTTTGTATTGGGGGCCTAATGACAGGAAGATTTAAAGAATGGATCCGTCCCGCACTGCCGTGGGCACAATTCTCTGCTGCTGTTTTAGGTATTGGAATATTAATGGGGGCCTACTGGGCATATGAAACGCTTAATTTTGGAGGCTATTGGAATTGGGACCCTGTTGAAAATGCAATCTATGTCCCCTGGTTAATTCTGATCGCGGCCATCCATACCATGATTGCATTCAAGAAGAGTCCGACAGCACTGAAATCTTCAATTATTCTGGTTTGCCTGACCTACATTTTGATCATCTATTCCACATTCCTTACAAGAAGTGGGATCTTAGGAAATACATCCGTCCACTCATTTACTGATCTTGGACTCTCGGGGCAGCTGCTCATTTATTTATTGGTATTCATTGCACTCGTATTGGCCCTTTCTATCAAGGTTTGGAAAGACTTACCGTCAAAAACAGGTGAGGTTTCCACCTACTCACGGGAGTTTTGGATTTTCATGGGAGCCATTACTCTTTCTTTAATGGCCTTTCAGGTCATTATCCCAACCTCAATCCCGGTTTACAATTCCTTTATGGAACTGTTCGGTATATCATCGAACGTTGCCCCTCCAGTGGACCAAATCTCTTTCTATACAGATTTTCAGCTCTATTTTGCTGTTGTCCTGGCGCTACTTTCCGGAACCGGCCAATTTTTTTGGTGGAATAAGATGGATAAGAAAAAGCTCAAAGAAGAACTGACCATTCCAGTGGTTATATCATTGATCATATCCGGGACTATTATTTTACTGGCTAAGATTCATGATCCGGGAATGTTACTGCTACTTGTCACTTCAGTGTATTCGATTGTAGCGAATGGTAAGATTCTTTTTAGCCTCTCAAAATCAAACATAAAACTTTCCGGAGGCTCAATCGCACACATAGGAATTGCCATGATGCTGGTGGGGGATACTATTCTCTTCGGGTTATTCAAAAATACTTTCGAAGAATAATACAGGAATATTATGGAATAGAGAATTTCCGGACGAAGTCAACCAGAACAATCTCCTTCTCTTTCTCAATGAGCCCAGACAAATGGGTGAATATTCCTTGATCTATAAAGGGATCAGAAAAAAAACTGATGATTCAGGATTCATTGATGTAAATGATGTCGCTCCTACTGCGAACCCGCTGGCATTGATCGTCACCAGACCTACGACAACGAGCGATGAAATTACTTTTAAGGCAGGGGATACAGTTGAGGTCATCAATAATGAGAACAGCTATTTTGAAGTGCATTACCAAAAAGAATCAGGGGAGAACTTTACCTTGTTTCCAAGACTGCAGATCAATGAGACGATGAACATGACCGTCTTCTCTCCTGATATCAACCGAACGCTCACAGCTGACTTGTACAGCCATGTCCGTACTTTCCCGGATCCTGAGCAAGAAATTGAATGGAGTGATGAGGAGGCAATAAAAGTAAGTCCGGGATCACAGTTTTTTATCAATGACTATGTCGCCAGGTTCAAGGATATACAGCCCATTTCTGAGGTTTCCGGTGTAGAAATGGGTCCTGATGATATTGCTATCAAGGCCATTATTGAAATTGAAGGTGAATCAAAGACCTACATCGCTGAACCAATTTATGTGATCAGAGACAGGATGGCAGGACGAATTCCTGATGTAGTGAATGATTTAGCCAGTCGGATTACCATTCAGGAAATTTTACCAAACGAGAATAGCTTCGTTCTTGGAATCAGTCGAACCCAAAAAGACTGGATTATTCTAGAAGCTGTAGAGAAGCCATGGATCAATATATTATGGTTGGGTACCCTTCTATTCTCCATTGGCTTTGGAGTTGCAATCTACCGTAGATATACTGAATTTATTCAGATGCGGGATAAAGGAAGAGAGTGATAAATCACTAGTAAGCCATCAATCCATGGATTAAAATGGAAGAAAATAAGCCTATTGGAATTATTGGAAATGGGAATGTCGCTTTTCATTTCCTTAAAGCGCTTGAGAAGAGTGCCTCTTTACATTTGTTCGTGAGAACCCTCTCGAAAGGTGAAGATCTCCTAAAAGAAGCATCAACTTCTGAAATTTCTGTTCACCCTCTTCAGGAAATCCGGAATTTTAATGGGCATCTGCTCCTTTGCATTACGGATAGTCAATTAGAGCCTTTTTTAAAACAATATCAATTTCACCCCCAGGCTTCAATATCTCATACCTCTGGATCTCAACCTATTGAAATCTTAAAGCAAAGTAATTTAGCCAACTATGGGGTACTCTACCCATTTCAATCTTTATCAAAAGGTAAAGAAATAGATTTCAAAACTGTCCCTTTATTAATTGAAGGGAACAATGCTGAATCTTTACAAATCATTCAGGAGTTAGCACATCACCTCTCCTCCAAGGTGATTCACATGAATTCTATAAACAGACTTAAAATTCACCTTGCCTCTGTTTTGATCAATAACTTTTCCAATAACCTTTATCACATTGCTGAAAATATAATTAATGGAACGGAGTTAGAACTATCTGACTTTAAACACCTGATGTTGGAAACAACTGAAAAAGCCATCAGTATAGGCCCTGGAGATGCTCAGACAGGCCCCGCTAAACGAAATGAGCAAAAAGTAATGGAATCTCATCTCAGACTTCTGGAAGAAAGTCCGTCATTCAGGCAACTATATCAACTTCATAGCAGTTTAATCCAGTCAATGAAGTAGCTGATCACTAAATTTACATATGATTCGCCTCCTGACACGCGACCTTCCGGGCTTCCTAATGGCCAGCAGAATTCCTAACCTGTTTATCATCAGTATTACCCAGATTTTGGCTGCTCTATACCTCATTAAAAATATTCCGGATGTAAACCAATCTATCTTTTCACTCCGCTTTTTCCTGCTCACATTCTCAACATTACTAATTGCTGCGGGTGGGTACATTATTAATGACTATTATGATCAAAAAATAGACATGATCAATCGGCCAAAGAAAGTGGTTGTTGGCACACTTTTCAGAAGACGGCTTGCCATGCTGGCACATTCCTTTCTGTCATTAGCAGGTATTGGTGTCGGATTCTGGCTCGACATAAAAATCGGAGCCATTCATGTGTTTTCAGCCTTTGGGCTTTGGTATTATTCTAACCACCTTAGAAGGCTACCAATCATAGGCAACTTAACCATTTCATTCATGACAGCACTGACACTACTCATCGTTGCCGTCTTTTTTCATTCACACCAACCCCTTATTTATGTCTATGCTTTACTCGCATTTTTTACAGTGTTTATCAGAGAAGTAATTAAAGACATCGAAGATGTAAAAGGAGAATCTGCGGTGGGATGTCAGACCATTCCGGTCGTCTGGGGAATTCGAGGTGCTAAAGTTTTCATTTACCTAATGATCCTGGCAGGAACTATTTTTTTAGTCTCCTTTTTGATTGCCACAAATAATCAGCTTGTTCGATATTACTTTATTACATTGATTCCTGTCTTTCTTTGGTTCGTTTATAAATTAGCACAAGCTGACCGCCAAAAGGAATACGCCAATCTAAGAAATATTACAAACCTGATTATTCTTTCCGGACTGATCAGTATGACCATGATCTAATCTAAATGAAAAACCTTGCCATTTTTGCCTCAGGTAGCGGAACCAATGCTGAACAACTCATCAGACATTTCCAGGATCACCCGAATCTTAGAATCGCTTGTGTTTATTGCAACAATCCAAAGGCTGGAGTTCTTAAAAGAGCAAAAAACCTGAATGTTGAATCGACCGTCTTCACCAAGGCCGAATTTTCAGATCCCAAATTTTTAGTGTCACTTAAAGCAAAAAATATTCATGGAATCATCCTGGCGGGGTTTTTATGGAAAGTCCCAGACTACTTAACTGACCAATACCAGAACCTGATCATTAATATCCATCCTGCACTACTTCCAAAATACGGAGGCAAAGGGATGTATGGTCACTTTGTACATGAAGCCGTCATAAAAAATAAGGAAGAAAAGTCTGGCATTACCATTCATCTGGTCAATGAGAAATATGATGATGGTCAAATTCTGTTTCAGGCTTCCTGCAATGTAACAGCAAAAGACACTCCCGATTCTCTTGCAGATAAAATCCATCAATTAGAACACGTCCATTTCCCTCGGGTTGCCAATGATTACTTCTCAGAAACCCTTTTCAAAGAATGATTAATTCGTAGCTTTGCAGCTTATTTTTTAAGCATGAGCAAAGCAAAAATTAGGTCAGCCCTTATATCAGTTTTTAATAAAGATGGACTAGATCCGATTATTGAAAAACTTGACCAACAGGGAGTTAAAATATATTCCACAGGTGGAACTCAGAAATTTATTGAGGAGAAGGGAATCGAAGTCACTGCTGTTGAAAATGTCACTGACTACCCTTCAATATTCGGTGGAAGAGTCAAAACCCTTCATCCTAAAGTCTTTGGTGGAATTCTATATCGTAGAGGACATGGACAGGATGAAGAGGAGAAGGACAAATATGAGATCCCAAGTATTGACCTTGTTATCGTAGATCTATATCCATTTGAAGAAACAGTAGCCAGCGGGGCCTCAGAGGAAGACATTATTGAAAAGATAGATATTGGCGGAATTGCTTTAATCAGGGGAGCTGCTAAAAATTTTAAAGATGTTTTGATCGTCAGCTCGCGCGATTACTACACTGATCTTCTAAGCTTACTTGAAAGCAAGAATGGAGAGACTGACATTTATGACAGAAAGCTTTTTGCGACACGTGCTTTTGAGACCTCCTCCCATTATGACTCCGCCATATTCAGTTACTTAAACAAGGATGAACAGGTTCCCGCCATAAAAATAGATGCACACCATGGGAAAGTACTACGCTATGGAGAAAACCCTCATCAAAAAGGAACCTTTTATCAACGTACAGAACCATACTTCCATCAAATTCATGGCAAAGAAATATCGTACAACAACCTGGTTGACATAGAGGCAGCTATTCAACTAATAAGTGAATTTAACGGGGAAACTGCCTTTGCTATTCTTAAGCACAACAATGCCTGTGGAATAGCAACTGGATCTAACGTGAAAGAAGCATATCAAAAAGCTTTTCAAGCTGATACGGTTTCTGCTTTTGGTGGTATTCTTATCACAAATCAGGAGTTGACAAAAGAAGCTGCAGAAGAGATCAACAGCCTCTTCTTTGAGATTCTTTTGGCTCCCTCTTTTTCTAAAGAAGCACTTGAAATCCTCCAAAGCAAAAAGAACAGAATATTGCTGGAGCTAAAAAAATATTGGGAAGAAGGAATAACTTACCGATCCCTGCTTAATGGTGTCTTAAAACAGGACTTTGATTCAAAAACTGATCAAAAAGAAGATTTGAAGGTGGTAACAAAAAAGTCTCCCACATCGGAAGAGGTTGAAGATCTGATTTTTGCTTCCAAAGTGTGTAAGCATTCAAAATCAAATACAATTATTCTTTCTAAAGGAGGACAATTGTTTGCGAGTGGTGTAGGCCAAACTTCGAGGGTAGACGCTTTGGAACAAGCCATACAGAAAGCAAATAAATTTGGTTTCGATCTCAATGGAGCAGTCATGGCTTCTGACGCTTTCTTTCCTTTCCCTGACTGCGTCGAAATTGCAGATCAGGCTGGAATCAATGCAGTGATACAACCAGGAGGTTCAGTTAAGGACCAGTTGTCGATCGATTACTGTGATAAACATCAAATGTCGATGGTTTTTACGGGTACAAGACATTTTAAACATTAGTTTTTTATTTTGATTCAAAACAATTCGTATCTTTCACGACCAAAATTTTGAGGGGATATTAAATGGGGTTTTTCGATTTTTTTAATAATGACATTGCAATAGATCTTGGTACTGCCAATACTTTGATCATCTACAAAGAAAAGATTGTGGTTGATGAACCATCAATCATCGCAATTGATAAGGCTACGAATAAGGTTTTAGCTATTGGAAGAGGGGCCATGCAAATGCATGAGAAAACCCATGAAAATATTAAAACCATTCGTCCCTTGAAGGACGGAGTGATTGCAGATTTCCATGCTGCTGAACATATGATTCGTGGAATGATCAAAATGATTGATAACAACAATCAGAAGTGGCTTCCATCTTCACATCGCATGGTCATCTGCATCCCATCAGGCATCACGGAAGTTGAGAAAAGAGCTGTTCGTGACTCTGCAGAACACGCTGGTGCCAAGGAAGTTTACATGATTCATGAACCGATCGCAGCAGCTATTGGAATAGGCATTAATATCGAACAACCTGTGGGCTCCATGATTGTCGACATAGGAGGTGGAACTACCGAGATTGCGGTCATTGCATTGAGTGGTATCGTTTGTGATCAGTCCATTAGGGTAGCAGGTGACTCATTTAACAAAGACATCCTCGACTATATGCGTCGTCAGCACAACCTGTTAATTGGGGAAAGAACAGCTGAACGTGTAAAGATAGAGGTTGGTTCTGCCCTTACAGAATTGGATGATGGTCCTGAAGACTACGAAATCAGAGGAAGAGACCTGATGACTGGAATACCTAAAGTAATCAAGATCTCTTATTCAGAAATTGCTTTTGCAATTGATAAGTCTGTGTCAAAAATTGAAGAAGCAGTTCTAAAAGCATTAGAAATATCACCACCCGAACTTTCTGCAGATATCTACGATAATGGTATTTATCTGACAGGCGGAGGAGCACTCTTAAGGGGGCTGGATAAGCGACTTTCTATGAAAACCAAGTTGCCGATCCATATTGCTGAAGATCCATTAAGAGCAGTTGTAAGAGGAACCGGGCTTGCATTAAAACTCCTCAACACATATAAGCCGGTATTAATGACATAAGGCTAAATGCGCAATTTATTAGACTTCCTTTACCGATACAGAACATTCGGTCTATTTATCGTATTGGAGGTTTTCTGTGCCTGGTTAATAGTTAAGTATAACAACAGGTACAATGCTTCCTTCCTTAATTCTTCCAATACTTTGGCTGCTAACATGAGTCAGCTTTCTCAAAATACAGAAGATTATTTCAACCTTAAAGAGGTCAATCAACAATTGCTGGATGAAAATGAACACCTCCGTAACCTGCTTATCAATCAACCAATCAATTATGTGAACACTGACACAACAAATAACAGGTATCAGGCGATTAAAGCAAGGGTCATCAACAATACTTATAACAGAAGTATGAACTTCCTCACATTAGATATCGGTAATAAAAACGGCATAGAGCCTGGCATGGGAGTGATCTCCGGAACTGGAATTATAGGTCAGGTAAAATCTGTTTCAGCTCATTTTGCTACCGTCATCTCTTTGCTTCACAGAAACCTAATGGTATCAAGTTTTATTGATAGAACCAATACTATTTGTACGGTACAATGGGATGGTATTTCTCCAATTAAAGCCAGTGTAAAGTACATTCCTAAACATATCGATGTTAAAGTTGGTGATACGGTTGTCACATCAGACTACAATGCTGTGTTCCCCCGAGGTATCATGATCGGAAGAATCTCCGGGCTCGATGCAAAAGCTGAAGATGTCTATTATGAAGCAGAAATTGATCTTTCTACTGATTTTACCTCATTAAATTATGCTTATGTCATTACAGATGAACTAAAACAGGAAAAAGACAGTATTGAAGCTACAAACCTGGCACAATGATCAGAATCAACTACATACATCAAGCCATCCATTTCATTGTCTTCCAGATAATTCAAATACCTTTATTATACCGTCTAATATTATTTGACAAGGCTTTTGGGTTCTTCTATATCGGTTTTATTCTGCTTATCCCTTACGGATTGAGCAGAAGCCGGGTGATGTCACTCGGATTAGTAAGTGGTCTGATCATAGACGTTTTTTCCAATACTCCTGGTATTCATGCCTCTGCCTGTGTCTTTTTAGCTTTCATTAGAGATTATTGGTTCAACATTTCAAATGAACCCGCTGAGGATGAAATAGAAATAAACCTTAATGTGATTGGTTTGTGGGGATTTATCAAGTATACCTATCCCTTAATTTTTGTGCATCATTCCATTATTTTTATAATTGAAAATGGGGGTCTAATGACTTTTGGTTTACTTTTTAGCAAGATCTTTTATAGCTCACTCTTAAGCTTTCTTATCATTCTAACCATAGGATTTCTGATAACCCCCAGAAGGCGCAGGATATGAATCGAAGTTTCATCATACAAGCTGTTATTTTGTTCGTCGGATTGACATTTGCCATCCGGTTACTTTCTATTCAGGTTTTTGATGAAGACTATAAACTGGCGGCTCAAAATAATGTGATCCAGAAAATCATTGATTATCCCTATCGAGGCCTGATCTATGATGGCAATGAAAATCTCCTGGTCTACAATACTCCCGTCTATGACCTAATGGTGATCCCTAAAGAAGTAAACCTTGAAGACTCAACGGAATTATGTCAACTCCTGCAAATCTCTAATGAACAATTTACGGAGAGCTACCAGAAAGCCAAATCCTACTCCAGTATACTGGCATCTAAATTTATGGAACAGCTTCCCAATGATTTCTTTGCTTCTATACAGGACAAACTTGTTAAGTACCCAGGGTTTTACGTTCTGCCCAGAACAGTGAGGGATTACGCTTCTCCAATCATAGCAAACACGATAGGGTATGTAGGTGAAGTGAACAGAAGTATCATAAGAAGGGATACAACAAACTATTACAAGTCAGGAGACTTTATTGGAATTACTGGGGTGGAAAAAGAATATGAAAAGTATTTAAGAGGAAAACGAGGAGTGCGTTATCAGCTTGTCAATGTACAGGGAGTTGTCAAGGGAAAATTTCGTGACGGAGAATATGATACAGTTTCAATTCCAGGTCAAAGCATAGCGATGACCATTGATATGGAGTTGCAGCAATATGCAGAGAAGTTACTTAAAGGGAAAGTTGGAGGGGTTGTAGCCATCGAGCCCTCTACCGGAGAAATACTTGCCATTGCGTCATACCCTTCATATGATCCCTCCTCCCTCTCCGGAAGAGATCGGGGAAAGAATTACGAAAAAATACAGTCGGATAGTCTAAAACCTCTCTTTAATCGCCCACTACAAGCTACCTATCCCCCTGGTTCTATGTTCAAGGTGGTTCAATCCCTCATTTCAATGGAGGAAGGCCTTTTAGGTCCCAATGAAAAGATTCGCTGCGAAGGGAATCTAATTGGTGATCATGCCCCACCGGGATTATATGACGTTAGGAAAGCCATTGAACTCTCTTCTAACAACTTTTATTTCAAAGTATTCAGACGCACCATACAGCAAGGCTTCGAAGAAAGTGCCTTTATAGATTCCAGAATTGGAATGGAAAAATGGTATAATTACGTCACACAATTTGGATTAGGCCAAACCCTGGGGGTAGACATCCCCAATGAAGCAAGTGGTTTTGTACCTTCCGTCTCGACTTATGATCGAATTTATGGAGAGAACAGATGGAAATTTTCCAACATCTATTCCCTTAGTATTGGTCAGGGAGAACTTTTGGTTACACCTATCCAAATGGCCAATCTCGGTGCAATCATAGCCAATAAGGGGACCTTTATTACTCCTCATATTGTAAAAAGCATCGATGGTAAACCACTCGAAAAGTTTGAAGAAAGAAGGGTTGACATTTCACCGGAATATTTTGAGCCAGTGATTGATGGTATGGAGCAAGTCGTGTTATATGGTTCAGGCCGTAGGGCTTATATGCCAGACATTTCGGTTTGCGGTAAAACAAGTACAGTCGAAAACCCTCATGGAGAAGATCATTCCGGATTTATGGCCTTTGCTCCTAAAGAGAGCCCAAAAATAGCTGTAGCCGCATACATTGAAAATGCAGGGTGGGGCGCAAGAGCGGCAGCTTCAACGGCAAGCCTGATCATTGAGAAATACCTCACAGGAGAAATCAAAAGGACCTGGTTAGAAGACTATGTATTAAAAGGTGATTTTGCTGATAAAAAGAAAGTCATAAAAAAAGATTCCACTGAAAAGAACGTTGAAGAAGAAATCATAGCAATGGATGAGGGAAGATCAACTGATATATCGAATTGACTGGTTTACAATAACCATTTATTTTATACTGGTGATCAGTGGTTGGCTCAACATCTATGCCGCTGAGTACAATCCTGATATTCATAACAGTATTTTTAGTCTTAATACCAGTGCGGGCCGACAACTTATATGGGTTCTTTCTTCTATTGGCCTCATCTCAGTTATAATGCTTTTGGATTTTAGAATCTATGATTCTGCTTCCTATCTTTTCTATGGCTTTTGTATTCTATTGTTAATTGCCGTTCTTTTCTTTGGGAAAGAAGTAGCTGGCTCAAGGTCATGGTTTGCTATTGGAGGCTTTGAATTTCAACCTTCAGAGCTTGCCAAGTTTGGGGTTGTCCTGGCCATGGCCCGGTATTTTAGTAAGAGTACCAGAAAAACTTCTGATTTAAGGGTACAATTAACAGGATTCCTATTGTTCCTTATTCCAATGATTTTGGTTTTACTCCAGGGAGATGCTGGTACGGCAATGGTATACGGCTCTCTGGTATTTGTCCTGTTTAGCGAAGGCATGCATCCCGTCATCTTGATTGGAGCATTGGTTATTGCCATCCTTTTCATTTTGACTTTAGTTGCCAATCAGCTCTTTCTAATCATTGGAATCATTCTC
>MDTD01136247.1_pt1 | contig 11694 bp, 16 predicted proteins | sample 811221 | NCBI WGS metagenome assembly MDTD01 (sample SAMN05326646, study PRJNA326480) | marine metagenome | isolation source: seawater | place: Pacific Ocean: South West | collected 2011
AATGATGCTATATTTCTAAATACGGGAGATTAGCTCAGTCTGGCAGAGCACTTGCTCGACACGCAAGGGGTCACAAGTTCAAATCTTGTATCTCCCACAGTCGAAAAACGCTTTGCTAATTGACTATCCATAAGAGATAGGATAGTCCTGATTTTGAAAAAAATCGCATTTGTGACAGATTTGTGACAGATTTGTGACAATTTCAGATTGAGTAGTCCCTAATATGCAGAAAAGTCTATGCCTATTTATATGGTCATAGGGGAGTTAACTCAATGGCAGAGTGCCACCTCGACAAGGTGGAAGTTGAGGGTTCGAGTCCCTCACTCCCCACAAGTGCTTCTATTCTTTAGAGGAACTCTGTCTATTATTAATATTTCATCTTCTGTTAGTTCATCATCTATATCATCTAACAAGATTTCATCAAACATCATTTGAGCACTACCTTCAGTGAGTTGTAGCAGTTGCTAGGGGATGAATCACAATAATATTGATTAGTTTTCTCTATTGCTTTCATTTTTCTATTGCAGACTTCGCATCTGAGTCGTTCTTCCATTTTGAATCCTTTTTTCTAAATATTTCACGAACAGTCAGCCGATTATGAAGACTCTTTCTTTCTTCAGGTATTAATCCACCAAAGACACCAAACTCACATTTGTTGACAAGTGCATAGGCAAGACATTCAGTCCTAACACTGCAATCAAAGCAATATTGTTTTGCTTCTAAGTATTTTTTATGAGATGACCTTCCTCTGAGGTCTGTTGGAATAAAAATTGTTGAATCTATATCTAAACATTGAGCCAATGGCTTCCATTCGTAGGTTGTATCTTTTATAAGCTCTTTAGCCTCAAAAAGAGTTAGATATTCATTTGTTGTCATATAAGTTGGCTAGATGTTCCACTCCTTAGGAATGTTTCCACTTGTCTGCCACCAACTAGCAGACCAATAGACTGTTTTGTCTGGATTCCACTGTCCACCTGAACAATCCTCAGGTTCATAATTGCTACAAGCAAAATCAGGTTTCTTTGTTTTGTAGTAGGAATCATTTGGGTCTCTCTTCTTAGCTCTATTGTCATAGACAAGACTTTCGCAGTGAGGACACTTCAAATCTGTTCTAATATCTACAACATCTCCATCATCAGCAAAAAAGAAGACACTAGCTATGGAGCTCTTCACTTTTTCTAATATCTTGAGAAGATGACCTGAAGGATTATCTAGGAGCTCTATCTCTGTTTGTAGCTCAAACAAAGCATCATTGAGAATCTTTTTGCTATGTTTATCCAAGCTCAAAGTCCTCTTCCATTTGTTGCTCCCAATAAATAATATTTTCAAAAGTTTCTTGTCTAATAGGGTCAATAGAATTATCACTGTCTCTTTCGTATGCCATCATATAGCAATAAGCCTTGTCTTTGTGATGAGGACATTCTGTAGTTGTCTGAACTTCAATAACAGGAAGTCTGTTAGCCCAACTAGAATCTTCAGGACATTCTGAATCTATCTTGCTAAAGTATTCTTCTCGACATTGGTCAATAAATAATTCAGGAGATATACTTCTAATTTTTTTCTTGTTGAAATGTCTGAAACTTGCTTCAACAGCAGGTTTTGAATATGTGAGAAGGTCTCTCATAAAACTTTCTTCATTTAGATTTGTATGACCATAGTCAAAAGAAACTAGGGGAGAATACTTCTTCAAAAGGACTACAAGCTCATCAACTGTCATTCTTGTGAACCACATATAGAATCTTTTCAACTGTTTATAATTTGCTCTGTCTGCAATATGTTCAACACAAACAAAATTTGAAGATTGCATAAATAATTCCCAAGCTGTCTCATAAGGAGCAAGTTCCATATGCCATAACCTGGCACCCTGACTAGTTATATTTCTACCAATCATTCGTATTCCCTCCCACATTCAGAACAAAAGTTTGTGTGCATTGGGACACGCCTGTTGGGTTTTGGACAATCACTTCTTTTGCACTGCTTTGTTTCAGGTCTATATTGTTTCTCTCCTGAAAGCTGTGAGTTCCAAGCATTAACTAAATCTTGGATGCGTTCAATATAATATTTCTTCATCTTTGAATATTTTCTAAAGTTTCCATCCAAATTGTCATAGCTATGATTGTTTGAACTAATTGTTCTTTCAATACTTGAAGCTTTGACAGAGGGATTAGATGCTTCATTAGAAACCATCAAATTGAATTCAATATCAGTGAGAAGCTTCTTATCTCTTCTAGTTAACGACATAAGAACTCCTTAGGTATGGCTTGAGTGAATGTTGACCAAGTTCTTCTATAAGATACTTCACTCACTACAAGCCAACCATTTTGATTAATCACAGTCTCCACCTCCAAGAATTGTTTTCTCAAATTCAGACTTGAGAACCCTCAAAGGTTTCCACTTTTTATCTTGAGGAGCATTGACAGGCAGTGCCTGGATTTCTCCTCTTCTTATAAGTCTTTGAACTGTGGAACGACTTGCTTTCAAAATGCCACAAATTTCATCCACAGTTAGAGTCTCGAGAGACTCTGAAGATTGCCCTGCCACCTCAGTCATTTCTGACTCCTTCTTCAACGAAGCCCTGCTTAGTAGAGCTTCTCCTTCTCTCCAAAAAAAAATGGAGATTCTAAATACCTCTCAAGAGAACAATCCCCTGAGAAGTTTTCACAACCTCCAATGTTATCTCACAACTTTGACAGATTTCTCTGACCTAGTGGCACCTAATAAGAGGTTCCAAAAACCTAGCTCTTTGCTACTAGAGGGGAGCTATTCCTCTCAGCCCTTCATATTTTTAGTTTTCGTTTTTTAGTCGTTAGGGAACTTCATCTTTCGAAGTCCACCAACTTCCCCTTCTGTGTTTGATACCAACTAAATCAATCTGAAATAGTTGCTTAGTTTTATTGACTACTCTGTCTATCTAAAGTCTTGATGACTCTAAATGGTCTTGTTCGAATTATAGAGCCTCATTCACAAATTCAGCTCTTTTTCTACTATATATAGTGTATTGTCAACCTATATATACAACATCTTGTTCGAACAAGTGTTCTAGAAAAACTATATCATAAATCGAAATACAACAAAGTTTATCGAAGTAAAGTTTTCGCGAGGCTTCAAATCTTTGTAGTCATAAACACCAATAAACATAGGCTCTAAGACCTACTTGAAAATTGAACGAAAAAACTTCTAAAAATATTTTTCACAAAGACAGCTTTGATTGTGAAAATAGAAAAACCCTGCAACAAGGCAGGGTCAATCTAATGTATTTCTAAATAGTCATCACTCAAAACTTTTGTGCCTATGCCACACTGTCTGCAATGAACTTCAGAACTTTCAGTGAAATGATTCCACCTAAGTTCGCCTGTCCCTCTATTGCATATAGGGCAAAGAAACATTGTTTCTCCTTTGGTTGCTACATAGTTAGATAGCCAACAAGAGCTCCAACAGCTACTAAAGCTGAAAGCACTGAATACATCTCGTATCTGGAAACTTTTGATTCAATCATTTCATCAAGTTTCTCTTCAAGTAGAGACATTCTCTCTAATACAAGAGCCAACATTTCTTTGTTGGTATATCCATTATTATTTTTTGTTGGCATTTCTATTCTTCAGAACATTCTTCAAAAGTGACATAACTGATGCAAGTCCTGCAACAGCTCCTGATTTCAATAGGTCAGGGTCTCCCATAAAAGCTTCTGCTGTAGCTACAGCTAGAAAAGCCTCTAGGAATGTTGAGATTGCTCTTTCTCCTAAATCTTTCCAATCAATATCTTCAAACATATATTCTCCTTAGTGACTATGAATGAAAGCTTCTAAATACGCTATTCGATTCTTCAAGTCATCAATTTCCCATAAGCTTTGGCTTATAGTTTGATTTTGAGTTTCGACACGAGTTATAGAGTCATTCAAATCTTGCCATTCCCATTTTTCAGGAATGTATTTATTTTGGAAGTCATAACCACTATCTCTCATTTGTTGTTCGAGATTGAAGTAGTTTGCTTCTAATGCTGATAGTTTGTCCCTAAGGAACTCAGCATCATTAGCAGTCATTTCTAACTGCTGAACCTTTTCATAAAGAACTGCAATGTCGTTTTGAACATATGTTGATTCTTTGAGTGTTTGAAACTCATATTCAATATTGTTCATCCTTTCATCAATACCTTGAAGGGTATTAACGACAGCAGTGAGAGATTGGATTCCTGCACCAACTGAACCCATCAGGGCTATAGCTGTTGCTACTAAACCAATATTCTCTTTTATTTTCTTCAACATTTATCTGCCACCACAACAGCCATTGCCACAGCAATCCATTATTTGCTCCCTCCTAATTGCCAAAGGATGTCATTGTGCATTGCACGAAGAGTGTCTATATCATCTTCAGCTTCTTCTAAATCTTTGACTAATTCATTGATAACTGCTTTTTGTTCTGCATTTTCAGTTTTCAGTGTGTCAATATTATTGAATACGAATCCAAGTGAAGACAGGATTCCTGCTGTGACTAAACCTGCAAGAATTTGTTTTATATCTAGTGTCATTTTTCTCCTAATAAAAAAAATGGGTCAGACTGAACAAGGAGGCAACTATGTTCAACTTCTATTGTGTTATGAAATGAGGACTGAATCCCATAACAGAAGATTCTGACCCAAACCTTATATGATTTGTGTCCTAATTGTTTTATTGCATTTGTTGCAATATAAGCCTCCACCAATCTTCTTTTTTTGATTGATAGGGTTGTCCTCTGAAGAAATCATTCCTTCTTCATAATCTATAATTTCTATAGTTGCTGAAGCTCCTGCCAATAAAGCATCTCTAACTAATGGATAAATTCTTTTATAAGCGTTTCTAGAACTACCAATAAAACCATCAGTCTGAATATCGTTATTATTTTGTGAGTCGCCAACAAGTATGCATCCTGCTGTTTGTTCATCTGTGTTTCCTGCGTGTATTAATATATATTTGAAATTTGGAACATCCTGGAGCTCCAACATTCCCTTATGGAATAAAGCACCTGACCTTTTCAATTCTCGTGAGTGATAGCCTCCAACAGTTCTAAATTTTATGTCGTAGGTTCCTGCAGGGATTCTTGTTTCTCCCATAACTTTGACATCCCTGTGTTCATCTTCAAGGGTATAGCAAAGGAAGGTCTTGTCTCCTTCAGGATGAACCTGAAACAAAACACCTGATGTGGCATCAACGCCTGAATTTATTCTTAGTAGTTGTAGCTTCATATTATGGCTCTGAGTATTCAATATTATTTTTTATTTCTTCAAACAGTCTTCTAGGTCTTCTTTTCTGAATCATATCGAAGACATTTTTAGTTCCTCTTTGATGAAAAGTCAGGCTGTCATTCTCTTTTGTCCATTTTTCAAACAATGGGGTAGAAGTGAACTTGTGCAATCTGACTTGTTTTGAAAATATCAATTTCATATGTGGTTGATTCTTCAAAAATGTTGCAGAGACATCTTTCATAGATTGAAAAGCCCAAGCAGAGCTCAAAGCTCTTGCCATCTTGTTTATCTCTAGAACAGCCTCTATATAAGTTAGGTCATCAAAGTTTGAAGTTGTTTCATTCTTTTGTAGTCCAACAAGACTCATAGAAATATCTTCTTCACAAATAAAAACATAAGGCATTATGTATTGGAACTGTGCCTTGTGTGGGTCATACCATTGTTCTTGACCTGTGTCGATTATTCCACTTGTATTCCATATCTGTTCAGGTCTAACATCATTGCTTCCATATTGAAAACCTTGAAAGACATAACCTTTTGTTTTTTGGTCATATATCCAATCAGGTTTTATTTCTAAGTGATATGGAGTCAATAGAAGTCTGCTTCTCTGCGAATAGTCTGAGACTACAGGGCAGGGAGCTAGAACTTCAGGTTTGACAGGGTCTCTAAATATTGATTTTGGTTTTTCAATACTGTCGAGAATTGTCCAATATACATCAACCCTCTTCTTCGATTTCATCTTTCGCCTCCCAAGTTGGTCTATCTGGAAGCATATCTGTTGGCAGTTCTACCATTTCTCCATCAGGACTCTCCACTTGGGGAGCTAGTTTGTCTAGGGTATTCTTTTTCCAATCCTCAAATTGAGCTCTTGTCTCAAAATAATATAAGCCAAGATGTGCCTCACAATTTATATCTACTATTTGTTCTCCTGTTTCTTCTCCTGTGACAGGATTAATCCATTCAGGATAAGTGTCTTGAAATGAGCAATCAGGGACAGTCACTTCAACAACAGGAATCTTTTTTAGTCCAAAGAAATTATCAGCTCTGTTGTCATTGACATTGTCTGATTTTTTCTTTCCAAAATTTTCTAACCAATTTCTATGGTCTTCATCTTCAGGGTTATACCAAAGCTCCATTAATAACCACCACCTGTCAGAACGCCTCCTGAACCTGCAGTCACTCCTGAACCTCTTCCTGAGCCTGTTGCTCCTCCTGCACTTGAGACAGTTCCATTATTTGTGAAAGTTCCATTGCAAACAGCTACAAGAATTCCTCCTGCAGAACCTCCACCACCACCTGCTGAAAGTCTTGAAGTTCCTCCTGACTGTCCACCTCTACCTGTTGTGTAGAGTGCTCCACCTGAAGCAACAGTTAGATTTCCTGTGCAATAGATAACTAATGAACCACCTGTTCCTGTATAACCTGTATATCCTCCACGAGAGTCATAGGGATTATAGGAGTTGTTAGCTCCACCTCCACCTCCACCATTTCCTGTGCCACCTGTTCCACCTGCATCTGCTGTGTAGTAGCTCCATTGAGTATGTCCTGAGGCTCCACCACCTCCACCTGTTCCTGCATTGGCAGTGGCAGTTCCACCACCTCCACCTCCACCTGAGTAGTGGTTATAGTAGGCAACGCCACCTCCACCTCCACCACCTGAGCCTCCTGAAAAAATATGTCCTGAAGCTCCTGAACCTTGACCATAAGAACCATAACCACCTTTTCCACCACCACCTGTTTGAAGACCTGAGGCAGTAGAACTTCCATTAGTAGTTTGAGAAGCTGAACCTGACATAGTTATCACTGATGAACCTGCTACTTCATTGGAAGAAGAGTTCACAGCAAGTGTTGTTGATATTCCTGATGAAATGTATGTCCCTTTGTTATACATTGTGATTGAACCATTAACAGTTAGGTCTCCATCAATATACATATACATTCCACGACAAGCTGTGGATGTGGTCAAATCAAAACCTGAATCAATAGTCAAATCTCCTTCGATACGAACTAGACAAAGGTCATTTGTATTTGCTCCAATATTTCCTGAACCAAAAGTTTGGTTGCCATTATATGCAATGACTTTGGCTCCATATGTTGTTCCTCCAACATTGATTCCATTAGAGGCATATCCATTTCCTGTAGTGACATCTATTCCTGAACTATAAGAAGAAACAGGAATCTTTTTCAAGTGCCATAGCAAATCAGCAGAAACATTAGTTCCCTGATAGGGAGCTTCAGCTAATCCACCTGTCAATCCAATTTTTGCAAAACCTAAAGGCATAAGTCCTCCTAAGACATTTTGAGTTGTGAAAAGACATAATAATTTGTTCCATCAAAGACAACAGTGACTATGTCTATTGCTGAAGCATCAGTGGTCAAAGTTAGACCTCCTGCTCCAACTGTTTTGAAAGTTGTTGAATTTATTTGAGTTGCATTCATCAACCTGGAGCCTGTTCCATCCTGTTTCAATATGACAGTGATAGTTGTGGCTTTTCCTGCAACTAAGTTTGAAATAGTCCAAGTAGTGACATTGTCATTCAAGGTTATTTCAAAAACATTTCCATCTTGAACATCAAGAGTCAAAGTGTTTGATGTGAATGATGTTCCTGAATCAGAAGTAGTTGCAATATCTTCTGAATAATCTTTAGCTACGAATTTTGTGATTTCTTTATCTTGATAGTCAGAGTCTCCTTTGACAGTCAATGTGCTGTCTAGAGTTAGAGCTCCTCTAACATTTCCTCCATCAACTGATAAACCACCTGCAGTGAGTTGAGTGTTTCCACCCATACCACTATGGTTTGGACAATAAATATATAGTCTCTCAGGAGTATCAGCTTTCACTTCAAGCTGTGTGTATGCTCCTGCTTGTCCTGCAGTTCCATTAGTTGTGACATTATCTGTATATTCTGAACCACTTGCGTGAGTTCCATCTTGTGTGACAGAAAGTTTTAGTGGATGTCCTGCGTTAGAAGCATCAGATTGGTCAAACCTATATTTGAAACCTGTGACAACATTAATAACTTGGTCTTGTGCTCCTTCTAAATAATATTCATTTTGAGAACCTGAACCATTATCAGCAACAGTCACAGCAATATCTGTTCGAATTGCTGTTGTTCCTGCAGTGATTGCATCTAATGCAGTTTGAGTAGCATTAGAAACAGGAAGGTCGTTTAGTGTTGTTTTCTTGATTGCATTTGAAGCACTGACATCAGCAATGATTATTTCATCTCCTGTTGCAGGAGTGACTGAGCTTTCTGAGTTTATATCAACAGCTAAAGAAACATCTCCTGAAGTTCCTCCACCTGTCAAACCTGCACCTGCACTGACTCCTGTTATGTCTGCAGTCAATGAAGTGTTTGCCCAAGCTGAGCCATTGTAGTATTGAAGACCACCACTGCCTGAACCTGTGTCTAATAGATAACAGAATTGACCCTCTGTTGGGGATGTTATTCCTGTTGTGCCATTATCTCTAGCAGTTGCATTAGCAAATATATATATTGCTCTATTGACTAACTCCTGCCAAACATTGACATCAATCAGGTCGCCTGTGGCGTAGTTTGGTTTATATGCCATTTATTTTCTCCTAAATATCTACCAAGCCAAGAATGTATCTTGACCAATTTTTGATGAACCTAAAATCCAAGCTCCAACTTCAGAACCTGCACTTGTAGAAATATTCCAACTCCAAGTTTGATTGTTAGCATCAACTGTATGAGAGATGCTTTCAATGTGAATATCAAAATTCATTGTTGTATTAGCAGGGGTTGGAATGTTGACAGTTATCTTGTCTCCAAGCTCCCTACCTAAAACTTGTGTCCATAAGTTTGTTTGAACTAATGGATTTATAACTAAGCCTTCAACTCTTGGAGAAGTATCTTGAAATTGAGCAAGTCTTTGAATTGCTATTTGAGAAGTGTCTAAATCAGAAACATTTAGTGTATCTGTCAAAGATTGAGGTCTTGCTCCAAACTCTTCTATAGAATCTAATGATTCAGCTTCTTGAGTTGTGCCTCCACTTCTAGTCACTTGAATTTGGTTGAAAATTCTTGATTCATCAAAAGAAGTCAACACATCAGAAAAGGGGAGTTCTCCAACTCCATTTCCAAAAGTAGCTTGTGAAGTGAACTGCTGTGTTCTTTTGAAGTTCCTATCTCTAAATATAACTTTGCCATCTTTGCCCATAAACAACTGACCTTGTTCTGCAGTTTCAACTTCTTTCAAAGCAGTCAGCATATTTGTGTCCACATTCTGTGTTATGACATCCAAGTCTCCTGTTGAGATTGTTCTATCACTAGATGACCAACCAAAAGCATCAAGCAATCTTCCTATCCTGGAAGATGACTTTTCTTGTTCATCTCCATACCCAAGCTTTGTATTTTCTCCTATAGAACTTCTTCTTCCTATTAACCAAGCTCTACTTGATATATTGTTTAGGTTGAACATCTTGAAAGCATCAACACATTGAAGCTGAACAACTGAATCTGAACCCTGACCACCAAAAGATTCAGGATAAGCATTTATAAAACCTGAAAAGACAAAATATTCTGTTGAAGAATATTCAGCTTTGACTCGCACTCTTTTGAAAGGTTTTATCTTTGAAACATTATTAGCAGTGTCATAATATGGACTGCTTGTATTCAAAGGATTGAACCTATCATCTCTATTATCAAGAACAAGCCTCATTGTTCCTGTTTGAAATTCATCAAGTGCGTGTTGTCTTCCTCTATTAGTTGAGAAGCTTCTAACAAAAGGAGAAACATCTGTATAAGTTTGAGATGTATCTAGTGGGTTTGAGTCGAAAGCAATTTCAACTGTGATATTGACATCTGAGTTGAATGCAACGCTCATATCAGTATCTTCTTGCCTTGTTTCTGAAGATTAATAACAGCATCTTGAGTGACCTGTTCAAATCTTTGTCCATCAATATTCAAAGTTGTGAATATCTTGACAGGTTGACTAGCACCATTGCCTCCACCATTTCCTGTGCCACCTGATGTATCACTTGCTAAACCTTCCAAAGTTGGAGGAGGTTCAACAGTTGTTCCACCACCTGATGGAGCTGTGAATGAATCTGCTGTCAGTCCTGCATTTGCAAAAGCAGTAGATATTTCATCTATTTTCTTTCCTGTTATTTCAGCTAATTTTTCTAATGTAGCTTGAAAGGTTCCACCACTAAATTGACCAAAAGCTTCTTCTAATTTTTGAACAGCAAGAGCTTCAGACAATATTGCTTCAGCAGTGACTTCAGTAGCTTTGGCTAAATCTTCCTTAGCTTGAATCTGTTCTTCACGAGCTTTCTTTTGGTCTTCTACAGCTTTGGCTAAATCTTCTTCAGCTTCCTCAACTTTTTTCAAGAAATCAAAATGGATTTTGTCAACTTCTGTTGCTTGGGATGTAGCCTCTGCTAATTCTCTCTTAGCAATAATAAGTTCTAGTTCCTTTTCTCTAGAACCATCCTGAGCATCAGTCAGAGCTTCAACTTCTTTTCTCAATCCTAAGATTGCAAGTTCTTCTTCTTCAGAAACTAAAGTTCCAATTTTCTGAGTTGCAGTTGCTCTCTCTTGCATCTTGGCAAGATGTTGTTGTGCCTGAGCTACAGCAATATTTGATTCCTCAAGTTCAGAGGTAGCTTCTTCGAGTCGTTCTTCTTCTCTTTTGCCTTTTTCCTGAATACCTGTGAGAGTCTTCATTGCACTAAGAGCAGATTGAATAGCACCTGTGTATTTATCAAATTCTAAAGCTGATAACTCTAGAGAATCCTCTTGGTCATCTAAAGCATCAGTATTGTCTTCGATTGCATCTGTTGAATCTTTGGTTATATCAGTCAGATTATCAACACTGTCTGCAGTATCATCAACAGCTTCGCCTTGAGATTTATATTTCTCTTGGCTTTCATCACGCCTTTTGTTGAGCCTCTTTTCTTCATCATTAACTTCACGAATGGACTCTGCATAATTATGAATCTTGTCCATAAGACCTTCAGTTTCTCCACCAAGCTTGTTGAAGATTGCTGATAAGATTTCAGAACTTTTTATAAAGTCTATAAATTTTCCAACCATATGAAAGAAGATTGTTCCTAAGTCCTGGAACAGTTGAAATGATTTCTTTAGTCCTGCAAGAATATCATCTCCAAACTTGTCTAAGAATTCTTGAACAGCAACAACACCTTTTGAAAATGCTTCTGTCAATAATGGAAGAATATCTTGAGCTAATTTAGAAATTAATGGCAATACACCTGAAACAGCAGGAAGGAGCTCTTGACCCATTTCCAATCCTGTTTCTCTTAGTTCTGCTTTCAATCTTCTAGTTGTATTAGCAAAAGAATCTTGTGTGTTGTCTAAGTCTCCAATAGCATCTGAAGAAGCTTCAGTTATAAGAGCCACAGTCGCCTGTGCCTTCTCAAGGTTCGTGAGTTCCTTCACTGAGGATTTGTTTGTCATCTCCAAAGCTTTTTGGTCAACATCAGTCTGTTTGAT
>MDTD01178688.1_pt1 | contig 11694 bp, 16 predicted proteins | sample 811221 | NCBI WGS metagenome assembly MDTD01 (sample SAMN05326646, study PRJNA326480) | marine metagenome | isolation source: seawater | place: Pacific Ocean: South West | collected 2011
TACAATATATTGTGGATTAAACAGTTTTCTTCATATATGGGAGTCAGGTCGGGGAGTTGCTTGGTGTTACGATGACGACGTATTATGATGTTCCAGCAGACTTACTTAATCCTGCTCTGGCTGATAAGTTGTCTGAAAATAAATCCATTAATCGTCCTCAGTGGGCCGATTTTGTGAAAACAGGTATTCACAGGGAAAGACCACCTTCACAAACAAACTGGTGGGAACTACGTTGCGCTGCCCTACTTCGAAAGGTCGGAAGAGATGGACCCATAGGTGTCAACGCTTTAGCTCAAGCCTATGGTGGGAAAAAGGACAACGGATCTAATCCGCATACACCTGCAATGGGTTCTAGGCACATCATTAGAACTGCCTTACAACAATTGACCGAAGCTGGCCTTGTAGAAATGAAGGAAATGAAAACAGTTCAGTCAGTTGATGGTGATCAAAAGTTATACCCCGGGAGAACGTTAACACCATTAGGACACAAGCTACTAGACGAAGTTGCTCATTCAGTTCGTCCAATTGCCGAGGACCTATATCCTGGTTTGAGTAAATACTAGCTGGAAGGGAATGGAAGTGATATCAATGACATCAACTGTTGATGATGATTTGGAAAAACTTCGTTCTCAGAGAATGGCAGAAATACAGTCGCAACTAGAGCAACAAGCAGCTGCTCAAGCTAATGCTGAACTTGAACAGCAAGCAAAGCAGGATGCTATTGCAGAACTCGACAAGTCAATGAAATTTGTTCTAACACCGGAAGCAAGGTCTAGACTTTCTAGCTTGAACCTCGTTAATCCCGAACTTACAACAAAAGTGAAAACGCATCTTGCAACATTAGCGGAAAAGAAACAAATTGCTGTTCCTGTAAGTGACACTCAATTAAAAAATATTCTTTCGGGACTTTCAAAATCTCGAAGAGAAACGACAATCCGAAGAATCTGAGGGGAAAGTATGTCTCGAAATAAGCCAGCCGCAAAAAAAATTCGACTGCTAAAAGCAGGTAAGCAAAATCGTCGTGTGCCAGTTTGGGTTATGCTAAAGACTTCCAGAAACACAGTTTCACATCCAAAGAGGCATCACTGGAGACGAAGTAAATTACAAAGGTGATATAAATGGCAAGAGGAGCAGTTAGTGAGTTAGTAGTGCCTTTGAGGAATGCGTGGAATATTACACGTTACAAAAGAGCGCCTAGAGCAATTCAGATCATCAAAAACGAAGTGGTAAGACATCTAAAAGTCCGAGAAGATGAGGAAGTTTGGATTGATCCATCTGTGAATGAGGCAATTTGGTCTAGAGGAATCGAAAATCCTCCAAGAAAAATTCGCTTACAAGTAACTCGTCACGAAGAACCAGATATACCGATTGAAGTAAAACTAATGGAGGAGTGAAAATGGGAAATATTAGGCCGACTTTCATAAAACTCCGTGCAATTATTCTGTGTGAAGAGCATGGTGAAAAATTTACAGATGATTTCGACCACAATAAAAAAGTGGTCGAACAATTGACAGACGTGGAATCTAAAAAACTGCGTAACTGGATAGCTGGGTATGTAACACGATATCGCCAGCGTAGAACCGATTGAGGTGGAATTATGGCGATAAGGGTCGCCTGGGACCGGAACCCAGTCAGCGTCCACGGAACAAAGTCTGATCTTGAGTTATTGTTGAATCACCTTAGGGAAAAACATGGTTTTCGTAAACATTCACTAATCATGCCCGATAGAGAAAACGATGAAGAGGCCGTGTTTTTCCTATATTCTGCTTGTGATCCACGTTGGATAACGGAGGTTTTGTAATGGGTGACAGAATAAATTCGCCTTTGCCACCATCAAGTTACGAACTCGAAGTGATTTTGGTCGGTGTTAATCATCCTGGCAACCTAGGAGCCGTTTCTCGCGCCATGTTGAATTATGGCTTTGATAAGTTGACTTTAGTAAATCCAAATTGTTCACCACACGATCCTGAAGCACGTAATCGGGCGAAACATTCAGGGTATATACTTGAAGATGCAAGGATTGAAGATTCACTTTCTGAAGCAGTATCAGGTTCGTCGTTAGTAATTGGAACGAGTGGAAAGAGGGAAGTTGGATCCAAGATACTGCGAAGGCATTTCCTACTTCCTTGGGAAATGTGTTCAAAATTGGAAGGATTTGATGGAAGAGTTTCTTTAGTTTTTGGCGAAGAGGGTAAAGGTTTGACAGGTTCTCAACTTGGTTTGTGTGATTTTCTTGTAACATTACCAACGTGGGAGGGATATCCGATTGCAAACTTATCACATGCAGTAGGTCAGATTTGTTATGAATTACACAGAGACAGAATATTGAATGGTCTATCTATTTTAGGTGTAAATAGTTCAAAATCAATTTCATCAGATTTGCGATTGATTTTACGCAAGTCGATAGATGACTTTTGTAATTCCCTTGATAGTGATAAATCTGAATTGATTAATGACGTATTTGAGCGAGTAATTCTTCGAGGCCTCCCAATAGATAGCGAGGCGGAGAGGATGATCGGTGCATTTGTGCAAGCCGCTACTGCACTGCAAAAACAATCAGGTGACGAGGAATGGAGAAGAAATCGTAGAAAAAGAGTCACTCCTGATTCACAGTTGAGTAAGGAAAAGTAATTTTTAGCTAACTAAGCAACTAATACCGTCCAATCTAACTAGAGATTGAAATCTACAAGAACTTGTCTCGCATCTGAATTTAGATTTAGTTATCTTTCCTGCAAATTGCACTATTAGCACCATGTTCACGCACAATTACGCTTTCAACCCAGCACCTATCACCATATTGTTCATTGATTAACTGGGATGAGAAATCCATAGCCATTTTTGCAAAAATTTCAGCCCCGGTCCCTTCAACAGTGACCATATCAATCACTCCATCATTGTGAAGTTTCTCAAATGTTTGTAACATTGGATCGTCTGTTGCTACCAACGTCTTGTGATCAAAATTTTCTCTAAGCCACATTTCCAAACCTTTGAGGCTTCCAAAATCAACAACCCAATTTTTCTCGTCCAAATCTCTGGAGCCAAATTCAAATTCAAATTCTAATGAATAACCGTGTATGAAACGGCAATGGCTCGATGCCTTCCATTGTCTAAAGGCTGCCGACAAGCCTCGCTCGTGTCCATATTTTTTCGTGGAAAAAAAGTTTACCATTTACTCACCTTCAAATTCTAAACAAATTGAGTTGATACAGTATCTGGGACCAGAATATTCTTGGAATAAGTGTCCTAGATGGGAATCACAACCTGAACAGCGAACCTCCGTTCTAATCATCCCATAGCTTCTGTCTTCCAACTTTATGATGTTGGCATTTTGTTCTTCACTTCTAAATGCAGGCCAGCCACAACCAGAATCAAACTTAGAGGCTGACTCGAATAATGTCATATCACATTCTGCGCATTTGTATATTCCTACCTTGAAATGCTTGTCATATTTACCACTAAAGGCCATTTCAGTACCGTTTTCTTTCATTACATGATGCCGTAATTTTTCCTCTAGTGCGTTCTTTAGAACATCATCCCAAGGGAGCGCATACGTAATTGGGTCTTTCCTTCCAATTTCATGAAATGCTAAAATTCTCTCGACATCAGATCCGCTTTTACCGCTTGAAATTCCCTGTGAATTAGGATTGTATGAAGTGATTGTATTTTTGAGAATTAAATCAAAATCAAGGTTTAATTTCTTACAATTAAGCATAGCGTCTCTAAGTATTGTCACCTTATCGCCATCAATGTAAGGTAGCTCAAATGAAATCTTTTCAGAGTTCCAGTTACCTAGCTTGAATGCTTTTTCTAACGCCTTGTAGAAATCTGGCCTGCAATCAGGGTAGATAGCGTGGTCCCCTGAATGCACTCCTAGAGAAATTTTGACGTCAGTATTTTCCTCGGCTGAAATCGATAAAGCTGTTCCATATAGTATCGATGAAAAAATTGCGTTGCGGTTTGGGACAAACGTCGATTTCATTTGCTCTTTTTCATAAAAACCTTCTGGTACGTTAATCTCTGAATCAGTAAGAGCAGAACTGAATGCACCCATTGCAGATGTCAAGTCGATAACCTTGTGGTCGATTTCATGTCCTTTGCTTGATAAATACTCCACATTACTAACAGCCTTATCGATTTCAATTCGATGTTTCTGGCCGTATTCATATGATATGCAAGTGACCTTGTATCCCTCTTTTAACAACCGTAATAATAGACAAGTTGAGTCCATACCACCGCTCAATGACATTATTGCCCTCATTAATCCACACCCATCCATTTGTGAGTTTGCAGCGATAATCTCCATCCGGGAGACTCTTTGACAATCTGTTCGACAAGTGCAAAGTTTTTCCCATTTTGTTCAATTGTTTCGCTTTCTATAAAACATGGCTGAAGGAAGTGGTGTTTGAATCCGTGTTTGATTTCATCATAAATCGACAAATCTTGCCCGCAATATACGACTTTAAATTCATCTCCACTTCTTTGCTTTATGTTTAGGCCAGGATATATTTGGTCTTTGGGAGACACACAAACCCAGTCGATTATTTCTGGAACAGGTATAGTGCCGTTAGTCTCTACAGAAAGGTAGATGTCGTGTTTTTTTAACTCTCTACCAATCGTATCCAAGTCTTGAAGACAAGGTTCTCCACCTGTAAATATAACCCGTTTGCAATTAAAATCCAATACCTTGGTTACGATATCTTCCAAACTCATTTCAGTGTATTTTAGAAAATCAGTATCACACCACTCACAGCGTAGATTACAATTTCCGAACCTTACAAAAACATGAGGGATTCCTGCATGATAAGCTTCACCTTGCACAGAATGAAATATCTCTACAATAGGATAAATGTTCATATTTGTGCCTCTGTTTATAGTTTAGGAGATTGTATTAATTGCATTAGTTCGTTGCGTGCTTCACTCTTATCAAAGAATACACCACGCATAGCACTCGTAGTCATTACTGCGTTTTGTTTGGCAACCCCCCGGCATTGCATGCAACCATGGGATGCTTCAATGATAACAGCACAACCAAGAGGTTTGATGTTTTCCTCAAGGTCATCAGCTACTGCATTCGTTATTCTTTCTTGATTCTGCAATCTTCTTGAGTGTAAATCAACAATTCTTGCAAGTTTACTTATGCCGACTATTCTTTTAATTGGTATGTATGCAACATGTGCACGACCTTTAAACGGCTGCAGGTGATGTTCACAAGTTGAGTGGAATTCAATGTCCCTCAGTAATACAATTCCGTCATATCCTTCTGCATTGAATGTAGAAGAAAGTACTTCTTTTGCATCCATATTATATCCTGCAAATATTTCTTCATATGAATCAATTACTCGTTTTGGGGTATCGATTAACCCTTCTCTTGCGGATGACCCCTCGATGTAATTTAGAAGTGTTTTCACGGCTTTTTCCGCTTCTTGTCTGGAAGTCATTTTTTCACCTTGATTCGGCCGTGTCTAGCATCTATGTGGTCTAACTGATCTAGCATTTTGCGACACGCTGTTCTGATAGCATCTGCTAAAGAGACAAATTTCCCTTCATCTCCCACGTGTATTTTCATGTCGTCTAGCAACTGGTTTGGAATATCCAAGCTAACTTTCGGCATAGTTAGTCCCTTTTTGATATTATATATTAGTATTAGTATAGTAATACTGGAAGAATATTTTTGCTTTTAGATATTTACGATATAGATGCTACTAAGTCTTCGCGTTTAAATTGTCGAGCAGCAAACCATGCTGCAAATGAAGCGTAAACTATGCTTGAAATTACCCATACAATGATGTGTTCTATTATAATACGGTCCAATAATAATTCTCTCATTGCAAGCAATATGTTGACTAGGGGAACGCAAAACCACCACGATTCAATTCCATCAAGGTTAATCACCTGTGTAAATAGCGCTGGGAATATTATAAACAATATCGCTGGTCCAAGTAGTGAACCAGCTTCTTTTACGCTATGAGAGCGCATTGCAAGTGCTAATTCAAATGCGACAACCATAACAGCAAATATCAAAACTGCCCCAGTTAACAATAGAATACTTGTAAGCGACAAGGATGGTACACCAATAATTGATGCCGCTGATAAGAAGGTGATAGCGAATAAAAGACCCCCTATCTGTAATGCTACTCCTGCACTAGTTATGGTTGCAACAGCAAGCCATTTCCCTGCCAATAGTTGCATCCTGCTGCAAGGTAGACACAGAAGAGCTTCCAGAGTCCCTCTTTCCCTTTCTCCTGCTGTCATATCGATTGATGGTTGTATAGCGCTAGAAGCAGTCCATATTGCGATTACCATTGGTATGAATAATGATAAAGCGAGACCAGCTTGCTCTCCTCTTGTTGCGGCATCTGCTGCATCGATACTTCCATCCCATGTTACAGGGTCTAATGTTGTCTCGGGGTCGAGGCCTGCCTCTACCAATGTTCCATTAATTACACCATTTTCCCAGGATTGTAATGACAATAATATCCTACCTCTTGCTTCACTCGAAGCTTCGCTGGTAGAGAAATGCAAAACAGAGAATCGCCATGATTCATTTTCCTGAACAAGTCGAAAAATTGCATTTGGATTTTGATCTCTGAGTCTAGATATATCATCTCCAATATCAGATAGATTGTTAATACCTGTTGGTAAGTCTTCATATGTTATGATCAGATTCGAATTATCAAACATCGAGGACAAACTTTCGTCAACATCTCCTTGCCAAACTATCTCTAATTCTAGTGCGTCAAGTTCTGCTGCCTCAGACTGTAGTAACAGTGGTAACGCAATAAATAAGGCTGGAAAAATCAAGAGTGGTATAACTATTAGAGCAATTAATGTTCTCCAGTCGCGTATAAATTCGATAACTTCTTTTTTTGCTATTGTGCGTATGAACCTTAGAGAATTATTCATCTTCGGCAACCTCCTCAATTTCAGGAGTTTTACCTGTAAGAAAAATTCTCCACCATTTCGAAAGCTTTCCTTCTTTTTTGTCATCCTCAATCCTGGCTCTTGCCTTATCAGATGTCAAAAATACATATGCATCCTCAAGACTTGACTGGTTCGTTGCTTCAATAAGTTGTTTTGGGGTTCCATCAGCTCTAATTGTTCCGTTATGGACGATAATAATTCGATCACATACCTGCTGAGCTTCTGCAAGGTGATGCGTGCTGTAAATTACGGTACCCCCTGAATCCCGTATTTGTCCTACCAACTTCCTTACAGTCCTTGCACTAGTGACGTCTAAACCCGCTGTTGGCTCATCCAAAAGTAGAATATCAGGGCTATGCGCTAATGCTCGAATTATCGCAGTTTTTTGTCGCATACCTCTGCTAAACCCTTTTGTGTGTCTAGATAATGAATCTGTAATTTCAAGTTCTTGTGCATACTTGACAACCCTATTCCATGCAATTTTGTCATCGATTCCATACATTCTTGAATGATATCGGATATTTTCCCAAGCGGTTAGTCTTGAGTAAAGACCCGTAGATTCGGGAACCACTCCCAATCGTCCACGCATCCCAGAAACAGGAGAATTCCGAAACATAACTTCTCCATTTGTAGGTTCAATGACACCGGCCATTAGACGCAATAGAGTAGTTTTACCAGCACCGTTACCACCTACCAGTCCCACGACTTGGCCAGAGGTTATTTCTAAATCGACATATCGCAGAGCTTCAACCTCACCAAAATACTTAGCGACCCCCGATAACTTCAGTAATTCGCTTTCCATTTGAAAACCCACCATATGTTGAATATTAGATACTTGAGATGAATCTCAAACTATGTTTTTTGGGCAAGTTCTACCAGAACGCCACCGGTACTTTTGGGGTGGACAAAAGCAATCTTTGCACCGTTTGCTCCTATTTCTGGTATGTCGTTTACCATTTGAATGCCATTCTTCTTCAGTGTTTTAATAACATCAATTATATTTTCAACGCGAAAGCATATCTGTTGGACACCTGGACCACGTTTAGCAAGAAACTTTCCTATTGGAGTGTTTTTTTCAGTAGGCTTTAGGAGTTCAACCATTGGGGCTTTATCTGCGTTTTCTGAGGTCGAAAAGAATCTCGTAATAACACCCTGGTTGGCCACAATCTCGTCACTTCCCTGAGTTAATCCAAGAAGATTCCAGAATTTTGTTCCAGAATCAAAATCATCACAAGCAATTCCAATATGATCTAAATAAATCTTCATGCTATCACCTAAAATCCGCTGGGAGCAATGTAAGTTCCAAACTCTTTTTTCATCGCATTGATTATTTCCCCTAGGGTGCAGTCGTGTTTAACCGCATCAATAACTAAGGGGAATAAGTTTTCATCACTTTTAGATGCAGATTCAATCTTCTCCAAACAGATGCCTACCTTTTTGTTATCTCTATTGGCCTTTAGGTTGTCAAGTTTAGCACTCTGTTTTTTCCAAAGTTCTGGATCAGGTTTGAGCAAATCGGGCATTTCTTCTTCTTCCAAAACCCCATGGTTTACGCCGACAATTCGTCTTTCACCCGATTCTACTTGGGTCAAGTGAGACCACGCCGCTTCGTGAATCTCTCTCTGTTGGAACCCATTTTCGATTGCCCGTAGCGCTCCTCCAAGTGCTTCGATTTCTAGTATTTTCATTTTTGCATCTTCGTAAATTTGGTCTGTCAGATGTTCTACCAAGTAAGAGCCACCTAGCGGGTCTACAACACTTGCAACACCGCTTTCCTCAGCAATTATCTGTTGTGTGCGTAATGCGACAGTAGCGCTCTCCTCTGTTGGCAATCCTAACGCTTCATCGTATGAGTTCGTGTGCAGGCTTTGGGTACCTCCACAAACTGCTGCAAGTGCTTGTATGGTTACTCTAGCCACATTGTTAAGTGGCTGTTGCGCAGTTAATGAAACACCGGCCACTTGGGTGTGGAATCTTAACATTGCACTTTTTGGATTACTCGGGTTAAATCTTTTAGTAACTAAATCGTGCCAAAGTTTTCTTGCTGCGCGAAATTTACTTATCTCTTCAAAGAAATCATTATGACAATTGAAAAAGAAGGACAGTCTTGGGGCAAATGAGTCGATATCCAAGCCTTTGTTGATAGCAGCCTGTACATATGCAAGGGCATTGGATAGAGTAAATGCAACCTCCTGAGTTGCCGTAGATCCAGCTTCTCTAATATGGTATCCAGATATGGAAATTGTATTCCAGAGAGGTATCTCCTTAGAACAATATTCAAAGATATCAGTTATTAACCGCATCGATTCTTTCGGCGGAAATATATGAGTGCCACGAGCAATATACTCTTTAAGAATATCATTTTGTATTGTTCCTTTGATTTGATTTCTTCTTACTCCATTCTCTTCAGCAACAACCACATACATTGCGAGTAAGACCATTGCCGGAGCATTTATTGTCATTGATGTCGAAACTTTGTCTAACGGTATGCCGTTTAACAAAATTCGCATATCATCCAAACAAGATATCGAAACACCGACTTTTCCTACTTCACCTTCGCTCATTTCATCGTCAGCGTCCAAGCCTAGTTGGGTAGGAAGGTCAAATGCAACTGAAAGGCCTTTTTGTCCTCTGTCTAACAGCAATTTGAATCGTTGATTAGTCTCCTCTGCACTGCTAAATCCAGCATATTGGCGCATTGTCCACAACCTTGATCTATACATTTCCTCATGTATTCCACGAGTGTAAGGTGGTATTCCGGATGTGTCGGGACCTATAATCTTAGGTAAATCAATTCCACCAAGAGTCTGCCAGTCTTTTTTTCGCTGGCCAGGCATTGCATTACTCTCCTAATCTTAATCCGTGATTCGAATCTATTTTCATTATGGAGATTTTAGCAACAGCCGTCTCCCTTGCACTCGCTATCTTTTTCCTCTTCTTCATGGATAACTCCCCCTGGGCCATGTGCATGTCCGTGCAGAATCTCTTCCGGGGTTGCTTCTCTTACCTCTACAACTATTACATCAAAGGTCAAGGTTTTACCAGCCAGTGCATGATTAAAATCAACTTTAATTGTCTCATCGCCTACTTCCAACACCTTAAACGGGCCGATATCGGACATTAGAATCATTCCAACTTCAGCGTTGATTTGCCCAAACATATCTTTTGGAACTTGCTGGATTGCGTCTTCGATAATTGGCCCATAAGCATCTTCTGGACTCAATGTGAAAACTACGTTATCTCCTTCTTTGGCACCAGATAATTCCCTTTCAAATCCGGGTATCATTTTCTTGTGACCGACCAAAAAAGCAAGGGGATCTCTTCCTTGAGTGCTGTCAAAAATTTCTCCGGTTTCGTGCAAAGTTCCTGTGTAATGCACTCTCGCAACTATATCTTTTGCAATTGTTAGCATATTATCATCTCTTAGTAGTATATTTACGAATTATATTTTTAAATTCGTCAGCAATTTCTTTTGGTAAGATTTGCTCATTTTCTTTTTGTTCAATAAACGCAATAGCATCCTCTACGCCAGTTCTTTCACCTTTGGCCCAAATCTGTCCCAAGATATTAGAGCGATGTTCTTCATTTATTGAGTCATTATCCAATATCTCTCTAGCCACATATTTGTATTCGAGGTACTTTCGTCTGTCAAGTTTCCGGGATTGAGGTTGTCTACCTCCTCCTTTTTTGTCAGCCGCTCTTCTCCTTTTGGGTCTCTTATCATTTTTGTTGATTGTTGTTTTGATTGTTTTAAAGACATTTGTAGATGGCGTTATTTTTTCATCATCCTTTTGGAATACGCCAGTGTCTAAATCCACTTCAGGAACTGATATCAAATTAATTTCGGTATCATCTGGTTTAGATTCAATTTCAGGTTCTATTTCCACTTCATCTATTGAAACAGAATCTTTTGCATCTTTTGCAAATTGAACAGTAGCGGCGGATTTAGCTCTCAAACTAGCTAATCTGTCTTTCCTGTCGTCTGGTTTTTTGATTGATGTTTTGGGTGCAGGTTTCGGCTGCGGAGAAATTTGATGTCTCTTAGTTACAGATTTTGAACCACTATCTTTGTTGAGATTCTCTGTAATTTGTCCTTCCTGTTTCAAAGCTTCCATCGCTTCCTTCCTTCGTGCTGCTAAGTCCACTGCTGGTTTAGGATTCTCTACTGGCTTCGCTCGGGCTTGTTGCCTAGGGTTTCTGTCCTTCCTATCTCGGGCTTTTTGACTGGCATTAGGAGCAAATGGGTTGAATGGTTCATCCTTCCGCCGTCTGCCGTTCATACTTGTCCGGCTTAACCGACTCTCATAACCCTTGGCATATTATCAGGGCCAAGAAATCGATGTTTGGTCTGTTCGCAACTCTTGATTTATTCCAGATTGGATGAGTGAAGTAACCCTACCATGATTCGTCTCCAGCCACCCTAATCTAGCTATCATTGTTCCATTATCGATACAATACATCTTTGGTGGGCAGTAACTTTTTGCACCGCGTTCTTCGCACATTATCCTTGACATTTGTCGCATTCTTTCATTACAAGCAACTCCACCACCAAGAACAATTTCTTTCTTACCAGTATGCGCTAAAGCCCTCTCAGCAACTTCTACACATGCTGCAAAAGCATGTTCTTGCAACGACCAACAAACTGCTTCAAATGGCATTCCATCACTTACTAGCTTGTTGGCTGCACTCATTATACCTGAGAAAGCCAAGTCCATACCATGGACTGCATAAGGTAATTCCAGACCATCCAATTTTGCCTCTGGATTCTTTTCA
>MDTD01011675.1_pt1 | contig 11693 bp, 9 predicted proteins | sample 811221 | NCBI WGS metagenome assembly MDTD01 (sample SAMN05326646, study PRJNA326480) | marine metagenome | isolation source: seawater | place: Pacific Ocean: South West | collected 2011
GAACCTCGACTCGTGCAGGGGGCTAGTGTGTGGGGTGAGTCGAGGCCCGCGTTTAGACGATTGTTGCTAAGGTGCAATGTAAGTTGGGCTCCCGCTTCAATGGGCTGAGGACAGGGGGGCTGACAAGACGTTGAAGCGAGAGCCCGGGGTTCTATTCGAAAGCGATATCTTTCGGGATACAAATCCCCTGGTTGACCATTGGGGCTTCGGAACTGGGATGCTCTGCACATCCGAATTGGCTCCAAATCGCGTCATCGAATTCACAGTACTCTCCATCGTCGCACTCCCAATCATCACTGCAATGGACGGGTTCCTGGGTCACACAGATACCTGTGCCCGGCTTTTCTCCGTGGGGCTCAACACCCCCAGGGAATTCACAGTCTTGGTTCCAATCACATTCCGCGTCACTGGTGCACGTTGCGATGACGACCGCACAGGTTCCTGGACCCATGTCTGGATTTGGGTGTTCGCAGACCCCAGCTTTGCCACAATCACTGTTGGACACGCACTGGCCTGCAAGTAGCTCGGTGCAGACACCCATCGGTGGCTCCATTCCTGCTTGGTCGGCCGGTACATCGCTCTGTTCGTGTCCGACCAACTCCGGTGCACAGTAGGAACCCTCACCGCACTCGACATGAGCCCAGCAGTGAATTGTTTCGCTTACACAGGTTCCAGGGTACCCGGGACCCCATTGCTGATCGATCATGCAGATGGCGTCCGAGGGGCAATCATTCGATGTAATGCACTGATCGTGTACTAGGTCCTTGCAGGCGCCACCGACCGGCATCATTCCGGGTTGCTCTGAATCGTCCCCGCCGTAATGGACGTCCCATTCGGGTGCGCAGTAGCGTCCCTCAGAGCAGTCGGAGTGTGAATGACAGAATTCTGCCGGTTTGGGCTGGCAATACCCTTGGGGCATGACCGCGGGCATCTGACTCGGATCTTCCGGGTTGTTGAAGCTCTGTAGTTCGCAATACTCGTCCGCTCCACAGTCTGAATCATGCCAGCAGTCGACTCCAGGTCCCTTGTCTTCGCAGAGACCGAGGCATACGGTGAGATACGGGTCACCCGGTGGAGCAAAGCAGTAGTCTTCTAGGTTGCAGGCCTGGTTTGAACCGCACTCTGCATCGCTGTAGCAAAGCGCCATATCCTGGCAGAGCTTCTGGTCATTGCAGCGTTGCGTAACGCCACAATCTGCGTCGGATTCACACGTTTGGGGTTGAACCGAGACGACCTGGCAAAAGCCGGAAGAGTTGCAGATTTCATTGGCATCGCAGTCCGAGATATCCGCGCAGGCCGTCCTTATTTTCCCGCCGCTCTCTACGATACATCCGCCTAGAAGGAGCGGAAATACACAAGCGATTGCGACTCCGCTGATTAATTGGCTCAGTGTTCTCTTCATCATTCTCTCCCCACACAAGGTGTTATCTTCTTCGCTGGGGTAGAGAGCAACTTGCGTGCCAACGTTGAAATCATTGGTTTTTTTGTGATTTTGGCGCGCGGTAAGAACGATCTGTAAAGCAGGAAGTACTCGCGTGTGTAAAAAATACACACAAATGTCTGGTGTCTGCCAAAACTGGCTCCTAATCAGCCTACGTCGTAGCCTGCCAAGGAGGTTTTATGTTCTCTTTGAGGTGTACATTGAAAGTCCTTCTCATTATCTTGGCTTTGTCGTTTTGTCCTGTTGCGCACGCAGGGACTGCTCCTGAGTCTGAGACTGCAACTGAGGATTTACGCAAAAAGGCTGAAGCCCAGGTGCTTAGGGTTGCTACGGCGCTTGCGCGCGCGGAACGTGTCACGGGCATCCTCGAGGTTGTTGTGGCTCGTGAAAAGGATGGCACATGGTTGATTCCGAATCGCTTGAAGGGATTTGTAGCACAGCAAGACCTCTTGGATCCGTGGGGAAACCCTTGGCGTGTTGTTGCTCTACGGGAGTCGCCGGAAGTTTGCTCGGTCGGTCCAGACATCCGTACGTTAGAGGACGATATTTGCCACGGAATCAGGGACACACAGCTGGGTCCCCGCTCAGCGCGGGTGGCAACGCGGGTTCGGTTATCGAAGTTCGCTAAGCTACGCGATAGCTGGGAGGCCGAAAACGGAGACGAACCTTGGACGATTCCGGATTTAATGTCGCTCTACGACGGCAAGCTCCCGCTGGATAAGGATGGTTGGGGACTTTCCTGGTGGACAGAGGATGCGTCATACGGCCGCATCATTTGCGGTCGTGGACCGGATAATCTCGCGAATAGCGACGATGACCAATGTATGGAGCCGGTGTCTGAGGAGCAGACGTCCGGGATTTTTCTCTATCTGGCCATTCTTCTATTCCTGGGATGGCTCGCGAGTCGCCGCATGAAGGACGTGAAGGACTTTTTCGCCGGTGGGAAGCGCTTGGGATTTCTGGCGGTCGCATTCTCGGCTCGAGCAACAGGAGAGTCTGGTTGGCTTCTCTTGGGGCTGACGGGTATGGGAGCAGCCATAGGTGCTAAGGCATTCTGGGTCGTTGCAGGCGAAGTCATGGGTGTAACCATCGCTTGGCTCTTGATGAGTCGACGCTTCAAGCGTCTGACGGATAGGTACGATTCAATCACCGTGCCGGATTACCTGGAGTCACGTTTTAAAGACCCATCCAATCTGCTGCGTTTGGTCTCCGCCTCGACCCTTGTGATTTTCGTCACCATCTATGTAAGTGCCCAAATTGATGCGACTGGAAAGGCGTTTGAGTACTTCCTTGATTGGAACTACTTCACGGGTGCCTTAGTCGGGTTCGCCGTCGTGATGGTCTACAGTGTGACAGGAGGCTTTCTAGCCGTCGTTTGGTCGGACGTATTTCAAGGAACCTTGATGTTCCTGGGGTTGGTTGCCCTACCGATCGTAGGACTCGTTGTGGCAGGAGGCATCGGACCTGTGATGTCCGGGTTGGAGGTTCAAGACCCGAATTTAGTCAACCCAATGGGTACAGACAGCGTCGACGTTGTTGCTATTGCATCGATTCTTAGCCTGGCGCTTATCGGGCTTGGGTTCTTGGGGTCGCCTCAAGTGTTTGTACGCTTCTTGTCGCTTCGAGACGAAGAGGAAATCGGAAAAGGCGCCTTTGTTGCCATTCTGTTCACCCTCCTCACCGATGCTGGAGCCGTCCTCATCGGCATGATCGGTCGGTATCTGATGACTGATTCCGGTGTGGAGGTGGACGCAGTCCTTGGGCAAGGAGGAGAAAACGTATTGCCTCTCTTGGTGCAAGACCTCATGCCCGCCTTCATCGTGGGGCTTTATATTGCAGTGGTCTTATCTGCCATCATGTCCACCGTGGACTCCCTTTTGGTTGTCGCTAGCAGCGCGGCCGTGCGCGATGTTTATCAGAAGGTTCTTAACCCTTCTGCGAGCGACGAATCACTGGTGCCACTGTGCCGTCGTGGAACGTTGATACTGGGTCTTGTCGCTCTCGGCATTGCGCTCACGGTAGCGACGATAAGTGAAGATCGAACAATCTTCTGGTTCGTGATTTTTGGATGGTCGGGGATCGCTGCGACCTTCTGTCCCACGATTATCCTGTCACTTTTTTGGCCTAGGTTTTCTCGCGATGGTGCGGTTGCCGCAATGACCGTTGGATTCCTCTGCGTGCCACTCTTCAAATTCGCGGTCCCTGGGGCCTTTTTTGAGAATCTGGGAGAACTACCACCGGCCTTCTTATGCTCCTTTATGGCGGGGGTTTTGGTAAGTCTACGTCGTCCCTCGGCTCCGGCTATTGGCAAAGCGATGGCCGACGATGTGGAACACGCACGCCAGGCGAGACAAAGCTAACCTGACGCGTCGTGTTCCCCCATCCTCATCCACCCGTTCTAAGTCTACTGATGCGCTAAGTCGGCCTGGGCCTGGCCATCGGCAATTTCAAAGGCCATGGTGTGGATTGTCTTGCCATCTTGCGTGAGTACATCCACGGTCCACTCTCCTGCATCATGTTTGCTGATCCGCTTGTAGGACCAGGTACGCCAGCCACTGCTTTTACCAACTCGTAGGTCGATGGCCATCCGCTCTTTGCCATGACGCTTCCAAACCATCCTGAGTTTCGTTGGCGCCTTCTTGTTCTTGACCTTGATGAAGGCCCACACCTTCTCAGCATCTGAACCGAATGTGGTGCCAACCCCTAACGGAACACGCTTTTCGACGCCGAGGGCCATAGCGCTTCCCACAATGCCTATGTCGCCATCGACCTCGTGCACGGTGAGTTTTCCGGGATTCCTATCTGTCGTGACACCTGCTGGTTCCTGCAGTTTGGACTCAAGGGGAAGCTGAAGGGTCGGAGGCTCAATCGCTTCAACCTCGGCGACTCGTTTCTGCAGAATTTCCAATTGCTCTTTGAGCGCATCTATTTCCTTCTCTTTCTCAGACATAGACAAGGTCGTCGCGTCCGCCTGAGCCGAAACGATGTCGGCCGCACGGTGCTCTATGCGCTCGTAGGTGCCATCCTCCGAGATGCCGCATGCACTCATTGTTAGCCCGATAATTCCCATAAGGGTGTTTCGCCAAAGGGTTCGTCTGACTGCTTTGGTTCCTGGATTTACTTGGCGCTTCATGTGGTCCTCCATGGGCTGTGTGCGAGTTCATCAGCTTCTACCGCAAGGGGTGTGCCAACGTGCCATGGTTCAGAAATGTTAAACCATTACAGAGTCTTAGGGTTTCGGTCGCGTTGAGATGGAACCGTGGCTGTGGCAAATGAAACACAGTTGTTCGAGCCTGAGACACGCTCGACGTGGAGCACATGCCCATGTATAGAAGAGGGATGAACGATGAACCCATAGCGATTCAATTCGACCGTTCTGCATTGGCCGATCATCCTCTGGTTAGGAAGGTCACCATGGCCATGCCCGTCCTTGAGGTTCCCGAGTTGCGAGACGACGTTAGGATGTTAGCGCGGCGCGCCTGGGAGGACCGAACACGGTCTGAGTACGTTGGTGTCATGATAGTCAGGCGTTTTCACGGCCTGCTCGCGGATGTCAATGCGCCGATGGACCTTCAAGAGATGGCCATCGCGATGCAGCTTCAAGAACAGCAGCATGCGAACCTATGTATGCAGGCGGCTCGTGCGCTCGGTTCCGATGGTTCGGTGGCGTTTGAAGTCTCCGAGCTCCAGCAGGCGCGTGGCACTGAAGAGTTGGGCCGTCAAATGCTTGAGATGATTGTTGGCACCTACGTTGTGGGTGAGCGCGTTGCACTCGCCCTTCTTGAGCATGCGGTGAAGGCGTTACCTGATTCTGGGTTCAAGGAGATCCTCAAGCACATCCTCAGGGACGAGGTGCTACACGGGCGTTTTGGCCCGCCGCTGTTGAAGCAAATACGAGAAGGTGTTGCGCCAAAATGGCTGCCCTATCCCGGGGATGATTGGCTTCATGCTTTTTTGAAATCCCACATCCAGAACATGGAGTCGCGGGATGTGGTTGAACCGGATGAAGCCGCGATGTTTGCGGATCCGGAAGCCGCTAAGCAACTGGAAAGTCTTGGGATCCCAAATTCTCACGACTTTAAAGAGGTTTACCTGCGTTCACTGCGTGAGGATATTCCTAAAGCCTTAGCTGAGGCTGGCATTTCGTAGCGCTTGCTAGTCGCGAAAACACACCCGTTTGGGTTTGGAAGCCATCCTTTTACATTGTGCAAACGCATCGTCGCCTGCCGTCTGGTTTCCTTGGGATGACTCAAGTCTCGCGAGCGTGTTGTAGCCCCACGCAGTTGGCATGAGTTCCTCTTTGTGCAATTGCCTAAGCAATTCTAGTGCTCTTTGTTGCCCACCCTGACGAACCGCTAGAGCTTCTGCAGCCATTGCCCTTTCCTTGGGAGATAAAGAGGTGGGTTCCTTACGCTCATAGCTGGTTTCGACGAGCTTTAGCGCGGCCTTATCAAGATTTGCTTGCCGCTTCTTAGCGGACAGACGCCGACCCTTTTCGTTCCACTTTCCTGCGCTGCGAACGATGGCTAATTCGATCAAGCGATCGCGCTTTTGCAAGAATGCTTTCAGGGACGGGAATCCTCCCTTTTTGACCCTCCGGCGGCTACGACTGCGCCGACGTTTCGAGCCTTCTTCGGCTTTCTTGAAATGACGAACGGTATTAATCGCTTGGCGCAACTTACCCGCTTCCAGGAACTTCTCAGCTTTTTTCATGGCGCTGACCATGAATCCCTGAACCTCATAGACGGCATTTCCGCACGCATTGGCTGGCGCCGAGGGAAGAAGCAATGCAAGGCTCACGAGCGATGCGATGACCAGGGAGACAGGCCGCACTAGTCTTCCATGTGCGCGTCAACCACACTCAGAGACTCATCGAGGATGGCGAAACAATGCCGCAATTCTTCCTCGGTGATGCAAAGAGGTGGATTACACATGAACGAACCCCAACGCATGAACGTTGCAAGCCCGCGGCTTCTAAGGGCTGCAGCGAACTCACCTTGGGCTGGATGCGTCCCGTTATAGGGCGCAAGGCGGTCACCACGGCTGTTCTTTTGTAGGTCTACCATCCCAAAAAGGCCGATATTTCGGGTGGCCTTGACGCACGGATGCTTGGCCTTCAAATCTGCCATCAGTTCGGTCATCAGTACACCGAGTCGAGCGGAGTTCCCGATGAGGTCCTCATCGATGAGCGCCTTAATGGCAGCCTCAGCTGCCGCCAATCCCATCGGGTGTGAGTTGTACGTTAATCCACCCCAATAAGGTTTATCCTCGAAGAACTTAGCGATGTGGTCGCGCATACCGACGGCCCCGAGCGGCATGTAGGCGCTGGTGAGGCCCTTCGCCATGGAGACGAGATCGGGAACGATATCGCCGTGCTCGAATGCGAACATTTTACCTGTGCGGCCGAATCCAGCCATCACTTCGTCGCAGATAAGCAGGATTCCATGCTTGTCGAGGAGCTTTCGAAGTCCTTCCAAATATCCCTTGGGTGGCGCAAGGATGCCGTTGGTTCCGGTGACCGTTTCGATGATCATGGCGGCGATGGTGTGTCCGCCTTCGTACATGATCACCTCTTCGAGGTACTTTAGGTTATTGGCGGTGATTTCTTCTTCGGTCGTTCCAAACGAGTAATCGTAGGGATTAGGATCCATGACGCGAACCACGCCTGGAGTTCCAGGTTCATTGGCCCAGCGACGAGGGTCACCTGTCAGCTGCATGCACAGGTTCGTCGCTCCGTGGTAGCTACGGTATCTCGCAATGATTTTCTGGCGCCCTGTGAATAGCCTAGCCATTCGAATGGCATTTTCGTTAGCTTCGGCCCCACTGAGGGTGAAGAAGAAGGTGTTGATGTCGCCAGGAACAACCTCAGCTAGGAGTTTACTGGTGCGTGCTCGGGCTGCGGTCGCTGTACCAGGTGCGGCATAGGCAAGCTCTTGAGCCTGCTTTTGGATGGCATTGATGACCCCCTGATGTCCGTGTCCGAGGTTGATGCACATCGAACCGGAGTTGAAGTCGATGATTTTTTCGCCGTCCGGGGTGTAGAGGTAAATGCGTTCCGCCCTCTCCACCGGGAGAGGCTTCACGTCCTGTTGAACGCTCCAAGAGTAGAAGCTGTGGTCCTTACAGGTCTGTACCAACTCGTCGCTTGTCATGCCCATGCTCTAGCCCATCCAGGTTTGATCGATTTGTTGTGCCCACTTACTCGTGACCTTTCGGGGACGGGTCCAGAAACGATAGCCGTCGAAGCCCGTAAGGTCACCGTGACCGAATTTCGAGTCATTCCATCCCCCGAAAGAGAAGGGTTCTCTGGGAACAGGAACACCGATATTCACACCACACATTCCAGCGTTCACACGCTCCATGACGTAACGGGCGGTGCCACCGTTGCTGGTAAAGACCGCCGCGGCATTTCCGTACTCACTATTATTTTCCAATTCAATGGCCGCATCGATGCTTGGAACGCGGATAATCGACAGAACAGGACCGAAAATCTCCTCGCGACTCGCTGGCATGTCTGCGGTCACGTGGTCGATGATTGTCGGTCCGACCCAGTGACCGGGACTTCCGTCCACGGTGGCCTGCCGGCCGTCCACAAGAACCTTGGCGCCCTGGGCCTCTGCATCGTTGATGTAGCGAACAATACGTTCAACGCCCTCAGCATTTGTAATGGCGCCCATATCTTCTCCCAGGGTCATCTTGTTGGTGTGATCCACCATGCCCTGGATGAGATGGTCGGCGTTCCCCACGGCCACCATGACCGAGGCGGCCATGCAACGCTGTCCAGCGCATCCGAAGGCGGAGGCGGGGACGTTACTGGTAGTGAGGTCAAAATCAGCGTCGGGAATGACGATGAGGTGATTTTTGGCACCACCAAGACAGAGCACCCGTTGGCCGGTTTTCGCTGAGCGCTCGTAGACGATTTTGGCAACCTTGGTCGAGCCCACAAACGCGACGGCTTTGATGTCGGGATTGTCGCAAATACCTTCCACGGCATCCCGGGCTCCGTTCACGACGTTGAAGACGCCGTCTGGGAGGCCAGCTTCTTTGAAGAGGGCTGCCAGCTTCAATGAGCCATAGGGAACTTGCTCTGAAGGCTTCAGAACAAAGGTGTTCCCCGCAACCAGTGCCTGAGGAAGCATCCACAGTGGAACCATGGTTGGGAAGTTGAAGGGGATGATGCCCGCGCAAACGCCCAACGGCTCGTAAGTGATCTCGCAGTTCACACCGCGGCTCACATCAAGCTGACCGCCAGCGACCATGTTGGGAAGGGAAATACCCATCTCTAAGCATTCGATTCCCTTAAGAACACTCGCCTTGGCTTCCGCATAAGTCTTGCCATTTTCGTGAGACAGCAGCCAGGTCAGTTCCTCCAGGTGCTTCTCCATCAGGTTTTTCATGCGGTAGAGTACCTGGACGCGCTCTTTGAGCGGTGTGGCTCGCCAGCCCGGGAAGGCAGCTTTAGCGGCAGCAACGGCTGCATCCACATCCACCGCTTTGGAGGCCGGTGTCGTTCCCAGAGGCTTACCGTGTCGTGGGTTCTCAACGACCAGCGTATCACCGTCTTGGGCGTCTACCCATTGGCCGTTGATCCAGTTCTTGCTGTCAACGTACGCCTGGTAGTCGTAGCTTCGTCCGTCAAATGGGGGTGGGTAATGTCCTTCCTGTCCGCTCATGGCGCGCTCCTCCTCTTAGAACAACGGAGGCTAATTCACGCGCGCGCGATGGGCAAGTCCAGGCCCTCTTAGGAGCGTGTCTTTATTCAGGCCGAGCGCTCCACGCGGTCAGTCCGCGCTCTTCGTCTGTGCCTGGGATAAGATTGTCCAACGTCACTGCAACCAAGGCTCCGACAGCCATACCGGTTTTTCCGATGGCGACCACGATGTCATGTAACCATGGCAAGTCTTCACCGAAGAGCAGTCCAAGTTCGGGGTTTCCGAAGTACACAGGCGCGCTGAGACCGAGGTAAAGGGCCATCCCGATGATGAAGAGATTTCGGGAACTGTTGAGGTCGACGAACTGCAGATTCGACAAGCCAACCGCGGCAATCATCCCAAAGAGCGTGCAATACATGCCTCCAATGATCGGATCGGGAATCGAGCCGAAAAAGGCGCTAAACATTGGGAAGAAACCGAGAAAGATCATGATTCCGGCGCCCATCTGAACAACGCGCCGGCTTCCGACGCGCGTTAGGCCGATAGCACCGATATTTTCGCTGTAGCTCGTGGTTCCGTTTCCTGTTCCGAAGGAACCGGCGAGTACGCAGCCGATGCCTTCCATCCCGATACCCTTGTTGATCATCTTCTGGTCTGGAGTCGGGGCACCACTCATTCGCGCGCAGGCGTAATAATCACCGATGGATTCAACAATCCCCGCAATGACACCTGCAAACATAGCAACAATCGCAGCAGCACCAAAGGTTGGCATACCCCACTGGAATGGGGTTGGAACCCGGAACACAGGTGCTTCCTGCATGGCTGTGAGGTCCACATAGCCGATGTCAGCCTTCGTTTCATACACGCCCGCTGCTGTCAGTATGGCCGCCAATATCCACGCGAAACCCATGGCAAGAAGGACAGGAAACAGTTCGAAGCTTCGATGTTTCTTCCGAAGAACCTGGCTGAAGAGAATCATTAGGAGGACGGTGGTTCCACCGAGAAGCCAGTTGGCACCGACTTTCGCCACGCCGAAGGGGAAGAGTGCCAAACCAATCAGCGCAATGGTTGGGGCGATGGTGATGGGCCCGATATACTTGAGCAGTTTGCCGATGAGTCCCAGGTAACCCAGCGCCACTTGGATACCGCCCCCGACAATGATGGCTCCCTGAATCTCGGCCATCTTCACTTCCCAACCCTGGCTCTTGAGGTGCGCCATACCGCAGATAGCGAAGGTGGGCGCAAGGTAGGAAAAGGTGGCTCCCTGGATGATAGGAAGCCGGTTTCCGATGGTGGATTGAAGAAGTGTGGCGATACCGCTGACCAGAAACATCGTGGCCATGATGAGTGACACGGCTTCTAACCCTTCCGGAGTCCCCATATTTATGCCCAGGGGCTGCGACAAAATGAGGGGCACAGCCACGGTTGAGCCAAGCATCGTAAGGTAATGCTGAAGGCCGAGAACGGCGCTCTGCGCCGGCGGCGGTACGTCGTCGATACCGTAAATTAGGTCGTGATTACTTTCAGTCGTGTTGGCCATGATCTCACCGTCCGGATGGCTGCTTGTCTTCCGACAGATTCACCCGAGGCGGGCAACTTGGCCAAAAAAGCAGGATCTGGCGGTCGCGTGACCTAGTTACCGAGTTCCGAGGTGGAGACCAGCCCGTCTGCGATAGGCACTGACGCGATGTCCCGAGTAGATTATCCACACCAAGGACATGCAAGATAGGGAATTATCGGAGGGATTACTAAGGAACCCTAGGTATGCTAAGCCTAAGCTATGAGTTGCATCGAGATTAGCCGCCAGCTTTGTGACGAGGTGAAGGACCTTACCTTTAAGGAGCCGGTCACCCATGTCTATAACCCCCTCGAGTACGCCCAAACATCTCATGAGAATTACCTCAGCAAGTATGCCAACGAAGGCGTGAAGGTGGTCATGTTGGGGATGAATCCAGGTCCATGGGGAATGGCACAAACCGGCGTGCCTTTTGGCGAGGTGGCTGCCGCTCGCGACTGGCTCAAAGTAGGGGCTGAGGTTGGAAAGCCGAAGGTCGAGCACCCGAAGCGTCCCGTGCAAGGGTTTGACTGTCCGAGGAGCGAGGTCAGTGGGCGTCGTCTTTGGGGCTGGGCGATGGAACGCTTTAAGACACCAGATGCCTTTTTCGAGCGCTTCTTCGTGCTCAACTATTGCCCGCTTTCTTTCATGGAAGAGTCGGGACGAAATCGTATTCCGGAGAAGTTACCTGCCGATGAGCGTGCGCCGCTCTTTAAGGCCTGCGATAAGGCTCTCTCGGCCACCATCGATGCGTTGAAGCCTGAGTGGGTGCTAGGCGTCGGAGGCTTCGCTGAAAAGCGGGCACGAATGGTACTGGACGGTCGCGGACTGAAGTTCGGGAAGATCCTCCACCCAAGCCCCGCAAGTCCCGCCGCCAACCGTGGCTGGGCCCCGGCAGCGGAGAAGCAATTGGTTGCATTGGGCCTTCTCTAGGTCGAATCTGGTTCATCCCATCTCTTGACACGATGGGGAGGCGTTCTTAGGATCCGCAGGCGGACGTCGTTCCGTATTTACAACTAAGCTATGAGCATGAAGAGCGGTGCGA
>MDTD01187747.1_pt1 | contig 11693 bp, 9 predicted proteins | sample 811221 | NCBI WGS metagenome assembly MDTD01 (sample SAMN05326646, study PRJNA326480) | marine metagenome | isolation source: seawater | place: Pacific Ocean: South West | collected 2011
ATGGGAGCGGAGCTCCTAGAGACTGCACGCTGCATAAACTCCCCAAACACCCAAGCTGCTAAAGCCACAACACATAGTAATACTCCTAACCACATCACCCCGTTCTTGCCAAACATGGGTCCAGTAAAAGATAAAATCCAAATAGCCGCGGCCAGCATAGGGAAACCCATAACCTGCTTAAACTGTACCATCCAGTTGCCAGGCTTAGGCAAAATACCCAACCACCCTGGTTGAAAGGTTAGCAGAATAAATGGAAATGCCAGCCCTGCCGCAACTGCTGACATGGAGGCAATAATAACTCCGTTACCTTGAGTAAGAGCAACCCCCATTGCCGGAGCAAGAAATGGTGCAGTACAAGGGGTAGCCAAAGCCGTCGCCAGTAATCCGTTAAAGAAGGCCCCCATGTAACCTTCACGATTAGCCATCGCATTCGCTTTACCCATTGCCTCGCCGCCGAGATTGACCTCAAAGATACCAAATAAATTGAGCGCCACCATTGTCACTACCAGTAGTAGCGCGAGGTTAAAATAGGGATTTTGCATTTGCATTCCCCAAGAAGCCATACCAGTGGATTTTTTTACCGCAATCATCATTCCCGCCAAAACCAGAAAGGAAAATAAAACGCCGAGACCATATGTTAAACCTAGTTTGCGAACGCGCTCGGGCGTTTCCTGGCTTTGCTGGACAAATCCAAGTATTTTCAAGGAAATCACCGGAAGCACACAGGGCATGATATTGAGGATCATTCCTCCCAAGAATGCCCCACCTAAAATTAGCCAAATTGATTTTAATTTATTACCTGTGGGAGGTGGCTTTAACTCTTCTTTACCATCATCAAACACAAAAACCGTTTTATATGCCATAACTTCACCATCCTTCTCCACGCGGACAACCCCGGGAACTGATTCAGGCCATTTACCAGCTTCACTCTTGATGAATTTCTTTATCAACGTTAAGCCCACACCCGATTCATTTGTTGATTTATGACCTATACTCCATTTCAAGCCTTCAGTAACAAAAGGAAGAAATTCTATTTTCCCGCCTTCCAGCGGCACTTCCATCTGCACTTGCCGCATTCCTTTCTCATCGGCCGAACCCACCCACTTTGCCCTCATTTTGGTCATCGTCTTACTGTCGGGTAAATGTTTACGCCATTTTGAAAACAAACCAGCCGACTCTCCCATCTTCTGTTCATCCCCCACTAGCAGTTTTGCGGTAACTTCCGTTTCCCCGGGCAAACAGGTTTCCTCGCATTCCAGCCATGTCACAACACCTTTCAGATCATACTCACCAGGTTTTATGCCCTTTGCCAACTGCAGGGGAATTATGAGGAGAACCTCATGGTGATATGCATAAGTGACCTGTTCAAATGACTCAATTTTTTCAGGAACCGGCCATTGGGTCTCCCCAACCTCAATCCCATCAGGAAGAATCCATTTTATTTTTGTTGCTTCGCCTGTTTCCCCCGGATTCTTCCAATAGGTATGCCATCCATCAGGTATCTTTTGAAACAATCCCACATTTACCGTTGTACCGGGCTTTACGGATGAAGCTTCGACCAAAAGGCTTACTTTTGTTTTAGCCTCAAAATTAGTATCATTACTTTTAAAGAGATCCTGCCCATAGAGCAAAATCCCGTTAAACAAAAATAAAAGCGCCAAAGGCAATCTCCTCATGCCCCAAAACACTCTCAAAAAATGAACCTTTTTTAAATGCTTTATTGATCTTAAAACTCATACATTCGTGGAAATTCGTATCACGTCCATATCAACGCCATTTTTCTAACGCATTTTCATTGAATCTACCTGTTCTTCGCCGTATCCAATAAACCATGCGAATCACACTCACTCTGGTAATCCTGGCTTCATGCATCCAATCCTCTTTCGCACTCGATTGGCCCCAGTGGCGCGGACCAGACCGCACTGGTATAAGTGCCGAAAAACAACTGCTTAAAAAATGGCCTGAAAACGGCCCCAATCGTATATGGATAAACAGCAAAATGGGGTTGGGCTACTCAAGTTTTGCGATCGTTAAAGGTAAACTTTATACCATGGGTTCACGTAATCGCACTGAACAACTCATTTGCTTAGATGCCAATACAGGCGCCGAAGAGTGGACCGCTAAAATCGGCAATGAACTCCAAAATGGCTGGGGAGGTGGCCCGCGTGGTACACCCACCGTAGATGGGCAAAACATTTATGCTATGGGCGGACAGGGAAATCTTATTTGCACCGACCTAAACGGAAAAATAATCTGGCAAGCGAGCATGAGCGAGTTGGGAGGGAAAAAACCTTATTGGGGATATTCTGAAAGCGTTTTGATTGATGGTGACTTTGCCCTTTGTACCCCAGGTGGAAATCAAGGCGCAATCGTTGCCTTTAACAAGAAAACCGGAAAAATAAAATGGCAAAGCAAGCAATTCACTGACGCAGCTCAGTATTCCTCCATTATCCCAGTAGATCACAACGGCGCACATCAATACATTCAACTCACGATGAAATCACTTATAGGTTTGGACTCCAAAACAGGAAAGACACTCTGGAAATCAAGCTGGCCCGGGCGCACAGCTGTAATACCCACTCCGGTTTTCAATGAAGGGAAAGTATACATAGCAAGCGGCTACAGCGTTGGATGTAAGCTAGTAAATATCGGCCCATCAAACCAAGTAAGTGACTTGTGGATTAACAAGGTAATGAAAAACCACCATGGAGGCGTCATTCTTTACGGAGACCATCTCTATGGATACAGCGATGGCAATGGGTGGGTTTGTCAGGAATTCAAAACCGGCAAGGAGGTATGGAGCGAAAAAAGAGCATTGGGAAAAGGCTGTTTAACTATTGCTGAGGGCATGATGTATTGTGTGGATGAAGGCCGTGGCGATGTAGCACTTGCAACCGCAAGCCCTAATGGATGGGAACAACATGGTAAATTCCGGTTGGATCCACAGTCAAAAATCCGTAGCCGGCGCGGCAAAATCTGGACCCACCCGGTTGTAGCAAATGGAAAACTCTACTTACGCGACCAAGAACATATTTATTGTTTTAATATCAGTGCCAAATAAGATTTAACTAAACCGAATATACACTATGCGTAACATTACCATCACTTTTCTCTTTGCCTTTACCCTCAACTCTATGGCCGCTGACTGGACGCAATGGCGAGGCCCAAACCGGGATGGCGTAAACCCCGAAAAAGGGTTGGCAAACCAATGGCCCAAAGATGGCCCTGAACTTCTTTACAAAGCCACAGGAGTTGGGATCGGCTTCTCAAGTGTGGTTATCAGCGGTGACACCCTATACACACTGGGAGATTTGGATGACGCCTGCTATCTCTTCGCTCTGGACCTGAAGGGTAACCACAAATGGAAAAGCCGTGTCGGGGAACCAAAAGGACACCGCGGCTACCCTGGCCCCCGCTCTACCCCGACTGTTGCTAACAACCATGTGTACGTACTTGGCCAGCAGGGGGATCTGGTTTGTGTAAGCACATCGGGCAAGGAGATATGGCGAGCAGATATTCAAAATAGCTACGGAGGTCGAATGATGAGCGGCTGGCGCTGGAGTGAATCGCCATTGGTTGATGATGGAAAAGTAATCGTTACACCAGGTGGGCCCAAGGGGGCAGTACTTGCTTTGGATGCTAAAACAGGAAAACAAGTTTGGCGCTGCTCAGACTTCACCGATTCAGCCGGCTATTCTTCAATCATCATTCGGGAAATCGGAAACATCAAACAATATATCCAGCTTACCGGTAAAAGTGTTGCGGGCATTAATGCAATTAACGGAAAGTTATTATGGAAAGCAAACCGATCAGGCAAGACCGCTGTCATTTCTACCCCCATCTACGATAAAGGCACACTGTTTGTAACCAGCGCTTATGGAGTTGGATGCAACGGTTTCAATGTGGAATACAAGAATGGGAAATTTGAGGCAAAAGAGATTTACAAACATGTTGGCAGTGCCGGAATGGCCAACCATCACGGAGGAGCAATTCGGGTTGGAGATTACGTCTATGGATCAAACGGAGGACAACTTTCTTGCCTTCGCTTAGCCGATGGAAAAGTAATGTGGAACGAACGAAGCGCTGGGAAAGGGGCAATTATAGTTGTTGGCAATAAGATTATACTCCGAACTGAGAAAGGCCCGATCTCCCTGATAAAACTGGACCCAGAGCGTTATGAAGAAATCAGTCGATTTGACCAACCGGAGCGTAGCCGCGCAAAGGCTTGGGCCCACCCCGTTGTGTTAGATGGCAGGTTATATTTACGCGACCAGGACAATCTGTTTGTCTACGATATCAAAGGATAGCGCTAAACCCTATAAATATTCTGGAAGAGGCCGGCGTCACAGTGCCGGCCTTTTCATTCATCAAGCATAGACCGCATGGCATCAAACATTCCCTTCCCTTCGTTGACACTCACTGGCTCACTATCAATCATTTCCTCGCATAGTTCTTCGGGCACCTCCTTAAGAAAACTGGATGGCTGACAAGGAACGAGTTGCCCGTATTTATGACGACTCAAACAATGAGTAATGGAAAGAGTCTCCATGGCCCGGGTAATAGCTACGTAAAATAAACGTCGCTCCTCATCAAGCGTTCCCTCGAGAATAGAACGCGAATGAGGCAGCAATCCTTCCTCAACCCCCACAAGAAAGACATGAGAATATTCTAAACCTTTACAGCTGTGCGTAGTAATCAGCGTTACCGCATCAGCCTTTTCTTCCCGTTCCTCCTCCAGCTCTGAATCCAGGGTAATATCATCAAGAAACTTAACCAAACGGTCGGCTGGTGATAGCAACTCACCCCGGTCATCCATGGTGTGGATGAGTTCCCGTAAATTACGGATGCGGTTCTCAGCATTTTCTGGATTCTTTTCACCCTTTTTTAGTTCGGCTTCATAGTTGATTTGATCCATTAGCTTATCAGCCCAATCTGCCAACTGCAGCTGTTTGTCACTCAGTAGTTCCCGGAATGATTCTATTAAACCCGCAAAAGATTCAACGGATCTACGAGTTCGTGGCTGTAATTCATGGACTACCAAATCATTTTTCATAGCTTGCCAGACTGAAGAGCCTCTCTCCTGACTAGCCCCTAGCAAACGCTCCATGGTAACATCGCTTAACCCCCTCGCGGGCATATTTGCGATTCGAAGCAAGCTCGCGTCGTCGTTTGGGTTTACCATAGTTTTTATATAGGCGAGAAAATCCCGAATTTCCCGCCGGTCAAAAAAACTCTGACCTCCAATTAAATTATAGCGAATCTGGGCCTTACGAAACGCCGTTTCCAAAGGTCGAGCCTGAATATTAGTGCGAAATAAAACGGCATGCTCTTTCCATGGGATACGCTTATTCAAACGATTAAATTCAATTTCACCAACTATCGCTTCAGCCTCCTGCTCTTCATCCTCAAAAGCTTGAACGCCGATTAACTCTCCTCTTCCTCTTGCTGACCAAAGTTCCTTTGGGCGGCGCCTTGGATTATTTTTAATCACTGCATTAGCCGCATCTAAAATCGTACCGGTAGACCGGTAATTCTGCTCAAGACGAATAACCTGCACCTCTGGAAAATCTTTTTCCAGATCAAGAATGTTAGAGATTTCAGCCCCCCGCCAGCCGTAGATACTTTGATCATCATCGCCCACCACACAAACATTGCGATGCTCTTTGCCCAAAAAATACATTAACTCATACTGCGCCGCGTTGGTATCCTGATATTCATCAACAGTAATATATTGAAAACGAGCACGACATTCTTCTAATGAGTCAGGATGCTCCCTAAACAACTTAAGCGTCAAAACCAATAGATCATCAAAATCTACCGCATTAGCCGCTTTGAGCGCGCTATCATAACGCCCTCGTATATGATCCGCCATCGCTACAGCTTCTTCACTTCCGAACACTTTCCCTGCCCCCTCGGAGCCCGCACTCTTAAGCCGGCTCAGCAAACTATGCAGCTCCCGCGGATCAGCCTTAACATCTTTCCCAGAAATCGCACTAAGTATTTTTTTTACTACACCGAGCTGCTCACTTTCATTGTAAATAACGAAGTTACGCTTGTATCCAAGCTTTTCAATGTGACGCCTGAGAACACGCACACATAAAGAATGAAAAGTGCAAACAGTTGGCTTTAATGCTTTTCCTTCATCTGAGGTATTCTTTGAAGAAATGAAACCGGCAACCCTTTGTTGCATTTCACGAGCCGCTTTGTTTGTGAAAGTTACCGCGAGTATGTTGTCCGGCGAAATGCCTCGCTCAACCATGAACCCCATCCTGCAAGTAATGGTATTGGTTTTACCTGTCCCGGCACCAGCGAGAATGAGAACCGGCCCATCAATTTCCTGAGCTGCTATTCTTTGAGCAGAATTCAAGCGGTCTAGGCTGGACATTGGGAAAAATAACTAATCTGCGAAAAACGATTAAGCCAACGCGAAGTTAGTCCACTTATTGACGCTCCAGGTCTTCCTCCAGAAATTTAGCCACATCCTTAAAGCGCGGAATATTTTCAGGGTTAACATTCATCAGGATTCGATGAGCCTCCAAGCTGGCTTGCGCCAACTCATTCTTGGTAGCATTTACAGATTCCGCATCCTCAAGTCGATCAAGAAAAGGATTATCTCCGTGCCCCACTACAACTAAATCTAAAACCCCAAGGTTCTCTAATAGATCAGTTACTCTCTCCTGGGGATTAAGCAGCTCAATTCGCTCCAGCCTAGCCGATAATCCAACAATGATCCCCAAGAAGGTACTATCCATATTAGAGCAATCACTCAAGTCCAACAGGAGCACTCGTCCGCCCTTTTCACAACATTGTGTAACCACGGACTTAAAATCTACACTTAATGAAAAACTGGCTGCTCCCTGCAATTTTATGCAGGTGATCTTATCTGTCGAGGCTACTTCCATTTGTGTTTGCATCAAGGAGCTTTGGCTTCTCGAGCCACGATTTGGGTAAGCGTCCGTTGCAATACAAATGACTCATCAAGCGAGCTGGAGACCAATTTATGATTGGATTGCATCAATAAATCCATAGCCCTCACCAATTCTTCGCGCGTATAATTTTGTGCCTGACTAGTCGCATTAAACAATACATAAGGATGAATCCCCAAAGGACTAATACGGCGATCAGAACCAAAAATCTCGGAGGGCAGACGCTCGAGCTGTGACTTGAATTGAGCAAACCCCCTGACATGCTGAACCAACCCAAGATCGAGTAATTCACGGGCAAATAATAAGGAACGCATTTTACTCACCAACCCTGCCACTAAACCTATGACAGACTTTTTGCGGTCAGTTTTAGCCGCCCACATATCTTCTTCCAGTCGCTTTAACATTTTCGGTAAGTCACGTTCCCCCAATGCATCACCGAGAGCAAAAGCCTTTGCGTGTTTACCTTGAGTCACAATTAACTCAACATCACTGGTTTTAATCTCTTCAGAGCTGAACGCAAAAGAAGCAAATTTTTCACATTCAGAGGTAAGCGCCCGAGTGTCCGGCCCAACCAGCTGGCTTATTTTAGCAACCACTGGGTACTGAACCGCTAGCCCTAACGACTTCAACTTGGCGGCAACAAACTGTTCTGCCTTGGCTTGCCAATCTCTATCATCCAAGCTGATCGCCGAAAACTCCTCAGTATCAGCTAACTTGGCAAGCGCCTTGTAAAAAGCTTTCCTCTTGTCGGGTTTACCCGAACTTATGATCAGCTTTACCTTACCCCATTCGAAAGTCTTGAGCTCAGATGCTAAATCCACTAATCCACTATTAACATCACTAGCCTTAGCGGTACGGTCATCCCCTAGATAATTACATGCCTTAAACCAAATAATTTTCCCTTCTCCAAAAAATGGCAACGTTTTAATGGATTCATTAAGCCGTGCCAGCGCCCTTAAAGCTTCACCGGCATTAGCGGCGTGAGCTTCAATAATTTCATTATCCTCACCTGCGGCTTCTTCCTCACACCATGTTCGATAAACGTTTCGGGCACGTTGTGAAACGGCGAATTCATCATCTCCGTAAATAAATAACAGTGGCCCATCAGGAGTTCCTTTACTCATCAGCTATGCCACCCTCCTCTTCACGGCTCTGATTAATCTGTTCTAAAACTTCACTCATATCTTCCACTTCCTGAAACAAAGAGTCAGTAACATAAACAGGAATTTTTTGTGAGGCAGCAATTGCCAAACAATCACTCGGTCGCGCGTCCACCTCTACGATTTTAACACCCAACTCATTTTCCATTTTGAGGATCATTCTTGCAAAATAGGTTGAATTTTTCAGCTCCGTCACCACAACCCTTTCTACCTCAATCCCAAACCCTTTAAATACATGTGACATCAGGTCGTGAGTAAGTGGCCTTTCTTTGGGGGCATCGCTCAAAAAATTACCGATCACCTGCGCCATAGCAGCCTCAACCTGAATAATGAACACTTTTTCTTCATTACCCAAAAAAATAGCAGCTCCGCTGTGGGCAGGTAAAATACCTCTTATTTGAACCAACGTAACCTCCGCGTTCACGGCTTAAACCCTAAAGCCCCTGAGCCAGATTGACAAGCCCTTGTAGAGTAAGGCAGACTTGTTTATTGAACTTTAGTGATAAAATTTTAACCGCTGAATCTCTTTTCGATTGGCGGGACAATCTTAAGAGAAAAGGTCAACGGCTGGCAGCAACCAACGGATGTTTTGATATCCTCCATACTGGCCACATAAATTACCTTCAAGCAGCACGCAACGCAGCCGACGCACTGATAGTGGGAATAAATAGTGACCGCTCGGTTAAAGAACTAAAAGGGCCAACCCGACCGATTCAAAACGAAAACGATCGGGCGGCTATTATCGCTGCCCTTCAATCAGTAGATGGTGTCTATATTTTTGACGAACTCCGGGCCACTAAGTTTTTAGAACTTACGCAACCCGATTTATATGTTAAAGGAGGAGATTACTCCTTAGATGAACTACCCGAAGAAGAGCGCCAATTAATATCAAAAATAGGTGCCGAATTGAAAGTATTGGGACTCGTTTCAGGGAAATCATCCAGTGATATTGCCGACAGAATCATTCGTAGCTAAGAGTTCTCACTTGCATATCGCCAGGTGCTCTGGCAGGTTCGGCTATGGCGGCTAGACAAAATAATCTTGATACCGATTCACAGTTCTTCCTACCTGCGGATTCATTTTTTCCAAAAAACGCCAATACCGGACTTACTTTCGACGACGTATCTCTAGCTACTTCGTATTCCGACATTTTACCAAGAGATACGGTACTTGATACATGTTTGGCTGAAGGGCTTAATATCCACCTGCCCATCATTTCAGCCGATATGGATACGGTGACCGAGCACGACATGGCTATTGCCATGGCTCTCAACGGGGGGCTCGGCCTGATCCATTACAACATGACTGAAAAACAGCAATTAAAGGAAGTAAGTCGTGTTAAAAACCATGTTCATGGACTCATTCAAGAACCCATCACAGTCACTCCTGATTTGTCTGTGGGCGATGTACTAAATATTATTAAAGAGAGAAATTATACTTTTAGCACCTTTCCGGTCGTTAGTGAAAAAGGTCAACTCGTAGGCCTGCTTTCAGGAAGCGTTGTTAAACCACGTTATGCAGATCGGCTAGTTTCTGACGCTGCCATTGCCCGAAGCAAAGTACATACCATTACCCAAAAAGAACTAGAACCCGACCCCATAAAAGTTGCTGATACCTTCTTTACCGATCATCCCGGAATTAATAAATTATTAGTGGTAAATTCGGAAGATAAACTGCATGGCTTGTTCACTTTGAGCGACGTAGAGCGTATCACGCAAGAGGAACAAGCACAGTTTAAACCCGCACGCGATCGGCATTTTCAATTACTCTGTGGCGCAGCAATTCCCGCTAGCCGCACCAATTCAGGGGAGCTAGACCAACATCGCATCATAAACCACGTTGGCGACCTTGTGAATCGCGGCACAGATGTAGTCGCCGTTTCGACTGCCCACGGGCACACCCTTGGTGTGGGAGAAGTAGTTAAATTAATTCGTAATACGTTTCCTGAATTACCCATAATTGCCGGCAACGTTACAAGTTGTGAAGGCGTAGAATTCTTAGCTGATGCAGGTGCAAACTGTATTAAAGTTGGCCAGGGACCTGGCTCAATTTGCACCACCCGAATTGTTGCTGGAGTTGGAATACCGCAACTAACCGCACTTTACACAGCATCACAGGGGGCAAAATCAAAGGGAGTCACAATCCTTGCAGATGGGGGAATAATTAAAAGTGGAGACATTGTAAAAGCGCTTACTCTAGCCACGGGAGTCGTGTGCGGAGGCTTACTTGCTGGCTGTCAGGAATCTCCCGGGGAAATTGTAGAAATTAGCGGTAAACGCTACAAACAATATAGAGGAATGGGCAGTCTGGCTGCAATGAAAGACGGAAGCGCTGCCCGTTATGGCCATCCTAATGAAGATGCTACCCGTAAAGCTACTCCAGAAGGTGTAGAAGCTTTAAAGGAAGTATCAGGATCAGTAGATCAAATATTGCAACTTTTAGCCGGCGGCATTCAAAGCGGCATGGGGTACCTGGGAGCGAAAGATCTTTCATCTTTGCGCGATAAAGCCCGTTACATACGCATTAGTGCAGCAGGACTGCACGAAAGCAATCCGCATGATGTAATCGAAGTCAAAACGTCACAAACTTAAAACTGCACTGGATTATTCATTTCTCCGCATTCTGGACACAATGAACGCTCTACATCAGCATCATCAGTATAAAAGTGATCACAAACCTGACACTCAAAAATTGTATCACCACTCGGTTCGGGATTAAAACCGACATCCTGTCTTCGCAAATAAAACGCCGCAAGACCCCATCCTGCCATAAGCATGAATAAGAAAATAAAAATTACACTAGGTGGAGACATTAGATCAGGGCACCCTTTCGATAATATTGGTAATTGAGCTAGGATCGACGTGCCAATGAAAAACCACCCCTCCCGTTTCCAAGATGTCGCTAGATGACTTCTCAAACACAATGCGGCTCAAAACAAATTCCATGGCGGATTGATCGGCCGGCAAGTGACCCGAGCTCTTCAACAATACACTGCTGATAACCTTACCTTCATTATCAACTAAAATTTGCACGTGGGTAGGCTTTAAAAAACCACCTGATTTCCAAAAAGACTTAAGCGGTCCAAGTGTTTCCTTCAACCTAAAGCCTAGCCGGCCTTGCACTACAATTCGACTTTCCTCGAGAGGAACAAGGGGGGGAACAGACACCCTTGTTAACTTGGGCTCAGATCTTTTGAAAATTTTTACCTCAGGAAGAATGCCTTTGGAAAGCTCCCCGGCAATCACCTCTTCAAACAAATTCGTTCCCTTCGGGAGCATAACATTCGGCAAAACCCAACGTGTAAGCTTGTGATCATTAGTTGACGGATTAATCCACTCCCCTGAAAAACCTCGCCGGGCAGGCCGAGCAAGACTCAAGGAATCCTCCATAATCATTTGTCTACTTATGTCCGAATTTTCGATATGGGTTAGTTCTAACGAAGGAAAAGATTCATCAACCTTCGTTTTTTTTGAAACCACCAAAATAAAAACCACCTGGAAAAAGAAAACGCCTACCACCGTCCATCCCCATCGAAATGATCCCTTTTCAATCATCAAACAATCCTGATCTGGTTGCCAGCCAAAGACGCTCCACCCCGTTCCTCTGA
>MDTD01001410.1_pt1 | contig 11692 bp, 13 predicted proteins | sample 811221 | NCBI WGS metagenome assembly MDTD01 (sample SAMN05326646, study PRJNA326480) | marine metagenome | isolation source: seawater | place: Pacific Ocean: South West | collected 2011
ATGAAGTAACATGTTGTTTGTGAAATTCTGTGAGAGAATATGATTTAATTTTTTTTAATGAAGAAAATGAAAATATTTCAATATCGAAGCCATCTGGATACGAAAAAAAATCTTCATTAGAATTTGGATCTTTGGTATTAGTGAGATAATCGATTTTTTTTTTATTAAAAATTTTTACCAAACTATCAATCATTTTTGGGTCAATAAGCGGACAATCAGAAGTTATTCTAACTACTATATCTGCATTAAATTTTTTTGCAGCTTTGTAATATCGATCCAATACATTGTTTTCACTTCCTCTAAAAATTTTACAGCTACGATTTTTAAGATTATCATATAGTTCGATATTTTCTTTATTTGAGGGTATAGCGTAAACTATGTCATTCAGATATTTGCTTTTCTGCAAACGTTTATTAATTAGATCTATTATTGAAAAATCATTAATCTTTTTTAAGATCTTTTTAGGAAATCTTTTAGAGCCTAAACGAGCCTGTACAATTGCTATGACCTTATTTTTTTTTACCATTTTGAAGGATTGATTAAAAAGTCTGTTTTTTTTGAGTAAAATTTTGGAATTATGATGTTCTTAAGTTTTTTAATTTTTAAAATTTGCTTTAACTCTTCAATATCTTTCACCCCTATTATTATTTTATCAATACAATTATTTAATAGTGCATGGTTTATACATGCATCTAATTTGGAAATATTATTTTTATTTACCCAACTCTCCCATTTTAAAAATATCTTACTCCAATTTTTAAATTTTTTTGGAATACTTTTCAAATCACTTAAAAGTAATCCTTGTAAAAAAACTGATCTAACGTGGATTTTAACATTATTTTTTTTAATAGTTTTTTGAAGGCTTTTGTTATTTAATCTTAAATCAAATACATTATATGGGCACTGAATAATATCAGGGCAAAAATTAATAATTGTTTTTTCAAGTTTTCTAAAATCATATATCGAGTAGCCAAATTTTTTAAAGAGATTTTTTTCTTTTAAGTCAGTTAACACTTCATACACGTTCTTTTTTAAATTTGGTTTAAAGATTTCATAATTATTTATTAACAATGTGTCGAATTTTTTTATTCCTAATTTTTTTTTTGAAGAGTCAATTTTTTCGAGAATTATTTTTTTTACATAATATTTATTGTTGTTGATTAGTTTATTATGAGGAATTTTTACTTTTGTTATAACTTTCCAATTTTTTTCTTTAAAGTTTTTAATTTTTATTTCAGATCCTTTGTAATCAGATGAGTTATCCAAATAAAAGATTTTTTTTTGTTTCAACAAAGCTAAGATGCTGAATATGTCTTTTTTTTTTAATTTTTTCTTTCCAAATAAACCGTAATTTTTGGAAAATTGAGCTGTACCTAAAATTAATTTATTTTTAATCTTCAATTATTGTTTTTATAGTTTTTACTATTTTTTTTATTTCTTTCAAATTTAATCCTACATAAATCGGTATACTAATTGCAGTCTCACTATATTTCTCTGAAACTGGAAATTGACCTTTTTTAAAACCAAACTTTTTATAAAGTGGATTGAGATGTAAAGCTTTGTAATGAAGATTAACAAAATATCCTTGTTTTCTTAGATAAGTAAAAATTTTACTATAGTTATTTTTAAGTCTTCTTTTATCAAATTGAATTACAAATAAGTGATAACTCGAAATATATTTATTTAATACGAGTTGAAATTTTAATGGCATTTTATTAAACAAAGATTTGTAAATTTTTGCTACATAATTTCTATGCTTTACAAATTTTTTTAAATTTTTAAGTTGACTTCTGCCTAAAGCAGCCGAGATATCGCTCATCCTATAATTGTAACCTGTATCAATTTGTTCGTAGTAATTAGGATAATAAGAGGAATATTTGAAAAGTTTTTTGTTATGATTTATTCCATTTTCTCTTTTTAATTTTATACGGTTTGCATAAATTGAATTATTTGTAGTCACCGCACCACCTTCTCCTGTAGTAATGATCTTAACTGGATGAAAGCTTAACACCGTAATATCCGACCACTTACAGCTTCCAACTGGTTCGTTATTATTATAAGCCCCTAAAGAGTGTGAAGCATCTTCTATGATCTTGAACTTGTATTTTTCTGATAATTTTTTTATTTTGACTTGTTCTGAAGGTTGTCCAGCAAAGTGAATTGGTATAATTGCTTTTGGCAACTTTTTTCTTTTTTTTGCAATTTTAAGTTTTTTTTCTAAATTTTCTACAGATATATTCCAAGTATTACTATCTATATCAACAAAATCAATTTTAGCTCCACAATTTAGAACACAATTAGCTGAAGCAGCATAAGTATTTGGTGTAGTCCAAACTATATCGTTTTTCTTTAAATTTAATGCCATGCATGCGAGATGTAAAGCACTAGATCCACTGTTGCATGCAAATGCAAATTTTGCTTTGGTGATTTTTTTCAATTCATTTTCAAATAAAGGGACTTGAGGGCCAGTCGTTAGGTAATTTGACCTAAGCACTTTTACAACGGACTGAACATCAGAATTGCTGACTTTGTGTCTGCTAAATGGTATCATCAATATTTTTGTTCAATTTTGCTATTTCTTTAACCGACAAAAATTTTTTGTTTGTATCTGAGCTGTACTCAAAGCTAGAGGAAACTTTTTTTCCTATTTCACCAATAATATTTTTTTTAAAACTTTTTTTCTTGTCAAAATACTCTGGCGACGGAAAAATTACGTAATGATCTTTAAAATCTAAAGTTAAATAGTGAGATTCGTTAGGGCACATCATTTCATGCAGTTTTTCTCCAGCTCGAATTCCTATAATTTTAGTTTTCAGTTTTGTTGACATTGACTTAGCTAAATCAGTTATCTTTATTGATGGAATTTTTGGCACATAAGTCTCTCCACCGGACATTCTATAAAAACTTTTTAAAACGAAGTTAACTCCCTCATCAAGGGTTATCCAAAATCTTGTCATTTTAGTATCTGTAATAGGTAAAAATTTACCTCCTTGTCGAATTATATCCTTAAAAACATGAACTACAGAGCCTCTAGAACCAACAACATTTCCGTATCTAACAATTGAAAATTTTGAATTTTGGGAACCGACAATATTGTTTGCAGCTATAAAAATTTTGTCAGATGCTAATTTAGTAGCTCCATATAAATTTATAGGATTAGCAGCTTTGTCTGTCGATAGCGCAATTACTTTTTTTACTTTTTGAGAAATTGCTGATTGAATTACATTTTCTGCTCCATTTATATTTGTTTTAATAAATTCCATAGGATTATATTCTGCTCCTGGGACATGCTTTAGTGCTGCAGCATGAACAACATAATCGACTTCTCTCATTGCCATTTTTAGTCTATCTAAATCTCTCACATCTCCTAAAAAAAATCTCATAAAAGGAAATTTTGAATGCGGAAATTTTTTTTGAAGTAAAAATTGCTTATACTCATCTCTTGAAAAAACAATTAATTTTTTAGGTTTATATTTCTTTATAAGTATACTTATAAATCTTTTTCCGAAAGATCCTGTACCACCGGTAATCAATATTGTTTTGTTATTAAACATAATATTTTAATTACGCAAAGCTCCGCACTTTGCAAAAAATCACTTTTACAACTAAATTTAATACCATTTTTTTTAAATAGGTTGAAATAAAAATTCTTCTTTTTTAATACTTGTTCTTATTTTACCTATTGTAATATTCAATTTTTTCTTTTGAAGTTCAACAATCTTGAAAATCTTATCCGTAAAAGGACCGGTTTTAAATTTATAAAATTTATCAATCTTAATTTCATAGAAACTTTTTGATAAATATCCATTCTTATCTTCTAAAGATTTACATTTTTCGATAAAATTAATTATTTCATTTTGGCAAATTTCGTTTCCAGTTAAAAAATATTTTAAACCTTTAAGATTATAGTATGCTCTGTTATTTTTTATATTCGTAAGATTTTTATGAAAACAAAACATATAATCGCCTAACAAATTAATCTCTTTTTTGATAATCTTATTATTATGAAATTTTTGATAGATTAATTTTGGAATATAAATTTTGTAGTCTTCCCCAATTTTTTCTTTGATATCTTTAATTAATAAACCAATATTCTTTTTATCAAATTTTAAGATTGTCCACATAAATCAATCCTTTTCGAGCTCTTTCTTAAGTTCATTGTACTCATCCATTTTTCTTTTCATGAAATTAACTGTCAATTTCGATCTTTCACTTATACCTTTTGGAGTAATTACATATCTTAAATATTTAATTTTATTTGGCTGTTGCTGAAAATTTTTTAATTTTATTAGTCCCTTTTTCTTTAATTCTTTTAGACAATAATTAAGTTTGCCCAAACTTATTCCTAAGTCTTTTGCGATAACCCTTTGAGAATTTTTGGGTTCCTTTTGAATTTTTCTTAAGATTTTAAAATAATCTTCTCTTTGGTCCATATATTGTTCAAATTTTGAACAACTTAACGTTCAAAAACTGAACTGTAAAGTTGTTTTTTACCAAAATTTATGCATATTTCTTAATATGGCAAAAATGCTTAATAATAATAACCCTAGATGGCGTAAAGCCCTTGATAAAATTTGGCATTTAAACAGGGTTCACGTAAGCACAGAAATGTCATTAGCTTACAAGTTGCTAAAAAAATTTTATAAGAATACCACAATTTTTGGTTACCCCACTGGATCCAAAATAAATGAATGGATCGCACCCCCTGGATGGGATGTTCAGCACGCAACCTTAAAAGATCCTGAAGGAAAAGTCTTAGCTGATTGGAAAAAAAATAAACTTTCTTTATGGACTTACAGTCCATCATTTAAAGGATTCGTTACCAAAGATCAAATTTTAAAAAAGATTTTTTTTGCTAAAAAAAAACCAAACGACACAATTTTCCAGTTTAGAAATCAGTACAACTTTCCAACTGCTGAATGGGGATTTTGTTTACCATATAAAAATTTAAAAAAACTTAAAAGCGGTAAATATGAAGTTAATATTAAAACGAAAACATTTAAAGGAAAATTGGAAATGGCTGAACAAGTCCATAATGGGAAATATAAAGACAGTATATTATTTTTAGGTCATTTCGATCATCCTCAAATGTGTTTGGATGGTTTGGCTGGTTGTTTAGCTGGCCATGAGGTCATCAGTAATTTAAAGAATAAAAAAACAAAATTGACTTATAGAATGTTGTCTACCGTCGAAATAGTAGGTTCAGTTTTTTATGCAAATAAAAAAGCAAAAAAAAATAAAATTAAAGAAGCTGTTTTTATTGCCTCACCTGGTGCTAAAGCAAATCTAAATTATCAAAAAAGTTTCTCAAACATAAGTGCAGTCGATAATATTATGGAGCATTGCTTAAAATATTTCGATGAAAACTCAAAAATTTGGAATTTCAGAAAAGGGCCTTTAGGAAATGATGAAATAGCTTATGATGTGGGTGGAGTAAATATTCCATGTGGTTCAATAATAAATGCTCCATTTAAAACTTATCACACTGATAAGGATATTCCCTCAGGAGTGAATGAAAAAAAATTTAATTTAAACGTAATTTTGATAAATGAAATAATTCACATTTTGGAAAATAATAGTTACGTAAAAAGAAATTTTGTTGGGTTACCAAAACTCTCATCTAAAAAATATAATTTATATTTAACCCCTGCTAGAGTTTCTGGAAAAGAGCAAGATTTAAGTAACGAGAAAAAATTCCTTAGTTTTGAAATACCAAGTGTTTATCATAATTACATTGAAACAAACACTCATAAGTTTAATCATTTAATGAACACGATTCCAAATATGTGTGAAGGCAATCATACAATTTTAGATATTGCTAACTTTGTTCAACTACCATTTAGATTAGTAGAAAATTATATTAACTTATGGGAAAAAAAGAAATTGATAAAAAAGAAATGGGTCTATCCATTTAAAATTAATGTTAAAAAAAAAATTAGTTTTTAAAGAGTATAATCAAAAATCACCGCTAAAAGGAAAAATTGATATTATTAGCAAACTTTTTTGTTTAGCAACTCCAGAATATTGTAAACTTTTTAAATCTTTAGGTGGAAATAAAAATTCATTTATAAAAAGTATTATTAATAAAAAAAATACCGAATTAGAAAAATTTGTAGTTCTTAAAATGGGCAGTAAAATCATTGGTTTTTACGTCGCTTATCCTTCAAACGAAATAACACAAAGACAAATGTTAACTAATTTAAAAATGAGAAATTCAATAAATTTAAATTCTAGACATCTTTTTCATAATAAAATTTTAAAACATATCAATAAACTTCCAAGTTTTTCCCATAAAGGATTATATCTATCTAGAAATGCAATTATTCCAAAATATCAAAATAAAGGCATGGGTGTAAAATTAATTAATAATTGTCTTAAAAAAGGAAGAAAACTAAGAAAGGTTTTTCTATATGTTAGGACAAATAATAAAAACGCTATTAGATTTTATAAGAATATGAAATTTTTAAAAGAAAGCAAAAAAAATTGTTACTATATACTTGGTAAAAAACTTTAGTGATATGAAAAAAAACATTATCATCTTTGGTGACTCTCTAGTTTCCTGCTTGCACATCAAAAAAAAATATAGATGGATAGAACTATTAAAAATAAGATATAAAAAAAAAATTAATTTTAAAGTATTCGCCTATAACGGTGCTACCACTGATGATGCCTTAAAAAAGATAAATTTAGTTCTTAAAAATAAGGTCTCCTTTCTATGTATTATTTTTTTTGGTGTTAATGACTCAGTTTACTATAAGAGCTTGAAAGGAAAACCTAGAGTTAACATAAGAAAATTTAAAGTAAATTTACTTAAAATCAATAATAAAATCTCAAAAAAATTTAAAAGTAAAAATATATTTATGACATCTCATAAATTTTATAGAAAGAGATTAGAGGGAAATAAAAAAACACATAACTTCAGTTACAAGAAGTATAGAAAAATTATTCTCAAATTTTGTGAAAAAAAAGGACTTGGAAAAATTGACATGTATAAACATTCAAAAATTTATTCATCAAAAACGCTATGTAATACAGACGGTTTACATCTCAGTAATTTTGGTTCAAAAATATATTTTAAAAATATCTCAAGTTATCTTGATGGAGAAATAAATGATTAAATTAACCATTATAGGTGCTGGAAAAATTGCTGAAAAATTTTATTTACCAGCTGTAAAAAAAATAAAAGACGCAAGTGTAGTCGGGGTAATAGATCAAGACATAAGTAAAGCAAAAATTTTATCGAAAAAATTTAATGTTCAATTTTTTTCAAAAGATTTAAGAAGTTTAATGAATAAAACAGATTTAGATGCTGCTTTAATTTGCTCTTCAAACTATTCTCACGATGATTTAATTTTAAACTCTTTAAAAAATAACCTTCACGTGATTTGTGAAAAACCATTTTTATTGCGTTTAAAAAACATAGAAAAAATTAAAAAATTAATCAAAAAGAAAAAATTGATATGTTTAAGTGCGCAACATCAAAGGTATAGAGCTTGTTCTTTGAAACTAAAAAAAATTCTTGAAATGAAAAAACTGGGGAAAATTTATTCTATACATATTAATTCGAAATATAGTTATTCTCATGCTTTAAAAAACAAAAATTTCATCAAAAAAAGTTTAAGTGGTGGAGGACCTTTGCTTGACTTGGGGTCACACTTTTTGGATTTAGTTTATTGGTTATTAGATAGTCCTCAAGTAAAATCAGTTAACAGTTTTAATTCAAATATTTTTGCCAATAATCTTAAAAAAAAGAATAAACTAAGAAATGACTTTAATATCGAAGATTATTCAAGTGGAATGATAAGGCTGAAAAAAGGCCCAATTATTAGTTATGAGTTTTCATATTCCTATAATTCAAATATTAAAAAAATAGAAAACATAACCATCATGGGTACAAATTATAACTTAACATGGCCGGATCTTATTTTAAGTAAAATAAATACTAAAATAAAAAAATTAAAAGGTAAAAATAACAAAAAAGCTAGTATTATAATGATTGATAAGTTTATAAAAGATATTAAGAGCAATAAAATAAATATTAAAGATTTATCACCTACTTTTAATTCTTTGAAAACTATTAATTTGTTATATAAATCAGCTCAAAAAAAAAAGGAGGTTATATTTGAAAATTACTAAAGTTAAATATTCAAAAATTAAAAGTAAAAAAGATAAGATTAAACTTATTAAAAAGTTTAACTCGTCAGGAGTAATTATTATCGAAGATGTAATCTCCAAAAGAAAATGTGAAAGTTTAAAAAAGATATTAGAGACTACTCAAAAAAAATTTAGTAAGCTTTATTATGGTAGAAAGAAAGTTTTAAAACACTCTGGTCATTCAGGGGCAAAAACTGTTACAAACTTACATAACAAAAATTCAAAATTTTTGGAGTTTTTGGACAAGAAAATAATATTTGATTTAGTTCAGTCTATTCTTCAACAAGGATCTTACATGAATAAAGATCCCATTATATGTCAAGCATTTACTGCTAGATCTCCATTAAGTGGCGCTGATAAACAGCAACTTCATAACGATGCTAGAATAGTTGGATCCAAGTATCCGATGGTTGTTCAAGCGATGTATGCAATGGATGATTTTACAAAAAATAATGGAGCTACAAACTTCCTTCTTGGAAGTCAAAGATTTTTAAGTTTTCCTAAAAATAACCACAACTACAAAAAACTAGTTTTAGCGGAAGCAAAGGCAGGGTCGGTGATAATTTTTAATGGTGCAACTTGGCATGGAAGTAGTAAACCTTTAAATTTCTCAGGCAGTAGATGGGCGGTAATATGTAGATATTCAAGATGGTTTCTTAAACCAATTTATAATTTTGTTTGTAATACACCACCAAAAGTCTTTAAAGAAATGAACAAAAAACAAAAGGATCTTTTAGGATTTAGGTACCACCCGCCTTTAGACGAATTTACTGGTAATAGATCAATTCAAAAAAAACATATTAAGCCCGTAAATTATAATTTACCTAAATAAAGATGCTAACACCGCAACAATTACTTTTAAAAAGTTTTGCTAAAAATAAAAAAAAAAATGCTATTTGGTCTGAGAGATATATTTCATATAGTCGTCTTAAATCTTTAATAGACAATGTTTCATTTTTTCTACTAAATAGTAAGAAAAAAAAAGTTTGTGTTTTAGCTACAAAATCAATTTATTTTTATGCAGTGGTTTTATCAATTATTCTTTGTAAAAAAATTTTAGTACCGTTGAATAAAAATTTCTCTACAAAAAAAAATCTTCATATTTTAAAAATGAGCGAAGCTGATTTAATTTTGTATGATGAAAAAAGTGTATTAATGGCTAAATTTTTTAAAAAAAAATTAAAAGATAAAAAGGTCGATGCTCTTTCATTTAAGAGTATTTTTGAAACAAAAATTCAGACAAAAAGGTTGAATTATTTAAAGTCTAAGATGAATGATATTGTTTATATTCTGTTTACTTCAGGTAGCACTGGAATGCCAAAAGGTGTAGAGATTTCGAATTACAACTTATCAAATTATATATATGAGCTAAAATCAAGATATAATTTTAATAATAAAGATAAGTTTTCTAATAATTTTGATATTACTTTTGACTTATTCATGCATGATTTATTTTTATCATTCACAAATGGAGCATGTTTATATCTACCTGATAAAAACTACTATTTAAACCCCTCCATGTTTATAAAAAAACATAAGCTTACCTGTTGGTTTTCTGTCCCATCATTAGCTTCAAATATGCAAAATCTTAAGCAATTAAAAATGAATAAATTTCCCTCTTTAAAATATTCTGCTTTTTGTGGTGAGGCTTTACCTGTTGAGGTGGCAAATTCTTGGAAAGCATCGTCACCAAAAAGTATTATAGAAAATCTATATGGACCAACAGAAAACACTATTGCCGTGATGGGATACAGATTTGACAAAAATACAAAAAAACAATCTTTAAATGATATTGTTCCTATTGGTAAAATATTCAAAGGAAACTATATTCTTCCAAGCAAAAAAAAAGTTTTTGAACTTTGTATCTCCGGTGGTCAAGTGTTTAGTGGATATTTAAAGAATACAAGTCTAAATAAAAAAATTTTTACAATATTTAAAAAGAAAAAATTCTATAGAACTGGAGATTTAGTAAAAAAAAATAAATTTAACAACTATTGCTATATTGGCAGGGTTGATAGACAAATAAAAGTTAGAGGTTTTAGAATTGAACCTCAAGAAATTGAGAGAGAAATAAAAGGTTTTACAAAATCTAAAGAAGTTGTTGTTGTTGGCTGGCCCTCCTTAAATAAAAAAGATTTTTCTTATAGCGGTATAGCAGCGTTTATTGTTAAAAGTAAAACTAAGAATTCAAACAAGATAATAAACTATTTGCATAAAAACCTCTCTGCTATACAGACGCCCAACAAATTTATCTTTTTAAATAGATTAAAATATAATGCAAATGGCAAAATTGATTATAATTGGCTTAAAAAAAGTTTAAAATTATGAAAATAACAAAACAAGTTATTAAAAATATATTAATTTCATTTTTAAATAGCTTAAAAAAGAAAAAAAAATTAAAATTTGATATCTTAAGTTCGGATATTGATTTAATATCAGATGGAGTATTAGACTCGATCGATTTTTTAAACATGGTCACCTTTTTGGAAAAAAAATTAAAAAAAGGTTTAGACTTTTCTGAGGAAAATCCAAAAAATTTTTCGAGTTTTAACAAACTGGTTACAATTGTTTTTAAAAGGGCAAATAAATGAAAGTATTTAAAAAAGATGATTTAATTGTTGCGTTAAAAAAAATCGGGATAAAAAAGAATTCTACAATACTTGTTCACTCTGGTTTAAACTACATTGGCAGAATGAAAAATACCAATAATAATTTGATACCAAAAAAAATTTTTGAAATTTTAACAAAATATGTTGGAAAAAAAGGAACAATACTTTTTCCAGCTTTCTATAATGATTACTCAAAAAAAAATAAAAGGTTTGATTTATTAAAATCCCCACCATGCAAAACCTTGGGGATATTGCCAGAATTTGTTTATAAAAAAATTAAGTTCAAAAGATCAAAAAATCCTTTGAATTCTTTAATGGGAATAGGAAAAAATGCAAAATATATTTGTGATGAAAGTAATTTTAGTGACTATGGCGAAGGGTCAGCATGGCAAAGATTATATGAGTCCAATGCAGATTTAATTTTTTTAGGAGTTCCATTATTTCGAGCCATGACGTTTATACATTATATTGAATTTCGTGTTGGTGTTCCTCACATGTACATAAAGAAATTTGAGACAAACGTAGTAAATAACAAAAAAATTATAAGCAAGGGAGTAAATTGCTATGTAAGATATCGAAAATTCAATATTAATGTTAATCAAAAAAAATTTGAAAAAGAATTAATTAATAAAAAGATTTTAAAATTTCATAAATTGGGCTCGGGTAAAATTTGCTCTGTTAATATAAAAAGAACTTTTGATCTTGGAGTAAAAAAACTTTCTGAAAATCCTTTTTATTTTTTAGAAAAAAAACCTAAGTTTAAAAGAAATTCAATTCCATTGATATAAAGTTTATTTATATTTATTATAAATAGGCAAAAACTATAATGAAGATTAAAAATTTTTTTCAGTGCATAAATCAAGCCAATTGAGCTATTAGTACTGGTCAGCTACACGCGTTACCGCGCTTCCACATCCAGCCTATCAACG
>MDTD01015546.1_pt1 | contig 11692 bp, 6 predicted proteins | sample 811221 | NCBI WGS metagenome assembly MDTD01 (sample SAMN05326646, study PRJNA326480) | marine metagenome | isolation source: seawater | place: Pacific Ocean: South West | collected 2011
CGTCTTGAACTCGTCCCAGTCGGTCGAGATGATCAGCGCGTCGGCGCCCTTGGCGGTCTCGTAGATGTCCTCGTGCAGGCTGATCGTGTTGCCCATCTCGGCAGCCACATTCTCCATCGCCACTGGGTCGAAGCCCTTGCAGGTCACCCCGTAGCCCACGGCCTTGCGAACGATCGAGAGCGCCGGGGCCTCGCGAATGTCATCGGTGCGGGGCTTGAAGGCCAGCCCCCAGAAGGCGAAGGTCTTCCCGTTCAGCCCCATCTCGCCGCCGAAGTGCTTGACGATCTTCTTGAAGAACAGGTTGCGTTGGCGCTGGTTGGTGCCGTGGACAGCGTTCGAGACCTGCGTGGTGACGCCGGCCTTGTCGCCCATCATGATGCAGGCGAGTGTGTCCTTGGGGAAGCAGCTGCCGCCGTAACCAAGCCCCGGGTAGAGGAAGTGATGCCCGACGCGCTTGTCGGAGCACATGCCCTCACGGACGCGGTTGATGTCCGCGCCGTAGGCCTCGCAGAGGTTGGCCATCTCGTTGATGAAGCTGATCTTGGTGGCCAGGAAGTTGTTGGCCGCGTACTTCACCATTTCCGCGCTGGGCACATCCATCAGAAAGATCGGGTGCCCGTTGCGGACGAAGGGGTCGTACAGGTCGCGGAACATCTCGCCCGTGCGCTCGTCCTCGATGCCCACAACCACGCGGTCCGGCTTCATGAAGTCGATGATCGCATCGCCTTCCTTCAGGAACTCCGGGTTGTCGGCGACCGAGAAGGGAATGTCCGGACCGACCTTCTCGCGGATGCGGTCACGCACGTAGAACGTCGTGCCCACCGGCACGGTCGACTTCACCACAATCACCTTGGGCTTCTGGTTCGGGCCAAGACCCTTGATCACCTCGGCGATGTCGTCCGCAGCCGAGTCGATGTACCTCAGGTCCGTGTGCCCCTTCTCGTCTGAGGGCGTGCCGACGCAGATGAAGATCATCTCCGCGTCCTTGTACGCCTCGTTCTTGTCGAGTGTGTAGTGGAGGCGTCCCGCCTTGTAGTTGCGCTCCATCATCTCCGTGAGGCCCGGCTCATAGATGGGGCAGATGTTCTGCTTGAGCTTCTCGATCTTGCGCGGATCGACGTCGAGGCAGGTGACGTCATTGCCGGTCTCGGCAAAGCAGACACCCGTGACGAGTCCAACGTACCCCGTGCCGACCATCGTGAGCTTCATCTCTGGCGTGCTCCCTGTGGAGAAAGGATTGGTGTCGATTCCAGCACGGCTCGCGAGGCCGAGCGTCGCAGTATAGATCGGTCTGTATGCACCCAGCCTCCATCGGGATCCCAAGTTTCGGGCCTCTTGACGCCTAGACTTGGGAATGCCAACTGCCACCAAGCCGCGTAAATCCGGCAAGAACAAAAAGTCCACCAAATACACCGCCGCCACAGCCGACAGGCACGAGCTCTACCAGCTCTCTGTTCAGAATGTTGAGGCCGAGATCGATTTCGTCGATGAGACCTACACCGCTCTCAGGGGCAGGCCCGCACAGACCGTCCGAGAGGACTTCTGTGGCACCGCCGCCTCGGCCTGCGAATGGGTCAAAAGACGCGAAACCAACAAAGCCGTTGGGGTCGATCTTGACGGCCCAACCCTCGAATGGGGGCGGGTCCATAATGTCGCCCCCCTCCCTGAGGACGCCCAGGGCCGCGTGACGCTCCTCCAGAAGGATGTCCGAGACCCCGGACCCGAGGGCACTGGCGTCGATGTCGTCCTGGCGATGAACTTCAGCTACTGGATCTTCGACACGCGCGACTCGATCCGGAACTACTTCAAATCCGTCCTCGATTCACTCGATGACGACGGGCTCTTCATCTGCGACTTCTACGGCGGCTCGGACACCATGATCGAGCAGGAAGAAGTCCGCAAGATCAACAAGCACCTCACCTACATCTGGGACCAGCACAAGTTCAACCCCATCACCGGTGCCATGGAGTGCCGGATCCACTTCCGGTTCCCCGACGGCACCGAGATGCGCGACGCCTTCATCTACGAATGGCGACTCTGGACACTCCCCGAGATCCGCGAGCTGCTCGCCGAGGCCGGCTTCGAGGATGTCACCGTCTACTGGGAAGGCACCGACCCCGACGACGAGGAAGAGGGCAACGGCGAGTTCACGCCCGCCACCGTGGGCGATGCCGACCCCGCGTACATCTGCTACATCGTCTCACAGAAGAAAAAGCGGGACTGATGAAAGGCGTTCTCGACATCCCGCCAGAACTGAGCGAGATGCAGGCCTGGGTGCTCTCGGGGCTGGGCGAGGTCTCGGATGAGATCGAGCGTGCGCTGGCATCGCAGGTGCCAACCGTCGCCGAGCTCTGCAGGCACGTCGAGCGGTTCCGGGGCAAGATGCTCCGCCCGATCCTCGTGCTCGTCGCAGGGGCAGCCGCCGGAGAGAAAACCGACGTCCCCCCGAGCGATGACCTCCGCAAACTGGCCGCGGTCGTCGAGATGGTGCACATGGCAACGCTCGTGCACGATGACGTGCTCGATGAGGCCGAGATGCGCCGCCGAGCCCAGACCATCAACGACCGCGCGGGCAACGAGTCCGCGGTCCTGCTGGGCGATTACCTGATCGCGGCCTCGTTCCGCCTCTGCGCGACCCTCGACGACCCGGAGCCGGCACGCCTCATCGGACGCGTCAGCATGGAGCTCTGCGAGGGCGAGCTGCTGCAGATCCAGAACCGCGACAATCTCTCCATCGACGAGGCCACCTATTTCGAGATCCTCGAGGGCAAGACCGCGGCCCTCGTGGGTGTCTGCACGCGCCTCGGCGCACGAGCCGCCGGCGCGAAGCAGGACGTGCAGGACGCGATGGACCGGTTCGGGCGCAGCATCGGCTCTGCTTTCCAGGTTCAGGACGACCTGCTCGACCTGCTGGGGAGCGAGGATGTTGTGGGCAAGACGCTCGGACGCGATCTCAAGAAGGGCAAGCTGACCTTGCCGCTGATCCACCACCTCGCCAGTGTGCAAGCGGCGCAACGCGCTGGCTCCATCGAACTGCTCGAAGCCGCCTCAGAGCGGCACGGGGGCACGGGCGGCGCGGCTACCGCGACCAGCACGCCGATCCTCGAAGCCATGCGAGGCACGGGGTCGCTCGAGTACGCCCGCACCAAAGCCGAGGGGCTGGTCGAGAAGGCCAAACGCTCACTCGACGTGCTCGACAAGAGCCCGGCCAAATCAGTCCTTGAGCTTCTGGCGGACGCGGTCCTCACCCGCGACCGATGAGCACCACACCGACATCGTGCGAGCTCATCGCCACGGCCGCGTTCGGCGTGGAATCGAGCGTCAAGTGGGAACTCTCGCGTCTGGGCTACGAGGCCAAGGGCGATCAGCCCGGTCGGCTCGTCTTCCGGGCCGGGCCCGATGCAATCGCGCGCACAAACCTGCATCTCCGCGCAGCCGACCGGGTCCTGATGGTCGTGGGGCGGTTCGAGGCCAAGGACTTTGACGAGCTCTACGAGGGTGTCAGCGCCATCGATTGGAAACAGTGGATCCCCGATGGCGCTCGGATCACTCCCTCCGTCAACGCGGTGCGCTCGCCCATCACCAGCGAACGATCGTCGCAGTCGATCGTCAAGCGCGCCATCGTCGACGCGATCGCCGGCAAGGGCGGGACGATCCTCGAGGACGCCGAGGAACTGGTGGTCGATGTCTCGATTCTCGGGACCGCCGTCACGGTCAGCCTCGACTCCACTGGCGCCGGGTTGCACAAAAGGGGCTATCGCCCGCGGGCGCAGGCGGGCCAGCTCAAGGAAACGCTCGGCGCAGCCTTGGTCATGACCTGCCGGTGGAAACGCGACCAGCCCCTCGTCGATCCCTTCTGCGGCAGCGGGACCATCCCCATCGAGGCTGCGCTCCTGGCCAGCGGGCGAGCGCCCGGGAGGCACCGCGCCTTCGCCAGTGAATCGTGGCCCTGGCTGGGTGCGTCGAGCTGGAAGAACGCCCGCGACGAGGCGGACGCGATGATCGATGACGCCGATATCGCCCCGATTGTGGGCAGCGACATCAATCCGCAGGCGGTCGGCCTTGCCAGGCAGTGCGCCAAGAACGCGGGTGTGCAGCACCTCGTGCGGTTCGAACTCGCGGACTATCGCGAGCTGCGCGCCGAGCACGAGCGGGGGTGGCTGATTTCGAACCCGCCCTACGGCATGCGCGTGGGCGAGGAGCGCGAAGCCGAGGCAATCCACCGCGATCTGCCCGAGGTCATCGCCCGGATGCCGGGCTGGTCGGCGGGGTTGCTGTTGGCAGGCGAGGAGTTTGAGAAGCGGATCGGACGCAGCGCGACGCACCGGCGCAAGCTCTACAACGCGCGCATCCAGTGCACCTTCTACCAGTATCTCGCGCAGGACGGCGGCGCAGCGATTACATCACGTGCCGAGGTCGGCAACCTGGATGCCTTCCGGTCCGGGCTCGCCAAGCGGGCGCGGCATGTGCGCAAGTGGCCCGAGTCGCGCGATGTGCACGCATGCCGCCTCTTCGAGGGCGAGGTCGGGGGCGTGCCGATCGTGGTTGATCGTCTGGGCGAGGCGCTCCGCGTTGAAGACCGGGGCAGGCCGGAAAGCGCCAGCGCGACGCGCATGAACCGGGTGGAACAGATCGCGGCTGCGGCGTGTGAGACGCTGGACTGGCCCAAGCCGTCGGTGGCGGTGGTACACGCGGGCGAGGGGCAGAGCCACAGGCGTGCGCAGGAAACGTGCACTGTCCGTGAGCGGGGCGTCCTGTTCGAGGTCATGCCGGGCGAGCCGAACGAGACGGGGCTGGATCTGGCGCTGCGGGAAGCTCGGCAGTGGGTGTGTCAGCGTGCCTCGGGCAAGAGCGTGCTGGATGTTTCGGCGCGGGCTGGTTTGCTCTCAGAGGCAGCCGTGACAGGGGGGGCACGGCTCCGGGCTGTCACGCCGGACGAGCACACCGAGGCCAGGCTCCGGCGGAACCTGCGGCTCAATGGTGTGGATGACTCCGATGTCGAGATCACGCGCGGCGGGGCGTTCGAGTCGATCGACGACATCGAGCCGGGCGACGGGCTGGACCTGGTGCTCTGTGTGCTGACGGGTGAGGAATCGGGGGAGATCGCGCCTGCTTTCGAGGATCTGCTGGCGACGTGCGCGGATCTTCTCGCGCCGGGGGGGAGTGTGCTCCTGGCGGTGCCGGCGTCGGCGGTGGACGCGGGTCTGGAGATTGCTACGGCTCGCGATTTGACGAAATCGCTGCATCCGGAGGACATCAAGCCCTCATCGGGGTATCGGTTCTGGACGCTGCGGGCGGGGGCCGATTGACACCCCGCGCGTGAGGGGGCTAGCCTCCACGCCTGCGCTCAAGAGGGGATACCCGTGCCTGGTTGGATGGTTCTTGCGATCGCGACGCCGATGCTCATCGGGGCGTCTCTTCTGGGTGGGCTGGTTCCGAGCGCGATCCGGGGGACTCACCTACGGATGCAGTTGGCGCTGAGTTTCGTGAGCGGGTTGATGCTCGGTGTGGCGATTCTGCACCTCTTGCCGCACTCGATGCTGATGCTCGGCTCGGTGGACGAGGCTGCGTATCTGATGCTTTTCGGCGTCGTGGGTGTGTTCCTGCTGATGCGGTTTCTGCATGTGCATAGCTTGGAGCCGGGGATCAAGCTGCCGGCCGAGGGCGAGCCGGGGCATGACCACGGTCATGCGCACGGTGGCGGACATCATCACGGCCACGCGCATCACGGTGGTGGGGGTGGTGGTCATGCGGGTGTGCGATGGGTAACGCTGCTCTCGGGATTGTCGCTGCACAGCATTGTTGACGGGGCTGCTCTGGCGTCGGCGGTGAAGCTCGAGGAGGGTCACGGCTGGCCCGGTCTCTTGGTGCTCATCGTGGTGGTGCTGCACAAGCCGTTGGATGCGCTGGCGATCACGGCGACGATGGAGGGGAGCGAGCAGCAGCGCAGGCGGATCAACCTGATTTATGCGCTCGTGGCGCCGATCGCGGCGTGGCTGGTGTATCTCGGTTTCACGGGGGCGGGTGATGCAGGTCTGAAAGTCGCGGGCATCGCGATGGCGTTCTGCGCTGGGGCGTTTGTGTGCGTGGCGCTAGCGGACCTGATGCCGGAGGTGCAGTTCCATTCGCACCACCGGTTCCTGCTCACGGGGGCGCTCGGGCTCGGTGTGGGTGTGGCGGTGCTGCTCGGGTATGTCGAGGGGCATAACCACGGGATGCACGACCACGGCGGATCAGAGACGGGGCACGAGGGCCACGATCACAGTGGTCCTGATCTGACGGGTCAAGATCACACGGGCCATGACCATGCCGGTCACGATCACGACTGACGGGTCGCCCGAGAACCACGATTCCTGTTTCGTTCGGGTGAGCCTCTGGCGTGTTCGGGCTGTGGTTCTTGTCGAAAATTACGCAATCCGGTAGCCTCGTGAGAGTGAGAGGGGGAAGCAGAGTGCGTCCCCCTCGATTCTCTCGAGAGGGATACATCGATGAAACGGAATCAGATTGTGTCGGCGGCGCTGCTCGCCTTCATGGCGGGCACGGCTGCGGCGCAGCAGGGGCTGAAGGAAGAGGATTACAAGAATCTGCAGCCGGTCGACGTGCGCCGCGAGCGGGTGAACGAGACGTACTTTCAGCCCAGGTACACGGGCAATCAGGACCGGATCATCTACGGCTCGGACGATCGCGAGGACGTGTACGAGGTGACGGATCCATTCCTGCTCGGGCTCGCGCAGGCGGGCGTGGCGGTGTGCGATGTCTCGGAGCTGACTGACAACGGGGACGGCACGTTCACGCTCAACACGGGGCGATGGACCGCGGCGTGCACGAACGAGCCTTTCTACAACCAGATGCGTCTGGGTTTCTGCTCGGGCTTCCTGGTGGGGACGGATCTGATCGTGACGGCGGGTCACTGTGTGAGCCCGAGTGATGTCGGCGATGTTGCGTTCGTGTTTCAATTCGATCAGCAGGCAGCGGGCACGGGGCCCGGCGCTGATCCCGAGGTGATCGTCCCGGCTGATCACGTGTATTTCCTGACGCAGGTTGTGGATTACGCGCTCGGGAGCGGCGAGGACCACGCGGTGTGCCGGGTGGATCGCGCGGTGGCGGGTCGCACGCCCTTGCCGGTGCGCCGAACGGGGAGTGTGTCCAATGGGGACCCGCTCGTCATGATCGGTCACCCGGCGGTGCTGCCCAAGAAGATCGAGGCGGGCGGCGAGGTCAAGGACGCCAACGGCACGACGCCCTACTTCATGGCAAACGTCGATGCGTACGGCGGCAACTCGGGCTCGATGGTGCTCAACCGCACAACGGGCGTGATCGAGGGGATTCTCGTTCGCGGCAACACCGACTATGTCTCCGGGCCGGGCGGGTGCCTGCTCAGCAACCAGTGCCCCGACTCGGGTTGCCCGACGTGGGAAGAGATCAGCAAGACGACGTCGTTTGCGAGCTTCATCCCGGAGCTCGGGCTTCAGTTCACGCCGAACGGGAGCATCACGCACATCGGGACGGTCGGCGGTCCATTCAATGACGAGACCTTCCAGATCAACATCAACAACCCGACGAGTGATCCGGCGGATTACTCGGTCAGCATCGACATCGGGGCGGAGCACACGGTGCTGCTCAACGGTTCGGGCGGCCCGGTGACGGGGACCGTGCCGGGCAGCGGCAGCGCATCGGTGACGGCTACGCTCTCGGGCGCGGCTGGTATGCCGGCGGGAATCTACGAGACGACGATCAACCTTGAGGACCTGACCAACGGGCGTTCCGTTTCGTTGCTCAGCACGCTCGAGGTCGGGCAGACGGGGATCACGGTGAGCCCCGCGACGGATCTGGTGACGGGCGGCCCGAATGGTGGTCCGTTCAACGGCACGCAGCTCTACACGATCACGAGCACTCGTCCGACGCCGGTGGCGGTTGATATCACCCCCGACCAGCCCTGGATCACGCTGAATGGCGCAACCGGGCCGACGAGTGTGAACCTCAGCGGCACGGGCGATATGGCCGTGGTGACGGTGGGGATCGGCGGCAACGCGGCCTCGCTCTCCAACGGTTTGTACACGGGCAGCGTGATGTTCGATAACACGCAGAGCGTGATCGGCGATACCAGCCGGGGCGTCTCGCTCGATGTCGGGCGGTACCTGTATGAGGACAGCCCCGCGATCGCGATCAGCGACAACTCGTCCTACTCGACGACGATCGATGTGCCGGACGGCTTCTGCATCGCGGACATCGATGTTGAGCTGGACATCAGTCATACGTACATCGGGGATCTGATCGTCGAGCTCGAATCGCCCGAGGGCACGGTTGTGCGGCTGCACGATCGTTCGGGCGGGGGCACGGACAACCTCGTTGTGACGTACGACGACGACGGCGGTTCGACGCCCGACGGTCCCGGCGTTCTGGCGGACTACGAGACTGAGATCGCTACGGGCACCTGGACGCTTCGTTTCAGCGATAACGCAGGGCAGGACACGGGCATTCTGAATTCGTGGGCGCTTCGGATCGCTTCGCAGTCGGGCGGCTGCCTGCCAGTGGCCAACGACGTCGAGGTGGATGTGCCGGCCAATGCGCTCGCGACGGTCATGCTCGATGGTCAGAGTGTGAATGGGCCGTTCGTGTACATCATCGAGTCGCTGCCGGCGCACGGTGAGCTGTTCATCCCGGGCGGGGCGCGCATCACGAGCGTGCCGACGACGCTCCCGGGTGATTCAGTGAGTTACCGTCCCGACGAGTTCTACGCGGGCGTGGACATGTTTGATTATTCGACGGACGACGGGGCCTCCTCGGGCCTGGCGCTCGTGACGACGAATGTTGGCAGCGCGACGCTCGCCGACTTCAACATGGACACCAACCCGGGCTGGACGACGACGGGGCAGTGGGCGTTCGGGGTGCCGGCGGGCATCGATGGCGACCCTACCTCGGGCCACACGGGATCGAATGTGTACGGGTACAACCTGAGCGGTGAGTACACCGACAACATGCCCGAGTACCCGCTGACAACCGGCGTGATCGATGCGTCGGGAGCGAGCAACGTGACGCTCGAATTCCAGCGCTGGCTGGGTGTCGAGAACAGCACGTATGACCACGCCTCGATCGAGGTCTTCGATGGTTCGTCGTGGCAGCAGATCTGGGATCACACGGCGACGAGTTCGTTCACGGATTCGAGCTGGCAGGCGCAGAGCTTTGACATCTCGGCGCACGCCGACGGCAACGCGAATCTGCAGATCCGCTGGATCATGGGCACCACGGACACGTCCGTGACCTACTGCGGCTGGAACATCGACGATGTCGTGCTCAAGGGTTTGGTTGTGCCCGCGAGCGGGTACTGCCTTGCCGACACGAACGGTGACGGCAGCGTTTCGCCGGCGGACTTCAGCGCCTGGGTGGCGGCCTTCAACGCGGGCAATGCCGCGGTCGCGGATCAGAACCTCGACGGCGTGGTGAGCCCGGCGGACTTTAGTGCCTGGGTCTCCAACTACAACGCGGGCTGCCTCTGATCGGTCGGCTCGGCGTTCGGTGATTTCGTCCACACAGGGCCTCTCCCTTCCGGGAGGGGCCCTTTCTCGTGGGCGGGATCGGAAGGGGGCGGTCCCACGGGCCTACGCTCGGCCAAGGAGCGAATGCATGGATTTGTCACTGGTCGGAAAGAAGGCGCTCGTCTGCGGCTCGACGCAGGGCATCGGGCTTGCGTCGGCGGTGGAGCTTGCGAAGTTGGGCGCTGAGGTGACGCTGCTGGCGCGGAACACCGAGCGGCTCGAGGCCGTGTGCAGCGAGCTGCCGCGGGAACACGATCAGACGCACGAGTGGATCGCAGCGGACTTCAGCGAGCCGGCGAGCGTGTCAGCCGCGGTGTCGGGGGCGATCTCGTCGGGGCATCGGTGGCAGATTCTGGTGAACAACACGGGCGGGCCTCCCGGCGGCAAGGCGGTCGACGCGAATCCGTCGGCGTATCTGGACGCGTTCAAGGCGCACCTCATCAACAACCAGACACTGGTGCAGCTGCTCGTGCCGGGGTTCCGGGCTGCCAAGTTTGGGCGGGTGATCAACATCATCTCGACGAGTGTGAAAGCGCCGATCCCGGGGCTGGGTGTGTCCAACACGATCCGCGGTGCGGTGGCGAGCTGGGCTAAGACGGTTGCGACGGAGCTGGCGCCGGACAACATCACGGTGAACAACGTGCTGCCGGGCTTTACGGACACGGCGAGGCTGAGCGAGCTCTTTGCTGGCAAGGCCGAGAAGCTGGGCAAGAGCGTGGACCAGGTGACCTCGGACGCGATCGCTTCGATCCCGGCGGGTCGGCTCGGCAGGGCAGAGGAGATCGCTGCGGCGGTCGCGTTTCTGGCTTCGCCCGCGGCGGCGTACATCACCGGGATCAACCTGCCCGTCGACGGCGGGCGTCTGCCGACTCTGTAAACTGACGAACCATGCAGCGAATTCAGAACTACATCGACGGCGCGTTTCGTGACCCTGGCTCGGGCGGGTGGCTCGATGTGTACGAGCCCGCGACCGGAGTGGTGTACGCGCAGGCCCCGGCCTCGGACGCGACGGACGTTGAGCATGCGTACGAGGCGGCGGCCAGGGCTTTCGATGCGTGGTCGGGCACACCCGCGTATGACCGGGCGCAGGTGTTGTACAAGCTCGCAGGACTCATCACGGACAATCTCGACGAGCTTGCGCGGGCGGAGTCGCGGGACACGGGTAAGCCGATCTCTGTGGCACGCAGTGTCGATATCCCGCGGGCCGCGTCGAACTTCGAGTTCTTTGCAGGCGCGATCTTGCACAGCGAATCGCAGCTGCACGACACGGACGGCGTGGCGCTGAATTACACGCTCCGCAAGCCGAGGGGTGTGGCGGGGCTGATCTCGCCTTGGAACCTGCCGTTGTATTTGCTGTCGTGGAAGATTGCGCCGGCGCTGGCGACGGGCAACACGTGCGTTGCCAAGCCCTCGGAAGTGACGCCCATGACGGCTTACCTGCTCTGCAAGCTCGCGGAGGAGGCGGGGCTGCCAAAGGGTGTGATGAACATCGTCCACGGCATGGGCGAGCCCTGCGGCAGGGCGATCGTCGAACACCCGGGCATCCCGGCGATCTCGTTTACAGGTTCGACGGCGGTGGGCCAGTGGATCGGGAGCACGGCGGGGAAGATGCTCAAGCGCGTGAGCCTCGAACTCGGCGGGAAGAACCCGAACGTGATCTTCGCGGATGCGGATCTCGATCAGGCGGTCGAGACGGCTTGCCGGGCTTCGTTCAGCAACCAGGGGCAGATCTGTCTCTGCGGCTCGCGGATTCTGGTCGAGCAATCGGTCGCCGAGGAGTTCACACGGCGGCTGGTCGAACGCACGAAGCGGATCCGCGTGGGCGACCCGGATGAGGCGGCGACGGAGTTCGGCTCGCTCGTGTCGGAGTCGCACTTTGCGAAGGTCGCGTCTGCGGTTGAGCGGGCGAAAGAGCTCGGGGGCGTGGTGCACTGCGGGGGCGAGGTGGTGAGCGTTGGTGCGGGCCGCTGCGAAGGGGGCTATTTCTACCCGCCGACGGTGATCTCCGGGCTTGAGATGGATTGCGATGTGCAGCAGGGCGAGATCTTCGGGCCGGTGGTGACGGTGACGCCGTTTGCGGATGAGACGGAAGCGGTTCGGCTCGCGAACCAGACGCCTTACGGCTTGGCGTCGATGGTGTGGACGCGTGATCTGTC
>MDTD01057436.1_pt1 | contig 11692 bp, 12 predicted proteins | sample 811221 | NCBI WGS metagenome assembly MDTD01 (sample SAMN05326646, study PRJNA326480) | marine metagenome | isolation source: seawater | place: Pacific Ocean: South West | collected 2011
AAGAACGGGGACAATAAGTTCGCATGTTGGGCAGTCTCTTTTGACGAAAACGACAAAGCCATCGGCTAATTCAGGTCGGCTATTTCCCATCTAACGGACCCTAGCAGTATCTCTGTTGTCGCATAAATCTCTACAGCGCCCTTATGTTTAAGTAACAGAGCGATGTCATTACCGAAAATCTAGAATTATTCAACGCAAACATACCCAAACCTGCAAAGAGAGAGATGTAGGGAGTATCGTCTAATAAGGAACTAGAATAGAAATCTAGAGGAACAATGAGCGAGAATCACATAGACGCAGCTGAATATCGCACTGTATTGGGAAGGTATCCTACAGGGGTTACCCTTGTAAGCGCTATCGACGATGATGGCCCATTTGCTATGGTTATTGGCTCATTTGGTTCTGTATCTCTTGATCCACCGTTGGTTCAGTTTATGCCTGGCAGACAATCGGAAACCTGGAAGCGAATCCATGCCACAGGAAATTACTGTGTCAATATTCTCGGAGAGAATCAGTTAGACCTAAGTAATAGTTTCTTTAATAAAGAAGTGGATCCGTTTGAAGCTATTGATTGGGCTGCAGGTCCAACGGGATCACCGATAATCGCTGGATGTGTTGCTTGGATTGACTGCTCTATAGAGGCAATACATGAAGCAGGCGACCACTATATTGTTGTTGGAGCTGTTGAAGCAATGGGTGAAGGCACCCCAGGAAGTAAACCTCTTTTGTTCTTAGGTGGAGCCTACGGATCATTTGGAACACTTCCGGAGAACTAGTATGCCGATCTATGCTTTAGGGGACAAAGAACCATCGATAGCTACTGATGCGTATGTTCATCCAGAGGCAGTAATAATAGGCGAAGTAACTATCGGCTCGGAATCATCTGTATGGCCGTGTGCGGTTCTTCGAGGGGACGATGGAAAAATTATCATAGGAAAGCGTAGTAACATCCAAGATGGCGCTGTGATTCACACGACAATTATTTATTCAACAATTGTCGGAAATGATTGCACGATAGGACACCTTGCCCATCTTGAAGGATGCAGAGTGCTCGATGGGGCGCTTATTGGAACTGCATCGGTAGTTTTGCACGATGCAGAGATTCAGCAAGGTGCCCTTGTCGGAGCGAACGCCGTCGTTACCGGAGGAACGATCGTTCCTCCAGCTGCAATGGCGCTGGGAATTCCAGCGAAGATAAGAGAAAACATGGCAAACCAAGAAGAGATTTCTCTCGGGGTTGAATCTTATGTAAATCGGGGTAAATGGTTTCGCGAAGAATTACGACGCATCGATTAAGTGACTAGATTCACAACTCCAATTATCACCTTGGTGCGAAAACAGCGCTAGGTTTGTTACTATCCATAGTAAGAACTTTTAAAGTAAGACGAGGAAATGTCCGCAACTAACACAGATATAGATCTAAGCAAATACCAACTAGGTTGGAGTGACGCCGAAGACTACGTATTCAAACCAAAAAAAGGGTTGACTGAAAGTCTTGTCCAAGAAATCTCATGGATGAAAGGTGAACCCAACTGGATGCGTGATTTTCGTCTCAAGTCTCTAAGACATTTTCAAAATCGCCCCATGCCACATTGGGGAGGAGACATGTCAGAGATCTACTTTGACGATATCTATTACTACATCAAGCCTAGTGATAGCGTAGTAGATGAATGGGAAGATGTTCCTGAGGCGATCAAAGACACCTATGAGAAACTAGGGATACCTGAAGCAGAAAGAAAGTATCTAGCCGGCGTTACCGCTCAGTACGAATCCGAAGTTGTTTACCACAAAAACCGTGAAGATTTAGAAGCTCAAGGTGTGATTTTCTGCGATATGGATACAGCTTTACGCGAATACCCTGAGATCGTCCGAGCATATTTCGGAAAAGTTATCCCACCAAACGACAATAAATTCTCGGCTCTCAATTCAGCAGTGTGGTCTGGCGGATCTTTTATCTATGTTCCGGAGGGTGTAGAAGTGGAAATGCCGCTTCAGGCGTATTTCCGAATAAACGCTGAGAATATGGGACAGTTCGAGCGAACCCTTATTATCGCGGACAAAGGATCGAAAGTTCATTACATTGAAGGATGCTCTGCGCCAGTTTACAGCACCGACTCCTTACACTCTGCTGTGGTTGAGATCGTCGTGAAAGAGTCAGCAAGAGTTACATATACAACCATTCAGAACTGGTCTAACAATGTATTCAACCTTGTCACGAAGCGTGCTCGCGTTGAAGCTGAAGGCCACATGGAATGGATTGACGGTAACATTGGAAGTCGTCTGACAATGAAATACCCGGCTGTTGTGATGGTAGGGCCTAAAGCCTCAGGTGAAGTTTTATCTGTAGCTTATGCCGGTGCTGGCCAGCATCAAGATGCTGGAGCAAAAATGACTCATGCGGCGCCAGAAACCACTTCTAAAGTTGTTTCAAAATCTATTTCAAAGAATGGTGGCCGATCTAGTTACCGAGGACTTGTTAGAGTCGAGGAAGGAGCTTACGGGTGTAAAAGCCATGTCCAATGTGATGCTCTTATTCTTGACGAAGATTCAATAAGTGATACATATCCGTATATGGAGATAGGTTCTGAAGACGCTGTGATTGGGCATGAGGCAACTGTTTCAAAAGTTGCTGATGAACAGCTTTTCTACCTAACTAGTCGCGGCCTAACTGAAGAGCAGGCAACCGGCATGATCGTAAATGGATTTATTGAGCCAGTAACTCGGACCCTTCCTATGGAATACGCGGTTGAATGGAGTCGACTCATTGAACTTCAAATGGAAGGTTCAGTGGGGTAGACCCCTTGCCAAAGCTTTATCCTACAAACTCCATGAAAGTTCCAAAGCTTCGATAAGGCCATCGTTATCGACAGTATCGACTAGGTACCTTGCTTGGTCTATAACCTCCTGCTCAGCATTGCCCATCGCCACGCCATGACCCACAACCCGAAGTGCATCAAGATCATTATGGCCATCGCCGACCATCATTACATCCGAAAGGTTGATGTCTAGCATTGAAGATATTTCTGTCACTGCTTTCCCTTTGGTGATGCCTAACTGGGTTATAGAAACAAAGCAGACTCCCGGCATAGCTGGAGAAGTAGCTGACCGGAGCGTACCTATGCCGTCTAAGGCATCTTTGACGTCAGAAAGAGAAGTCTCTGAGACAACAAACTGAAGGCGCACAATATCCCCTTCAACGTCATTTGGCCCCCCAACTTGCAGATCGATTCCGAGCATCTCAGCATGAAGTCTTGTGAAGTCGCTATTACGAAAAGCGCGATAGTCGCTCTTCCAATAGAGCTCAAGCGCCCAATCGTGTTCTATTGCTACCTGCATGCATGTTTTAAGGACGTCGCTGGGGACAGGGTACTCTCGAGTTGGCTGATGCCCAGTGTTCACCAATGCCGCTCCTGCATGAAAAATATGCCACCCATTTGAATTCAAAGTCTTTGCATACCCGTAAGTAGGCCCCATGGCTCCTCGGGCTGTTGACAGAATAAGACTTTGGCCTCTCGAGATAGACTCACCAATCGCAGTCAAGACTTTATCGGTCGGCGAGCCTGAAGACCCGACCAGAGTGCCATCAACATCTATACAAACTATGGGCAGCACATTTCTAGAATAGCAAGAGTAGTGGGATCGTTAGAGCATTTGAATTTGATCCCAAAATCGCCAATATGAGAAGGCTGTTTCCTGCTACGCCGATAGTATAAAAACGTCATGATCGACCACCCTCAGCACGAAACATGACTCTGAAGGAATCACTGTGTACACCCCAGAATTAGTCCAACAGCTTGAAGGCCATGGATGGCTCATGGATCTCCGAAGACAGGCAGCTGTCAACGCAATAGAATTTAGCTACCCGTCTCATGAAGACGAAGAATGGCGATACAGCCCCATAGAGGAACTGGAACTAGATCTTTTCACCCCAGCACTAGCTAAACCACAATCTTCAACAGAAATAGGCCAAAGTCAAGACGAAGATTTTCATAACGTTCTGACTGTTGATGGCTTCCTACTATTCCAAGATGAAGTATCCACTTACGATGTGCACTCTGCTTCAGGGCAGAAAGATCCAATAACGTTTGCGCCACCGATAGACATGCTGGGTTCCATGAACCTGGCATTCTCTCCCGACCCAGTTTTTATTCGCGTGCCTCGAGGTTCGAAGGTGGAGAGACCTTTGGTAATCCATCATCAATGGAATCAAGATGGAGCAGCTTGTTTTCCATTAGTCCATGTAGAAGTTGAAGAAAATGCTGAAATCGAGATAGTTGAAATTTTCCATAACGCTGAAGTCTCTTCTCTAGTTATTCCGGGAACTAGAATAAATGTTGGTAACGGTTCAAACGTCAACTATCAACAAGTCCAAAACTTGAATCAAAATGTCTGGAAGTTGGGAACGTTGGATGTATCTGTAGCCCAGCAAGCAACTTTTCAAGGTGCAATAGCCGCAATAGGAGGTGCATATGCCCGACTAAAAACCTCTTGCTCGCTTAATGGACGAGGAGCCTCTGGAAAGATTTCAGCTATATATCATGGTGACAACAATCAAGTTTTAGACTTTCGAACCCATCAAAGACATATTGCTCGAGATACATATAGTGAACTTTTGTTTAAAGGAGTTCTAGACGATGAGTCGAATTCTATCTACACCGGTTTAATTCAAGTAGCTAAAGAAGCATCAGGGACAAATGCATTCCAGACAAATAGGACTCTTAAACTTTGCGATCAAGCTTGGGCAGAATCAGTCCCAAATCTTGAAATTGAAAATAATGATGTGAAGTGCAGTCATGCCTCTACCGTAAGCCCAGTTGATGAAAACCAGCGGTTCTACCTAGAAAGCAGAGGAGTCCCTACCTTTGAAGCGGAGAAGCTCATTGTCCATGGTTTCCTTCAAGAAGTAGTATCTTCACTTCCAGTCGAAGCTATAAACATCTGGATAGCTGAATTATTTAACCATAAACTAAACGCAAGGGTGGCTCACAGTGGATAAGACACAAGAACAGCCTCCACAGAAAAAAGTTCGTGTTCTCGGCCTAGATGACGTACCAGATGGAGAAGCTCGACGAGTGGAAGTCGAAGGTCATAAAATTGCTGTGGTTCGAATCGGAGAGGATCTGTTCGCGATAGGAGATATGTGCAGTCATGCAAATTATTCACTCTCTGAAGGGCCGGTAGATCCGGAAGAAGTCACGATAGAGTGCTGGAAACATGGAGCGCAGTTCTCACTTTGTGACGGCATTCCTATGTCCTTACCTGCGACACAACCGGTTCCTGTATTCAAAATAGAACGCATCGAAAATAGCATCTTTATACACATACCGGAAGGTTCGGAATAATGGCTGATCTTGTAATAAAAAACTTGCATGCTCGAACTGAGTCAGCTGAAATTCTTTCCGGTGTAAACCTAACTGTTCGCTCTGGAGAAGTCCACGCTCTAATGGGGCCAAATGGGTCAGGTAAATCTACTCTCTCTCATGTTTTGATGGGAAGACCTGGATACACGGTTACCCAAGGAGAAATAACCTTGGATGGGGCGAATCTTGTGGGGCTAGAGACTTGGGAACGAGCAAATCTTGGATTATTTCTCGTCCTCCAATACCCAGTTGAAATTGAAGGCGTCTCCGCTTCAAATATTATAGAAGCATCTCAACTTTCACAGAACGACGACTTCGATGAAGTGTTGAGACATGTAAGCCAAGAAGCGGAGAACCTCGGTATTCCCCTTGATCATCTCGATAGAGGTGTTAACCTCGATATGTCTGGCGGCGAAAAAAAACGTCTCGAAACTCTCCAATTGGTTACATTAAAACCCTCCATAGCAGTTCTCGATGAACTTGATTCTGGCTTAGACGTAGATGGGCTGAGAGTTGTTAGTAATCGGGTAGAGCGCCTCACAGAAGAAGATGGATTAGGGGTATTAGTAATAACGCACTACAGCCGACTCCTTGAAGAATTGAAACCTGATTTTGTTCATGTATTCGTTGAAGGAAAAATTGTTGCTTCGGGAGATTCATCATTAGCAGACGAGTTAGAAAGCGATGGGTATGAGAAATGGACACCATCGACAGAGACCTCGGTAAGTCTCGGGGGGCTCAGTTAGATGTCGCAAGTAGACAGAAAAGAGGTCTTCACTGAAAAGAGCATTAAATCTATGTCTGGACGCATACCCAAATGGGAAGCCACACAGGATGGGCTTAAGAAGACTTTCGAATTCGTTAACTTCGAAGAGGCGTTCAACTTTATGACTAAAGTTGCAGCGATTGCAGAAGAACTCGATCACCACCCTGACTGGTCGAATAGCTGGAACAAGGTAGATATCGCCGTTGTCAACCATCAAGCTGGTGGCGTTACTGAAATAGACTTTGTACTATGTGAGAAGATTGACGAACTATTTGGAGCATAATGGGCGAGAACGATTCGAAAGTTGCACTTGTCACTGGGGCCGCATCTGGCATAGGCGCCTCGCTAGTTAGAAAACTTCGATCAGCGAATATTGAGGTCCTAGGAGTTGATCTAGATTCATCCGGTCTCGAATCAATTCGAGTTGAAACTGGCTGCTCAATTTTCGAAACTGATATCTCTAAAAACGCAAATAATATTGAAGTGGCGAATCAGGCTGTTGATCAATTCGGCAGGCTTGATTATGCATTCCTTAACGCAGGCATTCTCGGTAGAAAAATAGAAGAACAAATAAACCCCTACACTTCTTCTGACCTTGATCCAGAGCATTACACAACAGTCCGTGCTGTAAATTTTGATTCTGTAGTCTTTGGGACCCTTGCTGTCGCTCCCGTATTAGAGGAGAGCGGAGGGGGATCTATTGTCGCTACAGCTTCCATAGCTGGAATAGTCGCATGGAACAGAGATCCCTTCTACACCGCAACCAAACACGCTGTCGTAGGGTGGGTTCGTGGAGTTGCACCCGGCCTTCTCAATCAGGGCATATCGATAAATGCAATATGCCCCGGTGGAGTTGCAACCCCGCTGGTAGGTGTTGATCGACTCGCATCAGCAGACTCCAATCTTTTAGATCCGGAACAAGTTAGTCAAGCGATCTATGAGACTGCAATAGGGGACGGAACCGGCCAAGCGTACACAGTTAAAGCTGGTGATTCGCCTATCCGCCAGAAGTTTGCGTTCACCTCCATAGAAGGGTTTCCTTCATGATTATTTCGAGAAGTAAGCAATGAAATTCGCAAGAGAAACAGCGATCGTCGGCATAGGAGCGACTGAATTTTCTAAAAACTCTGGCCGCACACCAATGCAACTAGCCACAGAATGCAGCTTGACGGCATGCCATGACGCTGGTCTAGATCCATCGCAGATCAATGGAATTTCCGTTTTCAGCGCTGAGAAAAACACTGAAATCGAAGTAGCAAGAAATCTTGGTATTCCTGAACTCACGTTTTTCTCAATGATTCACCACGGAGGAGGTGCACCGGGAGGTGTCATTCAACAGGCCGCAATGGCCGTCCATTCTGGCGTTGCAGACTACGTCCTTGTTTATCGCGCATTTAATGAAAGGTCGTGGCATCGCTTCGGTGGAGGAGTACAAGGGAGACATCAGAGTCCAGAAGCCTTTGATGTCAGCTTCAGTTGGAGTTCTCCGTTCGGTTTACTTACTCCTGCCTCCTGGGTAGCGATGTATGCCAGAAGATACATGCACCAATATGGAGCCACCAGTGAAGATTTTGGGATAATTGCTGTAACCGATAGAAAACATGCTGCGAACAATCCAGCTGCTTTTTTCTACCAGAAACCCATAACCATCGAAGACCACCAAAGCAGCCGCTTTATCGTAGAGCCTCTTCACTTACTTGATTGCTGCCAAGAAAGTGATGGCGGCCAAGCCCTTATAGTGACCACTCTTGAAAAAGCTAAAAACCTGAAGCAGAAGCCTGCGGTTATCGCTGCTGCAGCTCAAGGAGTAGCAAAAGATCAACACATGATGAAGTCATACTACCGCGAAGACATAGCTGGGATACCGGAAATGGGAGTAGTGGCCCGCCAACTGTGGAAATCAACAGGGCTAGGTCCACAAAACATACAGACAGCAGTTATTTATGACCATTTCACACCTCTAGTACTTCCTCAATTTGAAGAATTCGGCTTTTGTAAGCGGGGAGAAGCAAAAGACTTTATCAAAGATGGAAATATCGAAATTGGTGGCGGGCTACCGATTAATACAAACGGTGGCCAACTGGGAGAAGCATACATTCACGGGATGAATGGTGTCGCAGAAGCTGTCAGGCAGATCAGAGGTTCCTCAGTCAATCAGGTACCCGAAGTTGAGAATGTTCTCGTAACAGCGGGAACAGCGGTACCAACTAGTGGCCTCATACTCACACAACCAGAGTAATCACCAGATTTGGAGACTTTGTCACCTCCGGCTATACAAAACAAATGGATGACCCACTAGCTAAACCTGCAACGACCCACACTATTAAATCGAATCAAAGCGCCGGAGCGCTCATTAATTTCGATGATGGCGATGACTTTGAGCGAGCGCAACAGGGCCTTATCGCTACTCATCAAACAGGTCGCATTGAACTTAATGGTAGAGCTGTCTGGGATACAGGATCTCATGACTTCCTTCGAGAAGAAAAGCCAGCACCTGAAACAGTTCACCCTGGACTGTGGCGACAAGGAAAACTCAATGCTATACACGGACTTTTTGAAGTGGCAGAAGGAGTCTGGCAAGCAAGAGGTTACGACATATCAAACATCACCTTTCTGGAGACGCCGAACGGCTGGTTAATTATCGACCCACTAACAACTAGCTCTACAGCAGAAGCATGCCTGCAGCTAGCTAACCAAACACTAGGTGAACGTCCTGTGCACACTGTTATCTATACCCACAGTCACCTCGATCACTTTGGAGGTATTCTCGGAGTCACTTCACAAGAGGAAGTCGAAGCAGGGAATGTTCGAATCATCGCTCCAGATGGTTTTCTTGAAGAAGTAGTTAGAGAGAACATCATTGCCGGTCCTATGATGGCTCGTCGGGCCCACTACCAATTCGGACCGTTACTACCAGCTGGACCAACCGGCCAAGTTGACATCGGCCTTGGACAATCACTTCCCCTTGGAGCTTCCTATCTCATACCTCCGACTGAAACAGTTTATGAAACCGGAACCGAGCTAGATATTGACGGGTTAAAGGTGGTTTTTCAGAACACGCCGGACGCAGAAGCTCCTTCAGAAATGAATTTTTTCTTCCCAGATAAAAGATTGCTTTGCATGGCTGAGAACTGTACTCATACTATGCATAATCTCTATCCGATCCGAGGTGCCCAGACCCGAGATGCATTGGCGTGGAGTAAATACATTCACGAAGCGCTACTCCTATGGGGAGAGCAGACTGAAACAATGTTTGCAACTCACCACTGGCCACGATTTGGTAATCAAGAAGTACGGGAGTTCTTGTGTTTACAAAGGGATGTCTACAGGTGGCAGCATGACCAGACCATGAGATTGGCCAACATGGGATATGTGCCTACCGAAATAGCCGAGATGCTCAAACTGCCTGAAGAATACCTAAATGAGTCCCATGTCCAAGGGTATTACGGCACAGTATCGCATAACACGAAAGCCGTTTACACCAAGTACCTAGGGTGGTATGACGGTAACCCGTCAAACCTCAATCCGCTGCCACCAGTTGAAGCTGGGGAAAAGTATGTTGAATATATGGGTGGAACTGAAGAGCTCATTGGCAAAGCTACTAAAGCATTTGAAGAAGGAGAATACCGTTGGGTGGTTCAAGTGATGAATCATGCCGTCTTTGCTGACCCGACTAACACTACGGTACGAAATCTTCAAGCCGATGCTTTTGAGCAATTAGGATATCAATCTGAATCAGGTACCTGGAGAAACGCCTATCTAACAGCAGCTCGAGAACTCCGATACGGATCACTCCGAATACCCGCGTCAATGGGAAGACAAATCGCTCATGCTGTCACAATTGATCAACTGTTTGACATGATTGGTGTTCGGTTCAACCCTAAAAAATTTAATCACGGGCCAACTCGTATTAACTGGCATTTCACAGATCTAGAAGAAGACCATGTGCTTGGTATTGAACGATCTACGGTCCACCACGACCCTAACGCCAGTGACAACGAAGCAAATGCAGAGATCACTACGACAAGAAAGGTGATTGCTCTGATACTCGGAAATCAGACGACCTTAGAAGAAGTAATTGAATCCGGTGATCTCGTCATTCATAGCGGTGAGGCTATTATCGAGAGCTTTTTTGGCTCGCTTGAATCATTTATGACTGCACCGCTTATAGAGCCAAAATAACTATCGACGGTCAAGTAGTACCTAGTTCACTACAGAGAATCATCTATGTTTTGGATTTCATTAATGGATTGGGTCAAAGTGTTCCATGCAAGTGTCGCGCACTTTATTCTGACTGGATATTTGACTACTCCCTGGAGTGCTTCAAGATCGCCAAGATCAACGCTTGGTGACGCTCCATCAGTTTCTTCTCCAGATAGTTCACTTTCATAGATGTCCATCATCTCTTTGAAAGCATGAATTATTTCTTCAGCTTCGCTGATACTTTTTCCTTTTATGATCTCAGTCATCATTGACGCCGATGCTTGGCTGATTGAACAACCCTGACCACCAATCTTAATCTCATCAATTTTCTGATCAATTAATGAAACGAAAACAATGACCTCATCGCCACAAAGAGGATTAAACCCTTCACATCGATGCGCAGGCGGTTCAAGTTCTCCCTGGTTTCTTGGAGAGCGGTAATGGTCAAGGATTATTTCCTTATACAGATCATCAAGTGAAGACATAACTACAGTTTAATTACGGGACGAACAGATCACGTACTTTATGTAGCCCCGAAACCAAAGCGTCAATATCTGAATGGTCATTATAAAGATACATAGACACGCGAGATGTAGCTCCGACATTAAGGACTTGCATTAACGGTTTTGCACAATGGTGGCCCGCACGTATGCAGATATTCTCTTCATCTAATACTTGAGAAATATCATGAGGATGAGCGCCATCGAAGGTAAAGGAGATAACCCCACCACGTTCTGAGGGATCTCTAGGCCCAAAGATTGAGATAGTTTCTCCGAATTCTGAATTCAAACGTTCAAGTGCATAGCCGGTCAAAACAATTTCATGATTTCTAATTTCTTCCATGCCAACGTTGGATAAATAATCGATAGCTGCACCTAACCCTGCAGCCTCAGCAACCATAGGTGTACCTGCCTCAAACTTCCAAGGTAGTTCGTTAGTTGAGAAGCCTTCTTTTGTGACATTTAAAATCATTTCCCCACCACCAAGAAAAGGCGGCATCGATTCAAGCAAGTTTTGTTTCCCCCACAAAACCCCTATGCCCATTGGGCCAAGTAATTTATGGCCGGTAAAGGTTAGAAAATCAATTCCCATCTCCTGAACATCGGTCTTGCTATGGGGGGTGTATTGGCTGGCATCAGCGTGGACTGTTAAGCCCATCTCTTGCGCTCTGCTAGTTAACTCTCTTACAGGGGTAAAAGTTCCCAAAACATTAGACATTGCTGCGAAGCTAAGAAGTTTCGCTCCATCAATTAACTGATCAAAATCTGAAAGATCAAGATGTCCATTCTCATCGATTTTTATCCATCTAATTTCAAAATTCTTTTCGGATGCAAGCATTTGCCATGGAACGATATTTGCATGA
>MDTD01049781.1_pt1 | contig 11691 bp, 12 predicted proteins | sample 811221 | NCBI WGS metagenome assembly MDTD01 (sample SAMN05326646, study PRJNA326480) | marine metagenome | isolation source: seawater | place: Pacific Ocean: South West | collected 2011
AATAAAAAAATCAAAAATTGATAAAAATGGTTTGTATGCAAATCAAAATATTAAAAAAGGTGTAAGAATAATAGAGTACAAAGGAAAAATTATTTCAACTAAGAAAAGTGAAACTTGTTCTAAATTTGACAACGATAAAGCTATTTATCTTTTCAACATCAATAAAAGATACGACTTAGATGGTGATTTTAAATTTAACATTGCAAGACTAATAAACCACTCCTGTGATCCAAATTGTGAAGTTTTAGGAAAGGGATTAAAGGTTTGGGTATATGCAATGAGAGATATAAAAGCAGGTGAAGAACTATCTTATGATTACGGATTTAGTTTTGACAAAGATTTCAAAAACTATCCTTGTAAATGTAAATCTAAGAATTGTGTAGGTTATATTGTTAGAGAGGGATCAAGATGGAGGATAAAAACAAATGGTAAATAATGAAAGATCAGAGAAAATTATTCTATTTTCTCTTTGTTTTTTAATTTGTTTTTCTTATTTGCTTGGTTTTTATCTCAATGAAAACTCTGCTGGTGGCGGTGAGGGAGATTTTAAAGCGTTCACTTTTAATAATATACAATTTTTTGACTCCAATAGTTTATTAGAAGCTATTGGAGTAGTAAATAATGACGATACGGGAAAATTATTCAGAAGTAGTAGGATTCCTGGAGTTTATGTATTCCATAAATTTTTTAATCCTTTTACTGACAATCCTTATCAATTTAGGTTGAGTGTCTTCTTATTTTCTCTTTTGGTTCCAATAATTTTTTACTTTTGTTTAAAGTTAAAATTTAAAAATACTAAAAAAATTTATCTTATTTTTTTATCGAGCTTGGTTCTGCTCAGTCCTTACTTTAGAACAAGTGCAATTTGGGGTAACGAAGAAAACTTTGCCTATATTACTTTAGTTTTATCATATTTTTTTTTATTGAAATATCTTGAAGTAGAAAAAGATAGAAAACTTATTTTTCTTACACCCTTAATAATTTTTAGTTCATTATGTGTTTATTTTGATCAAAAGTTTTTGATTGTTCCAGCTATTTGTTTTTTCACTATCTTTTTTAAGGAGAAAAAAATTTACAATAAAATCTATACAGTATTATTTTATTTTTTGTTTTCTCTTCCAATTTTTTATTTGATTTATCATTGGAAGGGATTACTACCACCTGTAGACCAATTCTACAGGGATGTGAATATTTTTAGTTATAATTATCAAAATTTAGGTTATGCACTTACAATAATCTCCTTTTATTTAACCCCTTTTATATTCTATTTATTTTTTTCAAATAGAAGTGAAGTCACTTATCTACCGAACAAAATTGAGACAATTTTTTATATCTTATTTTTTTTATATTTTATTTTTTTTATATTTTTCTATGATATTTCAAATGAACAGAGGCTTGGAAAAGGAGTTCTTTACAAACTAACAGTTTTAATTACAGATAATGAAATTATTCAAAAAGTTTTAATTTCTAGTGGGATTCTTGTTTCATTAAGATTTATATTTGTTTTTTTCAAAAATAAACTTGTAAATTTTTTCACATTACTTTTTTTGATTTTTACACCGATTCTTTATCAGCCTATTCTTCAAGAGTATTATGACCCTTTAATATTTCTTCTCATTTTCACTTTTTTAAAACCTAAATTTGAAATAAACTTTAAAAGCTTAATGATTTTATTTGTTTATTTTGCATTATTTTTAAGTTTTACTAATATCTATTATTCGAAAATTGTATAGATGAAAAAAAATATTAAAGTTTCTATTGTAATGCCAAATTACAATAGTTCATCTTTTTTAGAAAAAACCATTAAGTCGGTATTAAAACAAAATTTTTCTCAGTGGGAATTAATAATTGTAGATGATAATTCTGATTTGAAAACTAAGAAAATTTTGGAAAAATATAAAAGAAATAAAAAAATTAGAGTTTTTTTTTTAAAATCAAACAAAGGAGACGGCTACTGCAGATTATTTGGTGTCAAAAAAGCTTTTTCAAATCTTATTGCCTTTTTAGACTCTGATGATCTATGGATGAAAGATAAATTAAAATTACAATTCAAGTTTATGAATGAAAATAATTTAAATTTTACTTTTACTCGATATGTGGCATTTAAAAGCAAAGGATTAAAAAAGATAATTTCTCCGCCGCAAAAAATTATTTATGAAGACTTCGTAAATAACACATCTATCGCAACTAGCAGTATGATGATCAAAAAGAAATTTATTAGGAATATAAAGTTATCTCACTCACCAAATTTTGAAGATTATTTCTTGAAGTGTCAAATTCTAAAAAAAATCAAATATGCTCATTGCCTTCAACAAAATTTAGTCGCGTATAGAATTAGAGAAAGATCTTTATCCAGAAATAAGCTAAGAAATGTTTATTGGATATGGAAAATAAATAGAAAATTCAATAAATTAAGCTTTGTTAAAAGTTTAATTTCGGTCGTCTTGATCTCCATTAATTCACTTAGAAAGTATGGTTTTAAGTAGAAGTTAATACTTAATTTCTTTAAGATAAAGTCCATGAGCTGGTGCAGGAGGTGCACACATTGATCTTTGTTTTGACTTTAAAATCTTTATGAACTTTTTTATGGTCCATTTTTTTAAAGATATATAATTCAAACATCCTACCATTGATCTTACTTGATTTTGTAAAAAGGATTTGGATTTGAATAAAATCAGAATTTTTTCTCCACTTTTTTTAATTTTGACTAATTTCATTTTTTTTATCGGAGATTTTGCTGTGCACGAAGATGCTCTGAAAGTTGAAAAGTCGTGTTCTCCTTGGAGAATTTCAGCGCCTTTTTTTAAAATTTTAATGTCTAATTTTTTTTTGATATGCCATGCTTTATTTTTGTAGATAGATAATGATCCAAGTCTATTGACTATATGATACTCATAAACTCTTTCTTTAGCACTATATCTTGAATGAAAATTTATATCTTTTTCTTTTATATCGAGAATCGAAATAAATTTTTTTTGAAGAAAAAAATTGATTGAATTGATAAATTTTTTTTTATTAGCAATTTTTTCTTTGACTTTAAAATTTGCACATTGTCCATAAGCATGTACTCCTTTATCTGTTCTGCCGGCACCGATAAGTTTTATTTTTGATTTAAGAATTTTTTTTAAAGCTTTCTCAATTACTTGCTGTACAGATTTTCCATTTTTTTGATTTTGCCAACCTACGTAGTTTGTCCCATCATACTCAATTTTAACAAAATAATTATACATGCTATCCGACTAGGTCTCCGACCTTCAAAGAATGTCCGTTTAAATATTCTTCAATACTAATTTTAGTTTTCCCCTCTTTTTGAAGCTCTAAAATTTGAATAGCATTCTTTTGACACCCAATTATAAATCTATCACTCAAAATTTCTCCTACATTTCCGCGCTTTTCAACCTCTTTTGCTTTAATTATTTTCAATCGTGAACCATTATATTCAAACCAAGATCCTGGGTTGGGGTATAAAGCATTTATTTGAGCTATAATTTTTTTTGCATCATTTTTCCATTGAATTTTTGCTTCTGCCTTTTTTATTTTTTTTGCATAACTTACTTTGCTCTCATCTTGTTCTTCGTATTTTGCTTCTCTGCTCTCTATCAGTTCTAACGATTTTAAAATTATTGACGATCCTAACTTTGCAAGCTCTTTACTGAGATTTTCAAAATTTGTATCGCTTTTGATTTTTACTTTTGATTTCATTAAAATAGGTCCAGAGTCTAGCTTTGGTGTTATTTGCATAATCGAAACTCCTGTTTCTTTATCTAAATTCATGATTGATCGATGAATTGGTGCAGCGCCTCTCCATTTTGGTAATAATGATGCGTGGATATTGATGAAGCTTCCTTTTTTAATTTCTAAAATTTTTTTTGGTAAAATTTTTCCATATGCTACCACAACTACTAAATCTGGGTTTAAATTCTTTATATAATTATATTCATCAACATCATCAAAAGTTTTAGGATATCTAACTTTTATTTTATTTTGCAAACAATATTTATGAATCGGAGAAAAATTAATTTTTTGACCTCGATTTTTTTTTTTTGGAGGTTGTGTATAAACCTCTAAAACATTGTGATTAGATTTATAAAGTGTATCTAGTGTAGGAACTGCGAATTCTGGGGTTCCCATAAAGATAATATTGAGTGCCATTATATCTATAAAACAATTTTGTCTTTTTCTTTTTTAAATTTAGTTAACTTTTTTATTATCATATCTTTTTTAATTTTAGATAAATAATCAATAAATAGAATACCATCTAAATGATCTATCTCATGTTGTATGCATGTAGATAACAAACCATCAGCTTTTAAATTTCTTTCTTTGCCATTGTAATCAAGGTAATTGATGTGACACTCAGTCGGTCTTTCTATTTCTGCAAAATATCCTGGTAAGGATAAGCAGCCTTCCTCGTGCACAGATGTATTTTTAGATTTAAATGTAATAACGGGATTTATCAAAAATAAAGGACTTTTTTTTTCATCTTCTTTTGAAATATCAATTACTACTAATCTTTTAAGTATTCCAACCTGTACTGCAGCTAAACCGATACCAGGAGCTGAGTACATTGTTTCTAACATATCGTCTAATAATTTTCTTAAATCATTATCAATCTTTCCAATAGTTTCACTTTTTTTTCTTAAGATAGGATCTGGTTCAATAAGCAAATTTCTTTTAGACATTACAACCTATTATAATGTAATTAAACTCTTTGGGGTAGAGCAGAAATTAAAACTTTATTTCTTATATTAGTTAAATCCATTTCGTTAAGAAGGTTTGTAATAAAATAGATAGTTTCTGGGTCTAATTGATAAGGTTCATCTTCACCAATAATTTCAACAATTTTCAAAGCTAAAAAAGCGTTTTGTTTTTTTTCAATAAGTTGTATTAAATTTTTAGGGACTTCATATTTAGAAGCTAGTTCCTGTTTTTTAAAGTTTTCTGGTATTTTAAATCCGTCTTTGTCTAAAGCCTCTATTAAAGCTAGATCTTTTGCAGAGTAAAAATATTTCCTATTTTTACTTATTTTTTTAAATATTTTATCTATGTCTTTTTGAATTTTTTTCTTATTTTCCTCCTCGACATAAAATTTGATTATTTTAGATTGATGTAAAATTTTGTCATTATATTTTATTTTTTCATTATTAATCTCTTGATTGATAATAATTTTTTTTTCAGCTATTTCTTGGTATCTATCAGGGATGTTCTCTAAACCTAAATTCTTTAATCTATCGCTTAAATAATTTGAGTAAATTTTCTCTAATTTTGCCTTTCTAAATAAGTCTTCAAGTAAAAAAAGATATTCTAATCTAGTTTCAATATCTTCTGATAAAAGTAGCTTTTGATAAATCAGAGACCTTGAATTGACCCCTTCATATGTTTGATAGAGATTTTTAGCATTTATTAATGAATTTAAGCTATGAGGAATTTGTTTATATATATCGAAAATTATTTTTTCGTCTACTCGTCCTTCTTTTGCAGCCAATTCTAAGTCTCTAATTTTTTGCGTATCTGTTATATCGTCTAATTTAATTAGGTTCGCTGAATTGAGATATTTCCATATTTCTTTTTTTGTATTCTCAGAAGGTTTGTAATCAAAATCTTTTATTGTCACGCTAGATAAATAAAAATTAAGTAAATTTTTTTCATTAATTTTTTTTGTTGTCTTCTCTGAAATTCCAAGTAGATAATTAATTTTATCATCAAAAAACTTGTCTGATTGTTTTTGTTCTCTTAACAAATCTAAGAGTAGTTGGGCTTGAGATTTCTTATTGTTGAAAATTAAACAATATATCTTAAATTTTTCCAAATAAGCATCTTTAATAGTGCTGTCAATAAATTTTGCTTTTTCACAACCTTCTTTTATGTTTGCTTGTGAAATGCTTTGATCAACTAAATATTGAACGAGGACACTTTTGCCCTCAAACTCTTTGTTTTGTTTTAAAAAATTTTCTATTAAATCTTGGCGATCATTGTCTACTAACCAGTTGATTTTCAATTTCACAAACTCTTTATCTGACATTCCCTTAGGTGGATAAGAGAAAGATAATAAAATATTTTCTAAAATTTGATTTGATGTTTTGGATAAATTAATTTTTTTTAACCTTTTAATACTAGCTCTTACCTCATCTGCTTCGGTAGAAGACCACATATTCAAATCGAAATTAAATTCAGCAGGATCATAAATTCCAAAAATCTTAATTTCTTTTTCAGTTTTATTTAAATCATCTTCTATCAAAATTTTTTCATTTGAATTTGATTTTTTTGATTGATTAATTTCAATTTGATTTTCTTCTTTTTGCTGTATTGGCGCAGAAATGTTTGTATTTTCTTCCTTTTTTTTATTTTTCCAAATATCTATTTTATCTTCACCCTTAACAGGTAAGGAGAATAAAATAATTAACAAGCCTAAAAGAAAATTAAAGCTTTTTAATTTCATTTGTAATATCAATATCGTAATTTTTCTTAGGGCTAGGAAAATTAACTTTTTCAATTAAGAAAATTGTAACAATAAAAAAAATTATAAGAATGAACAATTTTATAATTGTTTTTATTACAATGCTCCCAAAGCTTTGTTGTCTATTGTATTTAAGTTGCATACTTTAAGAATTTATTTAAACTCAATAAATAAGACATATTTATGAAAAAGCAAATTCAAAAAAGAGCATTAAATTGAGTAAAAACCTTGTTTTAACTGGAATGATGGGTGTTGGTAAATCTACAATTGGCAAGAGCCTAGCTAGTGAACTTTCTTTTGATTTTATAGATATTGATAAATTAATAGAAAAAGAAGAAGGCTGCTCTATTAATATTATTTTCAAAAACAAGAGTGAAAATTATTTTAGAATGTTAGAACGAAAAATTACTCTCAAAGAACTCAAAAAAGATAAATTAGTTATATCACTTGGAGGTGGTTCTTTCTTAAACAAATCAATCAGAAGTGCAGTAAAAAATACATCTGTAAGTTTTTGGTTAGATGTCAGCACATCTATTTTGATTAGAAGATTAAAAAAAAATACAAAAAGACCACTATTATTTAAAAAAAACTTAAGTGAAACGGTAAATAAAATTTACTTAGAAAGAAAGAGTACCTATAATAAAGCCGATTTCAAAATTAGATGTGATTCTTTGAAACCAAATATTATCGTAAATAAAATTTTAAAATTATATGAAAACTCATCAAATAAAATTTAACGGAATTCAAAATAATTATTCAATAATCATTGGTAAAAATATTCTTGGCTTGCTACCTCAAAAAATTAAAAAGTTATGTCCAAAAACACGTAAAATCGCTCTTATAGTTGATAGAAAGATACCAAATAAATTTAAAACAACTTTAAAAAATAAATTGAAAAAATTTGAAATTGTTTTTTTAAATTTTAGTGCTAACGAAAAATCTAAATCTATAAAAACGGTAAACTTTCTTTTAGAAAAACTTTTAGATAACAATTTTAATAGGTCAGATTTAGTCATTGGAGTAGGAGGCGGGATAACTGGAGATGTGATTGGCTTCGTTTCCAGTATTTTTAAAAGAGGAATAAATTTTATAAATATACCTACAACTCTTCTAGCACAAGTAGATTCATCTATAGGAGGAAAAACTGGTGTTAATTCAAAATATGGAAAAAATTTAATTGGTTCTTTTTATCAACCAAAGTTAGTTCTAAGTGATACTTCTTTTATAAATTCGTTATCAAAAAAAGAAATGATATGCGGTTACGCTGAAATACTTAAACATGCAATTATCAAAGATAAACAATTTTTTAATTGGCTCAAAAAAAATTCTGAAAGTATTTTTTTAAAAAAAACAGATTATTTAAATTTGGCAATTAAAAAAAGTTGTCAAATCAAAATTTTTTTCGTTAACAAAGATGTTAACGAAAAGAACCTTCGAATGGCTTTAAACTTTGGTCATACCTTTGCCCATGCAATAGAAATTAAAAATAAATACTCGAAAAAAATTTCACATGGGGAGGCTGTTCTTGCAGGAATGGTTTTAGAAAGTAGACTTTCATATCTTAGGAAAAATTGTAAATTAAATACGGTGAATGAAATTTTAGATATTTATAAAAAAAATAATTTAAATTATACATTTAAAAAATTTACATCGATAAATTCGATAAATTCCTTAATACCTTATCTAAAGCAGGATAAAAAAAATAATGATGAAAAAATAAATTTTATTTTACTGCAGAAAATTGGAAAAGCTTCGAAGCCAAATAAAAATAAGATTGAATATAAGAGCTTTAAAAAATTATCAAGACTACTTCTCAATCAAAATTTCTAAAGCGTGGATTTTAGTTTTTAATTCCTCTTTTAAAACTTTCATAATTAATCTTTGAGCATTTACTCTTGTCATTGATTGCAAGTAAATTGATTTAATTTTAAGTTGTAAATGTAATTTTTCTGAAGAAAAAAATTTATGACCCTTATGTAAATGACTGTTATCAACAATCTTAATCTCCTCAAATTTGATCTCATCATTTAATTTTTTTTTTATTTTTTCAAAATAATTTTTCATTAATAAAATTTTAATATATAGATTAATTATATGAAAATTATATGTGATTGGGAAAATTGTAAAGAAGTTGGTTCTTATAAAGCTCCTGTCGAAAAGGATAATAGTAAAAAGTATAGATTACTTTGTTTAGAACACATTAAAATATTCAATAAAAATTGGAATTACTTTGAAAATATGAACGACCAAGAAATCGAGTTTTTTGTTAAGTCTGATTTGACTTGGCATAAGTCTACAAAAAAATTTGGCTCTTCAGAGAATTTTTTTAACATACTTTGGAACAATGCATTAGAAGATAAAATGAATATTTTTCAAACATCAAACTTTAAGGATTTTAAAAAAACTAAAGTTTCTCAAACAGATCGCGACGCTCTTCAAGTTATGGAGTTAAGTGATGACGTAAAATGGGAGCAAATTCACGCTAGATTTAAAGAGCTTGTAAAAAAATATCATCCTGATAAAAATCAAGGCAATAGAAAATTTGAAGATAAATTAAAGAAAATTACTTTAGCTTACAGTCAGCTTAAAAAAACTTTGGGTAAAAAATGAGTAGAGAACAGCTTTTACAAAAACCAGATATTAAACTTTCAGTAAAACAAACTTTTGGTATAGACAGTGATATGAAAGTTGGAGCATTTTCAAAAAAAAATGAATATGTGCCAAAAATTGACCCAGATTATAAATTTGATAAAGATACTACTCTAGCAATTTTAGCTGGTTTCTCTTTTAACAAAAGAGTTTTAATTCAAGGATATCACGGAACAGGAAAATCAACGCATATTGAACAAGTTGCTGCAAGACTGAATTGGCCATGTGTAAGAGTGAACCTTGATAGCCATATTTCGAGAATTGATTTAATTGGAAAGGATGCAATAGTTTTAAAAGAAGGTAAACAGATTACAGAATTTAAGGAAGGTGTTTTGCCATGGTCAATTCAAAATCCAGTTGCTTTAGTATTTGATGAATACGATGCTGGACGACCTGATGTAATGTTTGTAATTCAAAGAGTTTTAGAAAGTGATGGAAATTTTACCTTATTAGATAAAAATAAAGTCTTACAACAACATGATTTTTTTAGGATATTTGCAACTACAAACACTGTAGGGCTTGGGGATACAACCGGTCTCTATCACGGAACTCAACAAATCAATCAAGGTCAAATGGATAGATGGAATATTGTTTCAACTCTAAATTATTTACCTTTTGAAAAAGAACTTGAAATTATTCTGGCAAAAAATAAAGCTTTTAACAATAAAGAAGGTAAAGATTTATTATCAAACATGATTAAGGTTGCGGATTTAACAAGAAAGGGGTTTGTGAATGGAGATATCTCTACTGTTATGAGTCCAAGAACTGTTTTGCATTGGGCTGAAAACACAGACATTTTTAAAGATAAAGGTTATGCATTTAGAATAACGTTTCTTAATAAATGTGACGAATTAGAAAAAAAAATTATTTCTGAGTATTATCAAAGATGCTTTGGTGAAGATCTTCCAGAATCTTCGATAAATGTTTCGATTTAACGTGGATACAAAAAAAGAAAAACTTGAAGATTTTAAAGCGGCAATAAGCTCTACTGTTAGATCAATCTCCAACTCTCAAAAAATTGAAATTACTTTCGGAAATCAAATATCAAAATCCAGTAAAAATTCTATCAACTTACCTAGTCTTGAAAAGGAAAATAAAGTTCTAAATTTCGAAGAAATACGAGCGATTGCTGACTCTAAATCTTTAAGATTAAGATTTTCAGATAAAGAGATTTTAAAAAAATATGAGCCAGAGGGTTCTATATCCAAAAAACTCTATCACATCTCAGAAAAGATAAGGTGTGAAAAAATCGGTACCAGTTATTTTCAAGGTGTAAAAAGTAATATTGAAAAATTTTATCAGAAAAGAATTATAGGCCTTGATTTAAAAAAAAGTGAAGACAAAATAATTGAGTCTTTTGAAAATTTTTTAAGAATTAAATTTTTAGACTTCAAAAACGAATCCCAATTTGACAAAAAACTTAAAACTTACAAAAAAGATCTTAATGATAAGTTTAAAAGTAAAATAAATGAGCTCAAAGACTTAACTCTAGATCAAGAAAAATACAATTCACTAGTATCCGAACTCATATCAAAAATGAGCTTAGATGAAAAATTCGATGAAGAAGAAAAGAAAGACGATCAAAACAATAATGACGAAAAACAATCTAAACACCAAAATCAAGAGCAAAAAACAAAAGATAAAGAAGATGAACTAGAGGAACTTTCCATTGATAGTGGTGTCCCTGATCTTGAAAATGAGACAAAAGACTCTGACAAAGCTGAAGAGGAGCTTGAAATAGAGAATAACTCTAGACCAGATTTACAAAAAAGAGGTAATTCAAATTTTGGAGATCTAAAATACAAAACTTACACTGAAGAATTTGATGAAATCATAAAAGCTGAAGATCTTGAAAGTTTTGAAGAACTTGCAAGATTAAGAAAGAACTTAGATCAACAATTATTGCAACTTAAAAATTTCATTTCTAAATTAGCAAATAAACTTCAACGAAAATTACTAGCAAAACAAAATAGATCTTGGAATTTTGATTTGGAGGAAGGCTTGTTAGATACTTCAAAACTTACAAGGATAATCATGGACCCTTACAACTCTTTATCTTTTAAAAAGGAAAAAGATGTTGAGTTTAAGGATACTTTAGTAACAATATTGATTGACAATTCTGGTTCAATGAGAGGGAAACCTATATCCGTGGCTGCAATTTGCGCTGACATTCTCTCAAGAACTTTGGAAAGATGTTCGGTTAAAGTTGAGATATTGGGATTTACTACAAAACATTGGAAAGGAGGTTCGTCTCGAGAAAAATGGATGAAAAACGAAAAGCCATCTCTTCCAGGAAGACTAAATGACCTCAGACACATCATATACAAATCTGCGGATACCCCTTGGAGACAAGCTAAAAATAATATGGGTCTAATGTTAAAAGAGGGTTTGTTGAAAGAAAATATTGATGGCGAAGCTCTGAAATGGGCTTTCAGCAAAATGAATAAAAGGAAAGAGGACAGAAAGATTCTTATGGTAATATCTGATGGTGCCCCTGTGGATGACTCTACCTTATCAACTAATACAAGCGACTATTTGGAAACAAATTTGAAAAAAACTGTAAAATGGATTGAGAATAAGTCTAA
>MDTD01114755.1_pt1 | contig 11691 bp, 10 predicted proteins | sample 811221 | NCBI WGS metagenome assembly MDTD01 (sample SAMN05326646, study PRJNA326480) | marine metagenome | isolation source: seawater | place: Pacific Ocean: South West | collected 2011
AATTACTAAGTAAATATACTGCTGTATCTGCTCATGTTGTGTATTTTCAAACTTATAAACGAATTGTAATTGTTTGGCAAGGAGGTCCATTTAATAAATTATATAATTATACTGAAGGGGCTAACTTAGATTCTAAATAAAAACATAAAACTTTCATTCATAGCATCATGTAATCTTTTTCTGATTTTGGGTTATAAAGTTGAACCAATAAAACCCAAATCATGAAAACCATTTTAACAACAGTATTTTTAATACTAATTCAACATTTAAGTTTTTCTCAAGACATAAAAAAAATAACCATTACTGCTGACAATGGATATTTATATCATGCTAATAATATTAACGATTCTATTGATATTATACTTAGAACAGACCCTGTAATTACAGATATGGGTAACGAGTCAATTAAGTTAGTGTATGACTTGATAAATATGAAAACACGCTTTTATTCATCCACTCAAGATAGCTTTGAAGAAGACATAGTTAAATTTGAAATATTACCAGATGGAACCATTCATATTATTGTTGATGAATTAAATATAATGTATCCAGAAAAAGATAATATTAGAATTTTAACACACAAATATATTAATAGGAATAAAGGATTAAGTGTTTATAAATGGACATGGAAAAGTCAAAGTTTGACTTGTGCTGTATCGGATAATAATCCTAGAATAATATTTGAATAAGCTATTCAAATTCATAAAAAACAAATCCGTTTTTCTCACCAATCACTTTTAATGTTTGATAATGCTTTAAAAAGCGTTCTTTATCCTGAATCTTACTTAAGAAGTATTCTTTCTTAATTGAACCCTTTAAAGGCATTACAGCGCCATAATAAAGATGGGCGTAGCTTTTCAAGCCAAGAGGCGTAAAAACAACCCCTTCCCCCCTATTATTTTCATAAAACTCAATGGCAGCTCCTTGAGAATATTGCTCAACATTAGAAACAAATAAAATCTTTAATGAAAAGATGAGAATCAATTGAGAAACTATTATAAACGAAAGGGCTTTAAATGGATTTTTAACTCGATAATAAAAAGCAACAATAGCTCCAATTAACAAAACAACACCAGGAATAAAGTGAAGGATATTCCAAGAAACATCTGCCTTAAGAGAAGCACTCGCGAAGGGATCGTTTAAGGATACAATGCTGCTTAATTCCCCAGTTATTAAAATATAAGTTAAAGAAATTAAAAGCAATGATATACAAATATTAAGTAATGAAATAGAACTTAAGATCCATTTTGGCAATTTACTTAATTCAATAGTTGTCAAATAATAAGCCCCCATAAAAGTTAAAGGAAGGTAACAAAGTGAAGAATAATGTATGATTTTAGTTTTAACAATCGTAAACAAAAGCAATGTAAACCAAAAAAGTATTTGCATTAAAAATATAAAAGATGCCTTCTCTTGTTTTTTAACAAGCATCTTTAATGCTAAAAAGGAAGCAGGAATACATCCAATTAACAATACAATAAAATGATAATAAAAAGGACCGCTATGACCAGCATCACCAGTTTGAAACAATCGAATTTGATATATTATGAAGTCGTAAACAACATTTATATTTCCTTGAAAAAAAAGCAATATGAACCATGAGCAACCAATCAATAATAATAAACCTCCCCAAAATAAAAGATGTAACATTGATGGGAGATTTTTAAATCTGTTAAAACTAATCCATATAACCAACGATGATCCTATAATTAATAAAGCAACTGGGCCTTTTGTTAGTATGGCAAGACCTGCAAATAAACCTGAAAAAATATAATATAAAGTCGAATTGGAATCCTTATTTTGATTGGCAATAAAAAAACAAGCAATACAAGAGAAAATAAAAAGATTAAACCATGGATCAATAATACCCGAATGGAAATAAATATTAGGTAAATATGATCCTGCGTATAAGATTGTCCACCAGATTGCCAGTTTTTTACTAATTATCTTTGCTCCCAAAAAAAACAAAGCAAATAGAGTACAAATTGAAGCAACAACATTTGGAAATCTTGCTGCAAAATCAGTAATACCAAAAACTTTCATAGATATCATTTGCATCCATATAAACAAAGGTGGTTTCTCCCAAAATGCTTCAAAGTTGATCTGCACAGTGGAGAAATTCCCTGTTACAATCATTTCACGAGCACATTCTGCAAAATTGATTTCATCCCAGTCAAACAAATGATATGAACCCAAAAAAGGAATGAAAAAAAACAGACAAAATAAGAATATGTAAAAGTAAAAAGACCGCTGCATTTCCATTTAAAATAATGGATGACTTGAAACAGGCTTCAGCCAATTGTTTCTCAATTCTCCAAGATTTGTGATTAAAGGATCAAAAATTTGCCAATCTTTATATTCTGATAAATTATTCATGTGAACTCTTTCGATTTTTTGACCATTAAATACAAAAACATAAAAACGATTGAAAAAATCAATTTTCAATTCTTTTTCTAAGTTCTTAATCATATGAACTGATGAGTCAATTGAACAACCTGAAGCTGCTTTTCGAGCTTCATCAACAGCGAGAATAAGAATTGAATTGTTAATAAGGGTTCCTTTAGCAAATATTTTTTCACCATGAGATGCCCATTTTTGTTCAGTAAAATAATTTACATTTTCAATAACAAAATTAGTTTCATTATTATTTAATGTGCGATTTGATGAATAGATCCAAACTCTAGAGTGATCTGGTAATTCTTTAAATAAATGATTATAAGTCTGCTGCATTTGCTATTAATTCTGCTACATCTAAAACTTTCACTTCTTCCTCTTTTTCAGCATTTTTAATTCCATCAGTCATCATTGTATTACAAAAAGGACAACCTGTTGCAATAAAATCTGGAATAGTTTCAAGAGCATGTTCTGTTCTTTCAATATTTATTTCTTTATTTCCTGGCTCTGCTTCCTTAAACATTTGAGCACCACCTGCACCGCAACATAAACCTTTAGACCTGCACTTTTTCATTTCAGTCAATTCAGCATCTAACTTAATAATCATCTCTCTTGGTGCTTCGTATACTTCATTTGCTCTTCCTAAGTAACATGGATCATGAAAAGTAATTTTTTTTCCTTTATAAATTGATTCTCCCTCCAATTGTAGTTTTCCATCATTAATTAATGATTGAATCAACTCGGAATGATGTACTACCTCATATTTTCCACCAAGGTCAGAATATTCATTTTTTAAGGTATTAAAACAATGAGGACAAGCCGTAACAATTTTTTTAACTTCATATCCATCTAAAATTTGAATATTCATCATTGCCTGCATTTGAAAAGTAAACTCATTACCTGCTCTTTTTGCTGGATCACCAGTACAATTTTCCTCAGTTCCTAAAACTGCAAAGTCAACATTACACTTGTTTAAAATTTTGACAACTGCTTTGGTGATTTTTTTAGCCCTGTCATCAAAAGAACCAGCACAACCTACCCAAAATAAAATATCAGGGTTTTGTCCTTTTGCAAGGCAATCAGCCATTGTTGGTACTTTCAAGCCCATATTACTCATCAAATACTTGAATGTTAGAAGTCTTTTCTACCAGGTTAGTAAACTTACCAGTATATCTAGTTGCTCTGACAATATGATTGTCTATCCAATGATAATTACCTCCTCTTGGTTTTTCCATAAGAAGACCATGATATTTAAATCCATGTCTTTTTAACCACTCCTCAGTAACAGCTCTGTGTGATTCCATTCTTGAAGTAAAGAAAGTAATCACATGACCTTCTTCATACCAACCATTTATTATATCCAAACAATCCGGATAAATTTTTGCAGTAACCATTCTTTCTGGCTCCTCATTGGGCACATCATCGCATATAGTACCATCTATATCGATTAAATAATTTTTAATATCATCTGATAATACTGGTGATACAGTTTCACCATTTTCAGTGGTTTTTTTTAGTGGTAATTTCATAATTTTCAATCTTCATTTGCCCAATTAAGTCTGTCCGTTGGGGAAAACTGCCATGGAGCTCCATTATTTTCAATATTTGTTAACATTCCGGTTAATTCAGAAGGAACCTTTGATTCCTCCATCACAAGATATCTTCGAAGGTCTATAATTATAGATAATGGGTCAATATTGACAGGGCATTCATCCACACATGCATTACAAGAAGTACATGCCCATAATTCCTCCTCAGAAATGTAATCACCTAATAAACTTTTGCCATCATCGGCGTCAGCTCCATTTTTTCTTTTGTGATCTCCATATTCTTCTAATCTATCCCGTGTATCCATCATTATTTTTCGAGGGGATAATAATTTACCTGTAAGGTTGGCTGGACATGCAGAGGTACATCTCCCACACTCTGTACATGTGTAGGAGTCCATTAGATTTTTCCAAGTTAAATCGTTAACATCCTTTGCACCAAAACTTTGAGGTGGAGGAGCATCCTCAGGAGGAGCCGCATATGGATCTGCATTTGGATCCATCATGAGTTTAACTTCCTGAGTTACGGAATCCATATTTGAAAATTTACCCTTTTTATCAAGATTAGAATAATAAGTATTAGGAAAGGCAAGCATAATGTGGAAATGCTTTGAGTAAGGCAAGTAATTAAGAAATGCCAAAACCAAAATGATATGTCCCCACCATCCTATTCTTTCTAGAATATGAAGTTGGTCATTTGAAAATGAATCAAATAAAAAAGGGCCCAAGTACTTAGATACTGCAAAGTTATACGAACCTGATTCAGATGTGCCATGAGCATGTCCATTATTATACAAAACTTCATCAGCACCATTCATTGTAAATATAAACGAAACCAGAACAATTTCAATGAATAAAATTAAATTTGCGTCTAGCTTAGGCCATCCCCTCATTTCAGACATTTGAAATCTAGGAATCTTTAATAAATTTCTTCTCGATAAAAATATAAAAGTGGCAATTAAAGCAAGAACAGACAATACCTCAATAAAACTTACAATAAAAGTATAAAATGAAGATAAAGATGAACGAAACAATCTATGATAACCAAATAAGCCATCGGCAAAAATCTCAAATAATTCGAGAGAGGTTATCATAAAAGCAACATAAAGAAATAAATGTAATAAAGCTGGAATTAATCTTGAAAACATTTTTTTTTGACCAAACGCAACAAGGAGCATTGTTTTCAATCTTTTTGATTTATTATCACTTCTTTTAATATCTCTTCCGTAAGATATATTTTTTTTAATCTTCAAAATATTATAAGAAAAGAAACCTAACCCAAGTATTGCTAAAATCCAAAAAAATATAATTTGTAACATTATTTCAAAATATACTACAAAAATAAAAAAAATATTATGCATGCATAGTATTTTTATTATTTGAACGTAATTTTATTCAGGAATACTATCCAATACCTTTTTTAATTTTTTTTCTTCAACTGGTGATAGTTCAACACCTTTAACCTTTGATCCAAAAACAGACATGTGAATATACCTGTGTGGATTTTGTTGAAGATCAGTAACTAAATTTTGTAAATCTTTGTTTGTTTTAACAAGTTCGTTATACAATGCCTCATCATGAATTAATTTAGCAAGAGTTCCTTTTCCATCTTTGATGTCAACAAGCATTTCATTAACAGTAGTAATGGTTTTTTTTGCTGCGCTTATTGTCTCTTTATATTCAGAGGTAACAATATCATCAGTAAGTTTCTTTGTATTTCCAATGATTGATTTTATATCTTCATTGCTCTTTTTAATGTTAAGAGTTATGCTCTCGATGTTGTTCATTATTTTATCAAACTTAACTCTTCCTTCACCTGCAAGCTGTTCAATTTCTTGAGCTGCACTACCCAATTTTTTGATTGCTAATTTAATTTCTAACATAGACCCTTTAATCTCAGAAGTTGCTGTTGTGTCCCAAAATGCAGATAAAGAATTAATCATTTTATCGACTGAAGTCATGGCAGCCTGAACCTTTTGAGAAATAGGATCAGCGTATGCTTTTACTTGTGAAATTACGTCAACAGATAAAATTCCGGGTAATTCATCACCAGTTTTATAATAACCTTTTGAAATATCACCATTCAAATGAAGCATTAATCCCTTGGAAAATAAATCAACCGAACCTATTTCAACATATGATCTTTTGGGTATTTTAACATCAGTATTTTGGATGTTAAAAGATACTTTAACTTTTTTTGACTCAGTATTTTTAGAAATGTACTCAATGTTGGTAACATGACCAACAATAACACCATTAACAGTAACATTATTTGACACCATTAACTGACCAGTATTTGGAAAATAAGCATGGTACTCTTCGTCACCTCCAAAAAAGCTATTACCTTTTAAAAAATTAATACCAGCAACTAAAACAACAATTGAAAAAATTGCTATCAAACCTGCTCTAATTTCTTTCCAATATTTCAAAACAATTTATTTTTCAGCTAATTTAATACCTTTTTGCAAATTAATTCTATCATCTCCTTTAAAGCATACTACAAAAGATGACTTAAAACCTAATTTACGCATTTTATCTCTATGTATATTTGCATCTATAAAATTTGAAATAAATACACCTGTTGTATATTTATAACTTCCATTATGAAAATATTCATAAACCTTTAAACCTTTAAATTGTGATGAATTTAGATTTAATTTCTTGGAAGAAGTAGCTATCTGTACTCGAAAAACAATATCAGAAGAATTAATATTTTCATTCTCATTATTTATTTCAATTGATTCATCAGGATCAAGATTATTTTTATTTACTAATTTTTCAACGTTTTTATCAACCCCTTCTAATTCATTTTTGTGATCAACAAAAGCTTTGAACATAGCGCTCACCATCTTGTTTTGCCCCTCATCAGCAGCTAAAAATTTTTCTTCTTTTTTATTGGTTAAAAAACCTGTTTCAATTAAAACACTTGGCATAGTGGTTTTATAAAGGACTAAAAATCCTGCTTGCTTAACGCCCCGACTATGCCTTCCTATATTTTTAAATTGTCTTTGAAGTTTTTGAGCAAAGCTAATGGATTGATCTAAAAAAACTGATAATTGAATCTTTCTTGCAATTAAAGCATCTGGTGACATGTCAAAGTTTTCATATCTCTTACCTTGGTCTTTTTCTAAATGAATAATGCTATTCTCTCTTTCTGCTACATTTTTTTGAGCTTCAGTCCTATGTAGACCAAGTACATAAGTTTCGGTTCCATATGCCGCAGGTGAAGCAGCATTTGCATGAATACAAATAAACAAATCGGCATTGGCTTTATTTGCAATATTTGCTCTTTCATGCAACTCCACAAAAACATCAGTATCTCTTGTATATAAGACATTTAATTCAGGGAAGTTTTTTTTAATTTTTTTTCCAAGTTTGAGCGCCATTGACAAACAAACATGTTTCTCATTGGAAAATGCACCGTGACAACCAGGATCTTTTCCTCCATGACCTGCATCAATAACAATCGTTTTTATCGCAGAAGATTGAGAAAATATAGTAAAATTCAAACTAAATAGAGTAAACAGAAACAATAAACTTGTTTTAAAATAGTTTAATTGATGCGTATATGCATTCTTAATTTTCATAATTTCGCATGCAGATTGTTTCATTATTTCAAATTTAACTCAGAGTCTTGAGCAAGTTTTGTTCCATAACAATAGTTTTTATCCTTGAAATGTTAATAAATATCTTCAATTCCAATGTTTATGCACAAAAAATCGTACCAAAAGATTCAATCGTAATATCTGATAGTAGCATACAAGAAATCATTTCATATGGAGCAAGAGACTCATTATACCTTGATATTAAAAAAAACAGGATTCTTTTATACGGGGCAGCAAATGTAAAAATGGAACAAACTAAAATGAGTGCTGGATTCATTATTATTGATTTAAACAAAAATGAAATAATGGCCTCATACGTACTTGATGAGGATAGTATGAAAATTGAAAAACCTTTATTTACAGACAATAAAGAGGAAATTGAAGCTGAAAAAATCAGATACAATCTTAAAAGCAAAAAGGGATTTATTGAGGAAACGACTGTTAAACAGGATGAAATATTTATTAATATGGGTATTGCCAAAAGACACGCGAATGAAGAAATTCATTTTACCAAAGGTAAATTCTCAACATGTGATCTAGACGAACCCCACTATCATTTTCATCTCACAAAAGCAATATTAATTCCAAATGAAAAAATTGTAACAGGCCCCATGAATTTATGGATTAAAGGAGTGCCAACTCCACTTGGGCTTCCATTTAGCATTCTTCCTCAAAAAGAAATCAAACAAGAAGGAAATAAAGGTTTTATATTTCCTGAGATCATTCCATCCTCACCATATGGTTTTGGTTTTCAAGACTTAGGTTATTTCTTTCCAATAAGTAATATGTTACAAACCACCTTATATGCAAACTTATATAGTAGAGGTAGCTGGGGGTTAAGAAATGATTTGGAATATGCCAAAAGATATGGTTTTAAAGGTAATTTATCCCTTGGATTTCAGCAGTTCAGAAGCGGTTTTCCAGAAAACAATAATCAAAACAAAATAAGTATAAGGTGGATTCACAATAAAGACCCTAAATCAAATCCTTTTTGGAAGTTCTCATCAAATGTTAATTTCATTTCTGATAACAACTCTAAAAATAACTTAGATCCACTTAATCCTGATTTTTTCAACAATAGCTTTAATTCAGATATTAACATCAATAGAGTATTCCCAGGCAAACCTGTTACGACTGGTTTAAAAACTTCATTGAGACAAAATTCATTAACAAAAAATATAGCATTAACAGCGCCAACATTTAATTTAAATGTGACAAGAGTAATGCCATTCAAAGAAATGTTTAAAAATATCAATAATGAATTAACAAAAACAATTAAACGAATTGGAATTACATATGGATTAGAGGCTCAAAACAAATCAAACTTTACTGACACGCTTCTTATTAAAGGTGAATTTGAAAGCATAAGAGAAAAGTTTTCTAATGGAATCAACCAGCAATTAACCATTCAAACAACTAGTGGTATTTTAAAAAACACTTTAAAAATTACCCCTAGTCTTAATTACACTAACTTGATAAACTTTCAACAAATTGAAAAAACATATGATCCTGCTTTGAATGACACACGTGTAGATACTCTAAATAAAGCCGGAATGGCTCATAATTTAAGCCTAAATGTATCCTTCACAACAATGCTATATAGTTATTACAAATTTATTGGTAAAAGAGAAACAAAATTAAGACATATAATGACACCTAGCATTGGATATAGATACGTACCATCATTAAATGAATTAATCACTGTAAATGCTGGGATTAATCAAGCTGATACAATCACATACTCACCATTTGAAAACAGCTTATATCAAGCTTCAACAAGCCCCACCGCATCTCTTTTAAACTTTGGGTTTAACAATACATTTGAAATTAAACAAACATCATATAAAGATACAAGTGGCATTAAAAAAACACGAATTATCGACCAACTTTCATTAACTGGTAGTTATGATTATCAAAAAGACTCAATGAATCTTTCAGATATTTCAATGAATTTGAGAATTAGTCCAAGCAGTTGGATAAATATTGTGTCCTCAAACAGATTCAGCTTATATTCATGGGATACTACAGGTGCAACATTATCAAAATATGCATTTAATAACAAGCAAGGACTTGGACGATTTATGACTTCTAATTTCACAACTACATTAACTCTAGCTCCTAAAAAAAGTAGAGAAAAAATTAAAGAAACTGTTGGCAATTTAAATGAAAATTGGAATGCCGACTTTAATTTGTTTGCACTTCATCCAGAGCAATTGATTTTATTTAATATTCCATGGAAATTGAATCTATCTCATGTGTTTGGTTTATCTGCAAATACAAACCAAAGTTTGATAAATCCTGATAAATGGAACATAGTTCATACAATTGTACTAAATGGTGATATAAGTTTCACAAAAAGATGGAAAATAGCTGGTAGAATTAACTTAGATGTTGAAGAGCTTAAAATAAGCAATGCTTTTTTCACCCTATCAAGAGACATGCATTGTTGGGCTCTTTCTTTTTATTGGACTCCAATAGGAACCAATCAAAGTTTTTTACTGAGTATCAAAAACAAATCAAACATCTTAAGCGATGCAAAATTAGAATTTAGAAAACCACCTGCATTTTTATAATCAATTAATACTTTTTAAGAGTTTTTTAAATTAATTTTGTAATTCATCACATATATCGATATGGCTAACAATCAATTAGAAATTTATAATTCTAATACAGGAAAGAAAGAGAAGTTTATACCCATTGAAAGTGGGTTTGTTGGAATGTATGTATGTGGGCCAACAGTCTATAATCATGTTCATTTAGGTAATTGCAGAACTTTTATTTCATTTGATGTTGTATACAGATATTTGTTGCTATTAGGCTATAAAGTTCGTTTGGTAAGAAATATTACAGATGTTGGTCATTTAGAAAGTGATTCAGATACAGGTCAAGATAAAATCACAAAAAAAGCAAAACTTGAAAAGCTTGAACCAATGGAAATTGTTCAAAAGTTTACAATCGACTTTCATGATGTAATGAAGCAATTTAATAATCTTCCTCCAAGTATAGAACCAACGGCTACAGGTCATCTAATTGAACAAATTGATTTGATTTCAAAAATAATAAGTAATGGTTATGCATATGAATCAAAAGGATCCGTATATTTTGATGTTTCAAAATATAATGAAACTTATGATTATGGGGTGCTTTCAGGTAGAAAAATTGATGAATTAATTAGTAATACCAGAGATTTAGATGGTCAGGATGAAAAAAGAAATCCACTTGATTTTGCTCTTTGGAAAAAAGCAAGTCCAGAGCATCTTATGAAATGGCCTTCTCCATGGAGTATTGGTTTTCCAGGATGGCACTTGGAATGCTCTGCAATGAGCTCCAAATATTTAGGTGAAACATTCGATATTCATGGTGGTGGAATGGATCTTAAGTTCCCTCATCATGAATGTGAAATTGCACAAGGAACCTCTGCTAATGATAAAAATCCTGTTAAATATTGGATGCATGCCAACATGTTAACATTGAATGGTAAAAAAATGAGCAAATCGCTTGACAATTCTATTTTACCAAATGAATTGTTTTCAGGAAATAATAAACATTTTTCTAAGGCATATCACCCAATGGTAGTTAGATTTTTTATGATGCAAGCTCACTATAGAAGCACATTGGATTTTACAGAAGAAGCATTAAATGCTGCAGAAAAAGGATATAAAAAACTTTTCGAAAGCTTAAATACAATAGATAATATTCAACTTTCAGATAACTCCTCTGAAAACATTGATGAAATTATTCAAAGTTTTTATGCAGCTATGAATGATGATTTTAATACACCAATTCTAGTAGCTAATATATTTAATGCTGTTCGTTTCATTAATCTTGTTAAAGATCTTAAAGCAAACATTAGTTCTTTGGACAGAGACAAATTAAAAACTGCTATTATTTCATTCACCTCCGATGTTCTTGGAATTTTACCAATTTTAAATTCAAAATCTGACAAAGTAGATGATTTAATGAATATGATTATAGATCTTAGAACAGAAGCAAGAAATAATAAAGATTGGAAAACAGCTGATCAAATCAGAGACGGTTTAAAAAATGCAGGTATTCAGATAAAAGACAAAAAAGATGGAAGGGCAAGTTGGAGCAATTCATAAGCTAATCAACTTTCTATATGTTTGATTATTTTTTTTATTAGG
>MDTD01074100.1_pt1 | contig 11689 bp, 11 predicted proteins | sample 811221 | NCBI WGS metagenome assembly MDTD01 (sample SAMN05326646, study PRJNA326480) | marine metagenome | isolation source: seawater | place: Pacific Ocean: South West | collected 2011
ATGAATAATAGAAAATTATTTAACGATAAAGATGAATTAGAAAGCAGCATGTTTAATTTTATAAACTTACAAAAAGAAAATGTTGAGTCTATTAATTTAGAAAAACAAACAAAAGAAAATTTTAAAAATGAAAAATTGATTGTTGACTATAAAAATTATTATTTTTCTAATGTTATAGCTAGAGCTTCAAAAACAATGCTTGACTGTCACAACTCAAAAATAAATATTAAAAAAACAGGAACAGATGGATAAAAATGGAATATTTTACTATTATTTTTCAAGAAGTTTATAAAATTTTGTTTTTGCTGGTGCCTGTTCTTGTTTCTGTTGCAATGATTGTTTGGTTAGATAGGAGGGTTTGGGCTTTTGTTCAAAAAAGACAAGGGCCAAATGTTGTTGGACCTTTTGGCTTGCTACAATCATTAGCAGATGCTCTTAAATATATTTTTAAAGAAATAATTATTCCAGCTAGTTCCAATAAAGTAATTTTTATTTTAGCTCCAATTATAACAATGACTTTGGCATTAATTTCATGGGCCGTAATCCCTTTTAGCGAAACACAAGTAATTGCAGATATTAATGTTGGAATTTTATACTTATTCGCTGTTTCATCCTTGGGTGTTTATGGGATAATAATGGGCGGTTGGGCTTCAAACTCTAAATATCCATTTTTAGGTTCAATTCGATCAGCAGCACAAATGGTATCTTATGAAGTTTCAATTGGTATTATTATTATAAATGTTCTTTTATGTGTTGGTTCTTTAAATTTAAACGACATTGTTTTAGCACAACAAAATTTGTGGTTTATAATTCCATTGTTTCCAATGTTTGTAATCTTTTTTATTTCAGCTTTAGCAGAAACCAATAGACCACCCTTTGATTTGCCGGAGGCAGAGGCTGAACTAGTTGCTGGTTACCAGACTGAGTACTCTGGAATGATGTATGCTATGTTTTGGTTAGGAGAATATGCAAATATTCTTTTAATGTGTGCAATGGGGTCAATTTTATTTTTAGGTGGATGGTTATCCCCAATAGATTTATATCCTTTTAATTTAGTTCCAGGTGCTATCTGGTTAATTTTTAAGATTTTATTTTTATTTATATTATTTGCTTTAGTAAAAGCGATAGTTCCAAGATATAGATACGATCAATTAATGAGATTAGGATGGAAAATATTTTTACCATTTTCATTAACTTGGGTAATTTTGACTGCTAGCTATTTATTTTATTTTAACCTTTTACCGGTAAACTAAATGAAATTTTCACGATTTTTAAAAACTATATTTATGACAGATTTTATAGTTGGATTAATTATTGCAATTAAAGAGCTATTTAAACCAAAAAAAACAATAAATTATCCATTTGAAAAAGGTAAAATTAGCCCAAGATTTAGAGGAGAGCATGCTTTACGTCGTTATCCAAATGGTGAGGAAAGATGTATAGCATGTAAATTATGTGAAGCAGTTTGTCCAGCTCAAGCAATTACAATTGAGTCAACAGAGAGGGCAGATGGTAGCCGTAAAACTACTAGGTATGATATTGATATGATGAAATGCATTTACTGTGGTTTATGTGAGGAATCTTGTCCCGTAGATGCTATAGTACAAGGTCCTAATTTTGAATTTTCTACCGAAACAAGAGAAGAACTTTATTACACTAAAGAAAAATTATTAGATAATGGAGATAGATGGGAGAATATATTAGCAGCAAATATAAAAGCAGACAATCCTTATAGATAAAAATAATGGCACACGCAATTTTCTTTTATATTTTTTCAACTATAGCAATTGTTTCATCAATAATGGTGACGGCATCAAAAAATACAGTGCATTCAGTTTTTTTTTTAATTTTAGATTTTATTAGTATTTCATGTTTGTTTATCATGATTGGAGCTGAGTTTCTTGGTATGATCATGTTGATTGTTTACGTAGGTGCTGTTGCGGTATTATTCTTATTTGTAGTCATGATGTTAAATGTAGCACAGCAAAAAAATCAATGGTTTTTATCTTCTTATAGTTCAGGACATATTCCGATTGGATTAATAATAAGCACGATAATTTTCTTTGAACTGATAATTGTTATAGGGGGCTGGAAATATAAACCAGATTTATTGGAAAAAACCAGCTCCATGTCAACAAACTCAATTAGTAATACACATTCTTTAGGTCAAATACTTTACACAGATTATATTCATGTTTTTCAAATAAGTGGAATGATATTATTAGTTGCTATGATTGGAGCTATTGTTCTCACATTTAGACAAAGAGAAGGAGTTAAAAAACAAAATTATATTAAACAAATTTCTAGAGAAAGATCAGAAGGTGTTCAGGTTATTGATGTTGAAACTAATAAAGGAGTAAAATTAGATGATTGAAATTGGACTTGGGCATTATCTTACTTTAGGAGCAATAATCTTTACAATTGGTGTAATTGGAATTTTTTTAAACAGAAAGAATATTATAGTAATCTTAATGAGTATTGAATTAATACTACTAGCAGTGAATATTAATTTAGTTGCATTTTCAATTTATTTAAATGATCTTTCTGGACAAATTTTTACATTATTTATTTTAACAGTAGCAGCTGCAGAAGCTGCAATAGGGTTAGCAATTATAGTTGTTTACTTTAGAAACGCAGGGACAATTCGAGTAGAAGAAATAGATAAACTAAAAGGCTAATATGGAATTATCAATTTTAGCATTACCATTAATAGCTTCAATTGTATCTGGTTTTTTTGGAAAATATATTGGAGATAGAAATTCTGAAATTGTTACAAGCGTATTAGTTTCGATAGCTGCAGTATTTTCTTTTTTTGTATTCTATAACGTAATTGTCAATCAATACGAAGATAATATTGTTATAGCTACATGGATTAATTCTGGTTCTCTTGATGTTAATTGGTCAATGAAAATTGATCCTCTTTCAGCAGTAATGTTAGTTGTTGTAACCTCTATTTCTGCGTTGGTTCATATTTATTCTATTGGATATATGTCCCACGATCCTCATAAGCCAAGATTTATGGCTTACTTATCTTTATTTACCTTTGCAATGTTGATGTTGGTAACATCGGATAATTTTATTCAACTATTTTTTGGATGGGAAGGTGTTGGTCTTTGTTCTTATTTTCTCATTGGTTTTTGGTTTAAAAAAGAAACTGCTAATGCAGCAGCTATCAAAGCTTTTGTCGTAAATAGAGTAGGAGATTTTGGATTTGCTCTTGGAATTTTTTTAATATTTTATTTATTTGGCACAGTTAATTATGAGGAAGTATTTCAACAAATACCAAATGTAGTAAATCAAAAATTAAATTTTTTAGGTATAAAAATTAATGCCATTGATTTAGTTTGTTTGTTATTATTTATAGGCGCAATGGGCAAGTCAGCTCAAATTTTACTTCATACATGGTTGCCAGACGCAATGGAAGGACCAACTCCTGTATCTGCATTAATACATGCGGCGACAATGGTAACTGCTGGTGTTTTTTTAGTTGTTAGATGTTCACCAATTTACGAATATTCAGAATTAGCACTAAATATTATAACAATTGTTGGAATGACCACAGCAATTTTTGCTGCAACAGTTGCTTTAGTTCAAAATGATATTAAAAAAATAATTGCTTATTCTACATGCAGTCAACTTGGTTATATGTTTTTTGCAGCGGGTGTAGGAGCTTACAATGTTGCGATGTTCCATTTATTTACTCATGCATTTTTTAAAGCGTTACTCTTTTTGGGATCTGGATCTGTAATACATGCCTTTAAAAATGAGCAAGATATAAATGCTATGGGGGGAGTTTGGAAAAAACTTCCATACACATATATATTAATGATTATAGGGACACTTGCTCTAACAGGGTTTCCTTTATTATCTGGATTTTATTCAAAAGATGCAATTATTGAATTTGCTTATTTAAGAGGAAACACTGTTGGATATTATGCTGCAGGCATAGGAGTATTTACTGCGTTTCTAACTTCAATTTATTCTTGGCGATTAATATTTAAAACTTTTCATGGAAATTATAATAATAAAAAAATTAAAATAGAAGAAGCGCACGAGTCCCCATGGGTGATGTTATTGCCTTTGATCTTGTTATCATTAGGTGCAATTTTTGCAGGATTTACTTTTAAAGAATTATTTGTTGGTTATGGTGGAACAAGTGAGTTTTGGGGTCAATCAATTTTCTTTTTAGAGCCATTGAGCAAAGATCATCCCCCAACTTGGTTTTTATTTCTAACACCATTGTTAGTAATTATATCCATACCAGTTTCCTATTATTTGTTTGTAAAAAATAAAGATCTACCTAATGCAATAATAAAAAATAATCAGCCATTATATAAATTTTTACTTAACAAATGGTATTTTGATGAGTTGTATGAATACTTATTTATAAGACCTATAAAAAGATCAGGACTTTTTTTATGGAAATTTTTTGATGTAAAAATTATTGATCGTTTTGGTCCAGACGGTATATCAGCGCTTATCAAAAAACTTTCAATTAGAGCAAATAAATTTCAAAGTGGATACATTTATCAATATGCTTTTGTAATGTTATTAGGATTTTCAGCTTTTTTAACATTTTTAATTATAAGATAATGAATTTTCCAATAATTTCAGCTTTAATTCTTTTACCAACTATTGGATCATTATTTTTATTTTTTTCAAAAAGCAATAATGAAAATAACTCAACAGTAAAATATGTTGCTTTATTTACTTCATTGGTAAACTTTTTATTATCGATTTATCTATGGTATTTATTTGACCAAAATACTTCAGAATTTCAATTCGTTGAAGATAGAGAATGGTTAGCAGGCTTTGTAAATTATAAGGTTGGTGTAGATGGAATTTCAATTTTATTTATTATACTCACAACTTTTATAACACCTCTGTGTATAATTTCCGTTAATAATAGCATTAAAAAAAGACTTAGAGACTTCCTGATAGCAATTTTAATAATGGAGTCTTTTATGATTGGAGTATTTTGCTCGCTAGACTTAATAGTTTTTTATTTATTTTTTGAAGCTGGATTAATTCCAATGTTTTTAATTATTGGTATTTGGGGAGGTCCTAAGAGAGTTTATTCAGCGTTTAAATTCTTCTTATATACTTTGCTTGGATCTATTTTAATGTTAGTTGCAATTATCTCAATTTATTGGATAACAGGAACGACTGATGTTGTTAAGCTTTATGAATTAGGCATAGATCCAAAATATCAAAATTTGTTATGGCTAGCTTTTTTTAGTTCTTTTGCAGTCAAAACACCAATGTGGCCAGTTCATACTTGGCTTCCTGATGCTCATGTCGAAGCTCCAACTGCTGGATCAGTATTACTAGCTGCAATCTTATTGAAAATGGCTGGATATGGATTTATTAGATTTTCTATAGGATTATTTCCTTATGCTTCAGAATTATTTACTCCTTTAATTTATTCATTAAGTGTTATCGCAATAATTTTCACATCTTTAATTGCTTTAATGCAAGAAGATATGAAAAAATTAATTGCCTATTCTTCAGTTTCTCATATGGGATTTGTCACTCTAGGAATTTTTACTATTCAGCAACAAGGAATAGAAGGAAGTATAATTCAAATGATTAGCCATGGACTAGTATCAGCAGCACTCTTTCTATGTGTCGGTGTAGTCTACGATAGAATGCACTCAAGATTAATTAGTACTTATGGGGGCATAGTAACAATTATTCCCAAATATTCTGTTCTATTCATGTTGTTTACTCTAGCGGCATTAGGTTTGCCAGGTACGACAGGTTTTATTGGAGAGTTTTTAATTTTAATGGGAGCATTTAAAGATAATTTTTTAGTTGCAGTTATAGCTAGCTTAGGAGTGATTTTGGGTGCTGCATATATGTTGTGGCTTTATAAAAGAGTAGTATTTGGCAAATTAGTTAATAAAGATTTAGAAAAAATGGTTGATTTAAATAGGTCTGAATATTTTATTTTGGTAATTTTAGCCATTCCGACACTATTTTTTGGATTTTATCCTGATCCATTAATAAATACAATTGAAATATCAGTTAATGATTTAATAAAAATGTATAATTTTAATTTAATGAATAAATAAAAATGGAAAATTTACAATTTATATTTCCTGAAATATTTATGTCATTATCTATTATGTTTTTATTAATTTTAGGAGTTTTTAAAAAAAATAGTTCAGAATTAATACATAATTTTTCCTTAATAATTTTGCTTATATCAACTGTAATTATTTTTAATGAAAATACTGAAATTAAAAAAATGTTTCTCTTTAACAATAGTATTGTGATTGATTATTTATCATCTTTTATGAAAATAATAACGTTATTGGCTGCATTTATTGTTTTAGCTATATCTAAAAATTATTTAAAAATTTTTAAAATTTCAAAAATTGAATACCCAATATTAATTCTGAGCTCAGTACTTGGTATGATGATTATGATTGGTTCAAATGATCTTATTTTATTTTATATGGGTCTAGAGCTTCAATCTTTAGCATTATATGTCTTAGCAACATTTGACAGAGATAATCTAAAATCATCAGAAGCAGGATTGAAATATTTTGTCTTAAGTGCTTTGTCATCTGGATTACTTTTATATGGTTGTTCGTTAATTTATGGATTTTCTGGATCAACAAATTTTGATATAATTGCATCTCAATTAAATTCAAATGAATATGCATTGACATTTGGAATTGTTTTTATTTTGGTTGGTTTAGCGTTTAAGATTTCAGCTGTTCCATTTCACATGTGGGCACCTGATGTGTATGAGGGTTCACCCACGACTGTTACACTTTTTTTTACGATGGTACCTAAAGTAGCTGCATTGACAGTGTTTATCAGATTTTTATATGTGCCATTTTTAAATTTGATAGATCAGTGGCAAATGATTTTAATATTTATTTCAATAGCATCAATGCTATTTGGAGCTGTTGCTGCTATCGGACAAACAAACATTAAAAGACTGATTGCTTACAGTTCAATTGGACACATTGGATATGCTCTAGCCGGTTTGGCCTCAGTATCTAATGAAGGAATTCAAAGCTCAGTTATATACATAACTATTTATGTTATTATGAATTTAGGTTTATTTTCTTGTTTATTGATGATGAGGAGAAAAAATGAATATTATGAAAATTTAGAGGATTTGTCAGGATTATCAAAAAATCACCCATTAATATCTATATCATTATTAATTATATTATTTTCCTTAGCTGGAATTCCCCCTCTCGCTGGTTTTTTTGCAAAATTTTATATTTTTAAAGCTGTAATTGAACAATCAATGTACTTCTTAGCTATTGTTGGATTACTATCAACAGTAATAGCTGCTTTTTATTATCTAAGAATTATAAAAATTATTTATTTTGATCCAGAAAAAGAAAAATATGATCAAGATCATAGTCCTTGGTTAAAATTTTCTTTAATATTTTCAACGATATTGATTCTTTTTTACTTTATCTCACCAAGCCAACTTGTTGAAGTTGTATCAAGAATTAATATTATTTGATGAAATTTAAAAAATTTAATTATAAAAGAGTCATAAGTACAAATAGCACAGCTATTAATATTTTAAAAAGATCAAATTTAAATCATGGAATAATTATTTCCCAGTGCCAAAAAAATGGTAGAGGGCAATATGGAAGGAAATGGATATCTTATAAAGGAAATTTATTTGTAAGTATTTTTTATAATCTAGACAATATTAATTATTCAATAGAAAAATTGACTAAAATAAATTGTAATCTAGTAAAAAAAGCTATTTCAAAATTTTATAAAAGAAAAATTACTTTAAAAGCACCAAATGATTTGTTGATTGATAATAAAAAGATTTGTGGAATTCTACAGGAAAAAATAACTAAAAATGATAAAAAATTTTTAGTTATAGGTATTGGCATTAATATCATTAAAAGTCCTAATATTTTTAATTATCCAACAACAAATCTTTACGAAATTACTGGTAAAAAATTTAGTTATAAGTTAGTAGCTGAATCACTTAAATTAATTTTTGAAAAAAAATTTTCAAAATTTAAAAAAAAATAAGTATATAATTATGTATTTAATTGGTGATATAGGAAACACTGAAATCAAAGTTTGTATAGTAGATAATAAAAATAAAATTATTAAAAGAACTACCTTTTCAAATTATAATATTTCATTACTAAAATTAAAAATTAATTTTGATAGATTTAAAAAGTATTTGCCTAAAGTTGAAAAGATATTATTTTGTAGTGTTGTTCCAAAATCTTACAAATTGATTAAAAAATATTTAAAAGGTAAATCAAGAATTAAATGTTATGAAATTAAAGAATTATCTCTATCTTCTATAATAAAAATTAAAGTCAATTATAATCAAGTAGGTTCTGATAGATTAGCAAATGCAATAAGTTTAATAAATAAATCTAATAACTTTATTATTGTTGACTTGGGAACTGCTACTACTTTTGATGTTTTGGTTAATAATTGCTATATGGGGGGTATTATTGCCCCTGGTATAGAAGTTTCGTTAAATACTCTTTCTGATAAAGCAACTTTAATTCCAAAAATAAATTTTAAACGTATTAAAAAAGTTATCGGTGTCGATACCACATCAGCTGTTAGATCAGGTTTTTTTTGGGGTTATGTAGGTTTAATTGACAATATCGTTAAATTAATTAAGAAAGAAACTAGAAAATCTTTTAAAGTAGTTTTAACTGGGGGTTTTTCTCAACTATTAAGGGACCCAATTGAGACTAATGTAATAATAGATAAAGACATAACTCTTAAAGGTTTAATTAAAATTTTGAAGCTTATTAACTAATGAAAGAGGAACTACTTTTTTGCCCATTAGGTGGATCTGGTGAGATAGGAATGAATATGAACCTATTTGGTTATGGTCAACCAGGAGATCATAAATGGATTATGGTTGATATTGGAGTAACTTTTGCTGATGACACTCTTCCTGGTGTAGATCTAATATACCCTGATCCAGGATTTATTGTTGAAAGGAAGGATAATCTAATAGGAATTGTTTTAACTCATGCACATGAGGACCATATTGGTGCGATAGCTCATTTATGGCCTAAATTAAAATGTAAAATTTTTGCAACACCTTTTACATCAGTTTTAATTAAAGAAAAATTTAAAGAGAAGAACATTGACATTACCAATGATTTAAAAATTGTTGAATTAAATGGAAATATAAAACTTAAACCATTTGATATTGAATACATAACACTTACTCATTCAATCTTAGAACCTAATGGTTTAAGAATTAAAACTCCAGCAGGAGTGATCTTACATACAGGTGATTGGAAAGTTGATCCTGATCCATTAGTTGGTGAAAAAATAAATTCAAATAGATTAAAGGAAATAGGTGAAGAAGGTGTTTTAGCAATGATTTGTGACTCTACCAATGTATTTAGTGCCGGAAGGTCTGGTTCTGAATTAGATGTAAGAAAAAATTTGTTAAATATTATGAGAAGACTAAAGAAAAGAATAATAATAACCTCTTTTGCTTCAAACGTAGCTAGAATGGAAACAGCATTTTATTGTGCTGAAAAAACAGGAAGACAAATTTCTTTAGTCGGAAGATCTATGCATAGAATTTATAAAGCTGCAAGACAATGTGGTTATTTAAAAAATACAATCGAGCCAATTGATCCAAGAGAAGCAAAAAAATTTTCAAGAGAAAAAATTGTTTATTTATGCACAGGAAGTCAGGGAGAACCAATGGGCGCTATGATGAGAATATCAAACTATACACATCCCGATATATTTATCGAAAGAGGTGACGCTGTAATTTTTTCATCAAAAATTATTCCAGGTAATGAGAAAAAATTATATAAATTACATAATCAACTTGTAAAGGAAGGAGTAGAGGTTATCTCAGAAGAAACTGAATTTATTCATGTTTCAGGACACCCAAATAGAGAGGATCTAAAAGATATGTATCAATGGGTAAAACCTAAATGTGTAATACCTGTTCATGGTGAACACAGGCATATGATTGAACATATAAATTTTGCTAAAGAAATGCAAGTTCCTCATCCTGTTCAAGTTGAAAATGGAGATATAGTTAAACTTTATCCAGGAGATAAACCAGAGATATATGATAAAGCTCCAAGTGGCAGATTATATCTTGATGGCAATGTAAGTGTTGATGAAGATTCTCAATCTATAAAAGAAAGAAAAAACTTAAGTGCTAATGGTTATTTAGAGATAACTATTTTAATAACTCCTAAAGGCAATGTTCATAATAATCCTGTATTGAGTTTTAGAGGATTGCCAGTGGTCGATAAAGATGAATTTATTTATGGTATTGAGGAAGAAATTGAAAAAACAGTTAGAACTTTTAAATTAGGAAGTAAACAACAAGAACATAATTTAATAGATGCTTTAAAGATTTCTTGCAGAAAATTTTCAAAAGAAAAAACAGGAAAAAAACCTTTTACGAACATTAATTTAGTAAAAATTTAATATGAGCTATACCGGTTTAGCAATAATATATATAATTATATGGTGGGTTATTTTTTTTGCTATTCTTCCAATAGATGTAAACAGGGAAAAAGCTGTTAAAATTGAGGGAGAGGATCCTGGATCTCCTGAAAACCCAAAAATGCTTAAAAAGTTTATATATTGTACTGGAATATCTACTATTATTTTCATAATAATTTATCTATTAATGAAATTTGAATACTTTAATTTAAGAAATATGATTTCATAAGATGTACTTAACCAAATCATTTATTCCGATACTAAAAAATAATCCATCTGAGGCAAAAATTAAATCTCATCAATTAATGTTGAGAGTGGGAATGATAAAACAATCATCAGCGGGTATTTATTCATGGCTGCCTTTAGGATTTAAGGTAATGAAAAAAATTGAGCAAATTGTAAGAGAAGAGCAAAACAAAATAGGTGTTCAAGAAATTTTAATGCCGACGATTCAATCAAGCGAAATTTGGAAAGAAAGCGGACGATATGATGATTATGGTGAAGAAATGCTCAGAATCAAAGACCGACAAGACAGAGAGATGCTTTATGGTCCAACAAATGAAGAACTTGTAACAGATATTTTTAGGGCTGCAGTTAAATCATATAAATCATTACCACAATTACTTTATCATATTCAATGGAAGTTTAGGGATGAGGTAAGACCCAGATTTGGAATTATGAGATGCAGAGAATTTTATATGAAAGACGCTTATTCTTTTGATGTTTCGGATGAAGAGGCTTTTTTTTCATACAATAAATTCTTCCTATCATATTTAAGAACTTTTAAACGTTTAGACTTAACTGCTATACCAATGGCAGCTGACACAGGACCAATTGGAGGAAATCTTTCTCATGAATTTATAATTTTAGCTGATACTGGAGAAAGCAAAATTTTTACAGATAAAGAAATATTTAAAGTTAATAGCGATAACACTAAAATAGAAAAAAAATCTTTAGAAGATCTAAGAAAAAAATATGAAAAATTTTATGCTGTTACAGATGAAAAATTTGATAAAAAAGAATTTGAAAATAAAGTAATTGAAGAAAATAGATTAATTACAAAAGGTATCGAAGTTGGTCATATATTTTATTTTGGTGATAAGTACTCAAAACCAATGGGTGCATCTGTAGATTTACCAGGTGGAAAAAAAGATTTTGTGAAGATGGGATCTTATGGTGTAGGAGTTTCAAGACTTGTTGGTGCAATAATAGAAGCTAAATACGATGA
>MDTD01113345.1_pt1 | contig 11688 bp, 10 predicted proteins | sample 811221 | NCBI WGS metagenome assembly MDTD01 (sample SAMN05326646, study PRJNA326480) | marine metagenome | isolation source: seawater | place: Pacific Ocean: South West | collected 2011
CTTCCAGGTCATCGACGAAATGACTGCAGCCAATTTCGCAAATGCGGGCGATCTTCTTGTCTCGATCATCTTCGAAATAAATGTTCTCTGCGGGTATTCCGAAGCCTGTTTCGGAGAAAAACCCATTCTCATTCATCCAGGATCTCGCAGCATCGCGCAAATTCACTTTATCCGGATCGTAGTGCCCGAACTCGGTCTTGTGACTGACAACGACGACCGGAAGATGAAGGTCTCTGCAGGCCGTGAGGAATTCAGCAACACCGTCGATCATTTCCGCGTGTGCCATGAGGCTGCCGTAAACCTTACCCTGCAACTGTTGCCATTTCATTTCACCGTCGGGAAGCAAGCGAATCGCATCGCGAACGTCCCGCTTACCGCCGCAAAATGCATCGTCGAGCAACCCTTGGGCTCGCGCCGCTCCTAGAAACACGGAGTCGTACCCGGCGATGGTATTGTCGAAATCCAATCCGATACGCATTGTTCGACTACCCGCAATCCATTCAGACGGATTCCGGCCGCCAGCCGATCAAAATATCGACAAGAGCACTGAGCAGCGCCATGTGCGTCAACTCGACGAATCCATATTCGAGCGAAGCAACATAGAAGTTCAGACGACCCAGCCCGCGCAGTGAATTGTTTGCCTCGAATCCCGAAAACGTAACGACCTCAGCGCCTCCTTCTCTGGCAACCTCGCAACCCTTCAGGATATTCGGAGACTGACCCGAACTGCTGATCGCGAAGAGGACGTCCCCGGACCTGCTGTGGAGAGAAAGCTGATGCGCGAAAACCTCTTCGTATCCCAAATCGTTCCCGAGACACGTCAGCATTGAGGCATCGTTCAGCGCGCTCGCGCGCATGCCGCCTCGCTTAAGGAAGTCGACCGACATATGGCTCGCGATTCCGGCACTGCCGCCGTTGCCGATAAGGCGCAACGTGTTGCCTGCTGAATTCGCCGCCGAAATCAACGCAAGGGTCTGTTCGAAAGCGTCGCCAAGTTCCACCGCGTTTCCGGATCCGTCCGTCACTTCCGTAGCCAACGGAAGCCGGCCAGCAATATCGAAGTAACCCCTTAGGATTTCCTTCATCACCAACTCATTTCAACAGGCTGACAATTGCATTCTTGACCGCACCCTTTTCAACCGGTTGGCGATGCCCAACGACACCTGTCTTGATGCCACCGACAACATTGCCGACAAAGCCTACTTCCTGGGCGTCGCCAGCGACAGCAAACAGCGGCGCCGTAACTGCCAGGAACGCATCCCCGGCACCAATCGTATCCACCGGTGAATGTGCAAACGCGGGTATCTTGATCAGCCCACTCGATCGATCCCAACAGATGCAACCGCGAGCACCCAAGGTGACCGCTATACGGTCGGAACGCATGGCTTGCGCCAGTTTCTGGGTCACCAGTGTTTCGATCTCTGAATTCTGATCCTGAACAGCCAGGCGCGCTTCCTTTTCGTCAACGCACACATAGTCCGCTCGATTGTATTTGGTCACGAGATTGTGGCCCATATTGCCGGCGTTCGCCTGTGCGTTGACGGCTAGAAACTTCGCATTCGCTACTACGGCGTCGATGATGGAACGGACCATCAGGCCGTGGCCGAAATCACACACGATGACTACGTCATAGTTGTCTGCGACTGCTTCTATATGAGCAATGATATTGCGAGCGACACTATCCGAGATTAACGCTCCCTCCATATAGTAGACCTCGAAAAGCTTCGCGAGACTGTCCTCCTCAACAAAGCGCTTCTTTCGTATGGTTGGACGCCCTTCTTCGGCAAATTTCGACAGCTTCACGTTCGGCAGAACATGCTCATCGATCAAGTCTTCATAATCGGCACCAATCGTCGTGACAACCTCCACTTCGTTGCAGAAGCCTGCTGCGTGATTGGCCGCGGCGACGGCGCCGCCGGCGAATTTCTCCCTGCCCCGATACCGCGTCGCAATTATGTTTTCTTTCGCCGCTTTGCCCATGGATTCGACGTAGTCGTATTCGTCGACGATCGTCTCACCTATTATCAGCACTTTGAGATCGGCTAACCGGTCGACTAGTTCAAGGGTTCGCTCGCCGCTATCGTTGCGGCGGAGATCGTCGAGGAAAGTCCGCGCCTCGGGATTATAAATGTCAAAATGCTCGTTGATCAGCGCCGAGGAGCTAAAGGTAATCTCATCGGTGAAAACGATCTGGCCGCCGCATTTCTCAACCAGCTCGCGTTCCTCATCAATCTTTCCGGTCACATCTTGTGCAGGGTCGGCATAGTCGCTGCCCTTGACGTAAAAGTCCGGTTTTATCGCCTCTATCAATGGAACGGCAGTTACCGCGCCGTTTATTCCCGTCCAATCGATATAGCCGAGCGCGGCAAGCATCTCGGCGCGAACCCCTTGCGGGAACACCGGCCGGCCTGGGCCTTTGCGTACGTGCTTATCCGCCGTCACCGTCACGATCAGGACATCACCCAGCTTCCGCGCAGCCTCCAAATGTCGGACATGGCCGAGATGAAGGAGATCGAATACGCCGTGCGCCAACACGACTTTCTTGTTTTCAGCACGCGCTTGACGGCTAATCTCGGCCAGCTCCGACAGCGACTTCACGCGATCACGCGCAATAATATTGTGCACCGGTTGACCGCTTTCCTTAGACGATTCATTTAGGCCCATTCGTTTGACCCGATCACCTTATTCTTATTCATGGCAGCAGTGTGTCCCTTAGTCGCGGCTCCGCCCCGCCATCGTTCGAACGTTGTAGTAGCCATCATCGTCGAAGCTGTTCGGCAGTTTGCCGTCTCGAAAGGCATTGCACATGTCTCGGATTGCGTCTTCGACAGTAAACTCCGGCACGTAACCGAGCTTGTCGCGAATTTTATCCGAAGCCACCCGATAAGACCTGCTGTCGTCGCTCGACGTGCGCTCGATTGTGATTTCGCCGAGTTCGGGAAACTCCTGCTCGACAACACGCTTCACGGCTTCCGCAATCTCGATGACTTTCAAATTCCTATAGCCGGCGTTGAAGGTTTCGCCGGCAATCGCCTCTTTCGGCACTTCCAGTAACATCTCGTAGAGACGGACCATATCCTTGATGTGTAAATTCGGCCGGTATTGTTCACCGCCGAATACCGTAATCTTTCCCTTGTTGACCGCGTGGTTTGTCAGGATATTAACTGTCAGATCAAGCCGGCAGCGCGGAGCATAACCACAAACGGTTGACGGACGGATCGTCACGCACGTGAAGTCGTCCGATTGGTGCTTGAACAGCAGCGGTTCGCACAGCCCTTTGTACTTGTTGTAGTGCGTCAACGGCACCAATGGATGATCTTCGGTTACCCGGGGAGAGTCCGACACGCCGTAGACGGAACTCGTGGACGCATAAATAAAGCGCTTAACTCCGGCAGATTTTGCGGCGACCACCATTGGTTCAAAACAATCGAAGTTGATCGTCGTCGATAACGAGTCGTCCAGCTCAAAACTAGGATCGTTGGAGATACAGGCCAAATGAATGACCGCGTCAACGCCTTCACAGGCCGCCCCAAATCGCCCGGTTTCCCTGATATCACCATCCACGACCATCAGGCGATCTTCCTCTCGGGGTAAATGGTCTTTCCCGTAATACATAATGTCGTAGACGACGACCTCGTAACCGGCGCCGATAAGCGTCGGCGTCAACAAACTGCCAACGTATCCGGCGCCTCCTGTAATGAGTACACGTTTCAGCATGATATCTACTTACTGACCGATGAGTTGCACTGCCAAACGGCAGCCTAACAAGCATCGCTGGCGGTCTGTTGATGAAGTTCGGACGCTGACGCCCACGCTGCCTTATTGTGCAGTTGAACGCCGCGACGCTTCAGAATGTCGCCGCGTTCACGTGGAAGGATTTGCAACATTTCGTCGACGAGCCGTTTCGATTCCGGGCGGTCGACGAGGTTCTCAAGTTCGTCCGGATCGCGACTGAGGTTATAGAACTCCGTCGGCCGCACTTCCGCATCATGCAAGACAGCAAATAACTTAGCGGTCTCACCGGTAATGGCAAAGTTCAAGTCATCGCCGTCGAGATCGCAAAAATTCCGCCCCGCATTCTCACTCACGACGTAGTCGCGCGGCGGCGCCGACTGAATCGGCCGACCGTCATATCCTTCCGGTATCGGAAGTTCGAAAGAGTGCAGTAGCGTGGCGCCTACGTCTCTGCTATCCCAGAGACCGCCGTGTCCAGACGGTAACTGCTCTCTGCCTGCGAAAATCAAAGGTGTCTCCAGATCGGTCCTGAAAAAACGTCGAGTGAGATCCGCACTCGTTCGACCGTCGACACTCTCCAGCGTCGTACCATGATCCGCGATAACCATTAACGACATAGCGTCCGCGTGTCCGTTCGCACCTATATGTTCAAGCAGCTTGCCCAGCTCCCGGTCCACGACCGAGAGGCTGACCAGATATGACAAATCGACCTGACGCCCTATCGCTCGAAACACGCGCCGCAACTGCACCTTACGCAAATATCTGCGGAACAGTTCCATTGGTGCACGAAACACTTGATCCAGACAGACAACATGGCTGTGAACATCCATGACATGTAGCATCATGAACCATGGCCGATCGCAGGTGCCGACAAACTCTTCGACCGCAGGGATAACTTCCTCAATCAGCGGCTCAAGGCTGTCAAAATGACCGAACCGTATTCGTCTCATCAAACCGATCCGCCCCATGCATCGCTCGATCGCTCTATACGCCTTGTTCAAAACGCGAACGGTGAGCAGGCGCAATCCAGCGCGTTCATCACCAAGAGCGGCGTAGTAGTAGGCTTCAGGTATCGATGCGAGTTTCTCCGCGACTTTTAGCGGATCACGCTCGAGCAACCTGCGTTCTCTCACGGCATCCCTTGCAAGCCGACGGTTGATACGCGCCGACCGTCCGAGCTTTGGCGTCGACCTGTTCTCTTCGCCGATACGAATCAGTTTATCGAGGACCTCTCCGAATTCGCGTTGCAAGAGGGCTGATATTTCCGAATCCGACATCTCGCCCCGCCGCCAGCGGTGCACCGGTTCAAGTAACCGATACTCAATGTCCTGCATGAGCGCGCGCCGCGTATTCGACGGCACACAGACCCGGTTGAATCCCCGGTCAAACCCGAGATCGCGATTGTAGAGAACACAGTTCGAAAACAACGCGGTTTCGAAGCCGGCCGCGCGGATTGTTTCCGTAAAACATGACGGCCGGTTCTTGCAGCCGTCATTGTATCCCCCATGATCAAGCGGCGCCGTGCCACTCAGGATGGACGGCATGACAAACTGCGTATTCGACGCCTGCGCTACAATCTGATGCAGCCCGCCCTTCCGGATAAGCGCATCAAGCGTCGGTGCTACATGTCGCCGGATTTCGGGATCGGCAACAATGTCTCTGCGCAATGAGTCAATGAGTATCAAGAGACCGTTAGGCATTTCTGTGTCGCGAAATATTCCGTCTTTTCTCGAGCTGCCAGGCATATTCCGGGGTCGGGAGGACCTCAAGAGGGGATGCCGCTAACTCACCTAACTTCCGAATTTATCCGAACTGCCATTCGCCAGCCGGGGCACGGCCTGAATAAGCTGATCTGCCAGTTCCTCCGGTTCCGCCCCGCTGTCGCCATCCAACCGCAGGTCCGGGTTCTGTGGCGCATGCCAGGGAATGTCTACGCCGACGACATCCGGCATTTCACCGCGACGAGCAGCCCCATAGATACCCTTGTCGTCACGACCCATCACAGTCTCAAGGGAAACGTCTAAATAGACCTCGAAGTAATTCGGCAAGTTATCGCGATTCCAGGCGAGCAGATCAGGGTGCGCATATAGCACAGCCACCAATACGACCAAGTCCTGTTCTGCAAGGACGCCGGCCATCGCCCGCAACCGTTTTACTTGCCGAACGCGGTCCGCCTCGCAATGCGTAAGATCATTGCCGTAGGCGCGGCGAATGGCATCCCCGTCGAGAATAACAAGCTCCGGCATTTCCGGCTTCACGCGCTCGTAGAGAGTCGTGCACAACGTCGTCTTTCCCGCGCCGGACAGGCCGGTCACCCAAATTACCATTAATCCAACACCGTGATTTATCCGACCAAACGGACAGCATCGTCGGTCGGCATCGACCGAAGTTCGCAAATACGGTCGAGCGCCCGTCGGGCAATGTTTCGCGCTTCTGCGCCATCGACGTCCCGCACATTGTTGGCGGCTCGAGAACGTGTGATCAAACTCTCACCAAAATCATCAGTGACCCTGGGTTCGACATATCGAGACACGAACCCACCGAGTCCAAGCTGATCGAAGAATACTTCGAGAACCTCTGGCAACGCTTCGATACTGCAACCCATCCCGCGTGCGATAGGAGCGAGGCGTTCCGCTTCGGTTACCCCATTGTATCGCGCAACTTCTGCCAGGGTAAAACTGCATGCGATACCGTGCGGCATGCCGAAACGCGCGGTAAAGGGATAGCTGATTGAATGGGCCAATGCAGTTTGCGTCGTACCCATCGCCAATCCGGCCAATACCGACGCGATCTGCAGGTCCCGACGCAACGCCGGATCGTCCAAGCGTTCGATTGTCGCGGGGAGCGCCGAGGCGATCATCCGAATGGCTGTTTCCGCAAGGGTGTCGGTCATCGCTGTATGACGGCGATTCCAGATCGATTCCATAGCATGACTGAGCGCATCTAGGCCTGTCGCCAGCGTGAGATCTGCCGGCATCGTGGCACACAGTGCCGGATCGAGCACCGCATGGCTCGGATACAGTTTCGCATCGGTGACCGAGTGCTTGACCGCGTCATCACCCCAAATCGTCCCCCAGCGGGTGACCTCGGAACCCGTACCCGCCGTCGTCGGCACAGCGATAATCGGAACCGGGCTCATCCCAGGCGGCAACGCTTCTCCATCCCGCAAATGCGACATGAGCACGTCGACATTACGATCAACCGCATCGAAGGCCGCCATGCCCTTGGCGGCGTCGATAACGCTGCCGCCGCCCAATGCAACGATCATCTCGCTGCCATCGAACGAAGCTGTCAGGCCTATTACATCGCTAAGTTTCGGATTCGCTTCAACGTCCGAGATTACTGAAACCGGTGTGCCGCAGCGTTCGGAAAGCACCTGAACGGCGCCGCGGCCCAACCAACCTTCGCTGGTTACAAGAGACCAGGTCCGCCCGCCGATAAGTGTAGCGAGGGCCTCGTCGAATCGGTGCCCTTCGACGATCTGGACCGGACAATTGAAGGGATGTGTTAAAACCATTGTTTGGTCTCAGCGTTTACCCTGCGACGACCGGAGAGATCAAACATTGCGTACTCATTGATACTGGCATCGTTGATAGCGCCCGGAACCCGGACAATACAGAGGCTTCCATGGCCCGCACCGTCCAGCCGCCCGAAGCGGTGGCCGACCATCGGCAATACACAGGCCGAATCTCCGGGCTCCAACTTTGTTTCCCGTCCTGCGTCCCAATACAGCACCACAGGCTGGCTGCCATAATTGTAGATGTACTCGAACAAATGATGGCGGAAGAACGGCGCATCCGGCGTATCGCCAATGACCTCGGCAGCAAATCCCTTTAGTGCCGGAAGATGTTTAGTCCGCGCCAGTTCCGTCAAACGGCAATCAACGGCATTTCCGCTCGGCCAAGGCCGGGCACCTCCATCATCTGCACGCCGAACCACGACTTCACCGCCGCTCGAAAGGGGCGTGATCATCAGGTCCTCGAGTCGAACGCCGAGGCCTTCCGATACCGCGCGCGTTTCCTCAAAACCGACCGGGCATGCGCCATCCGCAAGCTCCGCAGCACGCAATGCCTTTATGCCTTGATCGACCAATCTTTCCGCGAGATCCGCGGCAACCATCGAATCCGCCGCGAGATAGCGCGACAGACGCGCGCGGTAGGCGCTGTCGGCATCGCGCAGGTCGCTCGCAAGTTCTGAAGCCGCGTCTGAATCGATCCTCGAGAAATCATCCAGGGCACGGCGGATTTCACCGCCGAAGGTCACAGCGACAATTAAGCCCGGCGCTTTAGGATTTCTACTGGCAAAACTGTGCGGCACGAACGGGGATATATAGTTCGAATCCCCGGTGTTCATTTCAGCGCAGTAGTTCTTCCCGCCCATCGACCAGTAGAAATTGACCTCGCCGACGAAGAACGTCTGCTGATGCATCAGGTGCCCGTTATTATACGCGACGTCGAGATTGTCAGGGTCCGCGTCGCCTACGATTCGAAGCTCCTTGATCCACTCTGGCTTGAAGGGTCCGAGACGACTCATCGCCGTATCCCGATACTCGTAATACGGCTTCAAGTCGCCGGCTCTATCCTTTCTCTCGAAGACCCGCGACGTCTCCTGGCTCCTTTCGGCCTGCATAACAATAACTCCGGCATCGCTGTCGTTGCGCTCGAGCCAAAGATCAGAGAGTGAAATTGGATAGGTGTCTGCCATTGCGCGCATCAAATTCTGGGAATCAGCGACGCTTGCGTCACCATCGATGACGGCATCGACCAGCTCCTGTGAGAAACCCAACTCTTCCGCCAACGCCTGTCGCGTCCGCTTAAGATCGTTCGCTTCACTCAACACCCGGGCGCCGAGCGCCTTACGGTATCCAGCTTCGTCGTCGATCTTCATTTTTCCACTCGTTCAAATGCTGCAAGAGCTTGCGAAAGCGTTTTCATGCCCTGGCGCTCGGCGACTGCAGGCAGTCTCTCGTAATCCTGGACTGTATCGAGTTCGGCCCACCCGCGCTCAATCAAAGCGGCATCCACCCGAATTTCCGAATTCACGAGATGTTGAGTGATGTCGGTAATGTATGCTCTGCGCCATTCCGCCGCTTGCTGGAAGGAAGCAGAGGGAGACAGTTCAGCATCAAGTTTTTCGAAAACCGATTTGAACACCTTTGTGCCATTTGCCGACATCCGCCAAAGGCCTAGGAATTCCCCACACAAAAATTCGCCCGCATTCGCTGGATGCAAATGTTTGCCCGCGTGACGGACGGCCCCCGTTGTGTCGACGAACATGTTCTCTGCTTCGTCTACGGGATGATCCGTTCGACCGTCATAGTAAGAAACCCAGTCCCGGTCTATTGCCGCGATAATGTCTCCTTGCGCTTCGGCCAGTTTCACATGAATGCTCGGCTCAACCCAAATATCGGAATATGTCACCATCACAGGACCGTCGAGATATTCACGCGCGCACATCAGCGAGTGCAGGATATTATTGTTCTCGTAGTCGTCGTTTTGAACCCGTCGGAAACCGAGATCAGGGATACGATCCTGCAAGTAACCGGTAATTACCACAATTTCCGTACAGCCCGCGCCGCGTAAGGCGTCGATTGTCCATGCGAGCAATGGGCGACCGGCAATGGGCAGCATGCATTTCGGCCGATACGCCGTAAGCTGCCCCATCCGGCTGCCCATCCCAGCGGCGATAACTATTCCGTGCAATTGTTTCAGTCGTAGTCGTGAATGGCAAAATTGTTCGGATTGATGCGGCTTCTTCTATCGAAACCGGGACCGAATCTACCCCGTCATCGGAGTCGGAATTTCATTCCTCTGCTGGCAATACAACATTGCATCCCGCTCAGCGAACCATTCTTTAGAATATTCGCAATCGCGGTATTCATGGAAGTACGGACCGCCGATGGTGTAATGGACAAGCGCCGCGTCGTTCCGCAATTCGCTTACACCAACCAGGTGATTCCATTTCGACGGCAATTCGCCGATCAGGTGATCGCCGTCCAACCACTTGAACTGGTGTAGTTGAAGCCCGGTTGCCGTATTCACGTATTCGGGCGTCAGCGCCTCGCATTTTGCGCAATTGAACAACATGACGCTCGACCAGTTCTTGTATGCATACTTTGTTTGCTGCTCGCCGAGGAACTTCTCTTTCTCCGTCGGCACATGGTTGTGATGCACGCACATGACTGCGTAACGGTCATCTCGCAGGGCCCAGAGATTGGCCACATCTTCCAGCATGATCATGTCGCAATCAGCGAACATGGCCCAACCCTCGTAACCTGCAAGGTAAGGCGTGAGAAATCGTGTGAACGAGAAATCGGTCGATTGCAGAGGTTCGCGCGGCCTCGTGAAAGTCCCTTTGAGTTGCGAGAGCATTATCGGCGTAACCGAGACCGGCATGCTTGCGCGCGCGTTGATCGAATGCGCGAGAACGCTGAAGGCAGACGTCTCGCGCGGATCATAACCGATGAAAATGCGTGCAGTGTTTTCAGCCATGGGCATTCCAGTTTCAATATCCAGAAAGCATTAGAAGTAGCGCCGTTAAGCGGACAACGGCGTCCAATAGGTGTATTCGCCGACCGATCTGCCCGCCGCTATGTCAGCCGACACCTCACCATGCATGTCGAGCAATTTGGCGTTCTGTGCCTCAAATTTTGCGAACATTCCCGGCGTATACGGTGTCTGGCGCCAGATATCTACCATGTAGGTGCGTGTCTTTAGGTAACGGAGGTAGCGATCCAGATGCCTTCCAGCGAGCCCGAAGGAAGCAAACATTGCGAGGCGCGAATCGGCCAGTTTTGACTGCATAAAGCTCGGAACGAGATGCTGCGTGCGCTCGGAAATCGGGCGACGTATTGGTCCTCGCAAGTATCGCCCCATGCCGGCGTGGGTTGTTCTCAAGTTCCAAACGATGAGGTCGCCGACGCCGCTCGGCACGTAACGCGTGCGGCCGCTGAACCACCCGAAAACCTCTTCGTTCAAGACTTCCAGTTTACGATTCCGGGCGACCGATTTATGCGATCCGGCGCACAGCATCAAACCGCCGCCCTGCCTTGAGTGGTCCTGCAGATAGAGCCCGAACCGAATGATCGGATAGTCGCCGCTCCAGTCGGGAGCGTCCGGATTATGCCGATCGGCATTATCCTTATGAAAACTGCAGACATTGTTGTCAGACGCGTAATACATCGCCGAACTGTCGCCGAAATACACGGGTTCGCCGCCGAGCAAGTCGCGGCAGACCTCGATCAAACGACCGTCGCCGATAAAACTTTCCGTCGCCGGATTAGCGAATAAATCACCGGAGTAATCGGCCGGACCGTTGCCTCCCTCGAACTTCGCCAATAAATGCTCGCGATACGCCGAGACCTCATCATGCGAAAATGCCCCCGGCATAACCAAATATCCATCGCGACGAAACTTTTCGGCATCAACTGGAACTCTCGCAGACATCTCAAATGCCCTCAGCGTCGTAAATCCCGGATCTCATATTCGAATTTGGGCAACCAGACTATCTGACATGTCGGCGGCCGCCAGTGCCCTTGTGTACTCGCGAAACACACTAGGCGTTTCCAGGAAGTTCCAAATCATGTGGCCACCCGGCTTACCCGCCTTGAGCCAATAGAGGTGATTTGCAAGTCCAAACCTACTGTGCCCAGAGACGGTCACTTCGCGCACGCCGGCACGCCGAATTGTCTCTTGCAGGCTTGCCCGAGAGAAATAATGCAAATGATCCTTGAAGAAGTGGAACCGGTGATAGGCCTCGACGTCATAAAGACGCAGCAAAGCATCGTTTATGTTGGGTACCTCGATGTAGAGCAAACCCCCGGGCGCAAGACGGGCGACGCAGTCCCGGATCGCCTGCACCGGTTCCGACAAATGCTCAAGTACATGGAACATTAGCACCACATCAAACGGGCCTTCCGCTTCCGATATGTCCTCGAATACGGAAAATCCCAGC
>MDTD01008142.1_pt1 | contig 11687 bp, 9 predicted proteins | sample 811221 | NCBI WGS metagenome assembly MDTD01 (sample SAMN05326646, study PRJNA326480) | marine metagenome | isolation source: seawater | place: Pacific Ocean: South West | collected 2011
AAATTAAAAAAAGTATAGATAGAATAAAATATTGTTTAAATGATATTTATTATTTAGCGCAAGGAGGAACTGCGGTTGGAACTGGAATAAATTCAAAAAAAAATTTTGATAAAAAAATTGTAAATGAAATTAAAAAATTTTGTAAAATAAAATTCAAACCAGCCCCAAATAAATTTTCTGAATTAGCGGCACATGATGCTATTGTAAATTTTTCTGGATCATTAAATTCATGTGCGGTAGCACTTATGAAAATTTCAAATGATATAAGATTTCTAGGATCAGGACCAAGAGCGGGGTATGGAGAACTTTTATTACCTGAGAACGAGCCTGGATCATCTATTATGCCTGGAAAAATTAATCCTACCCAGTGTGAAGCTGTCACAATGGTTTGTGCAAAGGTAATTGGCAATCACACAAGTATAACCGTTGCAGGTAGTCACGGGCATTTTGAATTAAATGTTTTTAAACCACTGATTGCTTATAATATTTTACAATCAATAGATATTATGGCTGATAGTGTTAGAAATTTCAGTCTTTATTGCGTGAAAGATATTAAAGCAAATAAAAAAAAAATCAGAGAATATTTAGATAACTCTTTAATGTTAGTAACTGCTTTAGCACCAAAAATTGGTTATGATAATGCAGCAAAAATAGCAAAATCAGCTCTTAAAAATAACTCAAAATTAAAAGATGAAGCTTTAAAATTAGGATTAATAAATGAAAAAGAGTACGATCTCTTAATTGATCCTATTAAAATGATAAGTCCTGATTAATAAATTACTTTCCTAAAAGAGGCTCTTAAATTTTGTATATTTTTAATTAAAAATTTTAAATTGGAATTTTTATTATTTGAAGTGTCATTAATTCTAACATTGTAAATAGTAAAATCTGTTTCTCCAATATTTTTATTTAAATCAAAATAAATTTTTTTAATATTTTTTATATTTTTTGATCCTATTTGAAAAACTTTAGCAAATTCAATATAATCTTTTATATTTAAGACGTTTTTTGAAATAAATTTTATATTTCCTCCAGTTTCAACAAAATCAATTTTAGAATTTAATTCACCTATTTTATGAAGATTGAATTTTGCATTATCCAATTTTATTTTTTTTTGTTTTATATCAAAATTCAACTCTCCATCTTTTATAAGCTTATTATTTATATTCTGAAGCTTTAAATTAAATTTACCACTAAGATTACCTAGGTAATTTTCATCATAAATTAATAAATTTGATAAAATATGATCTATTACAGTTTCTAATTTTTTGTTATTTATTTTTAAAGATCCTTCAAAATAAAAAGGAGATAATTCTATTTTGCTTGATAAATTAAAATTATATCGATTATCGTTAGGAGTTTTTATAACTATAGTTTTTTGAAAAAAAGAGTATTCATATTTTAACTTATCTTGAAAATAATCTATAAATAACTCACCATCTAATTGAGATTTTTCTTTAAAATTTAATATATTTTTTATCTCTATATTTGGTTTGATAAGTTCAGCATTGGTCACACTTTGATTTGGCAATTCATAATTTCTTTTCCAAGTTGATTTAAAGTCTATACCAAAAATTTTACCATCTATAAAAAAATTTTTTGTTTTGGTTTTATCATTAATTTTGTAAATTATTTTATTTATTGGCGAAATAACTATTACTTCATCATTTTTATTTCTGACAAAAATTTTGCAATTGATTAATTTGATTGGTTTATTTATTTTTTTATATAGATGATCTCTGAAATCTCGTAAATTTTTTAATTTGAAATCTAAGTTGGTATTTATTATTTCCATTGATACAAAGTTCTTTAATGATCCAAGATAAATATCTCTTAATGTAATAAATATTTTTAAATTATTAGTTTTTATCAGGTGATTTTTTGATTCTTTTTTCAAATTAAGTGTGGCTTTTTCAACCAGAAAATGAGGTTTTGGAAAAGGCTTGTACGAAATGTCACCTGATGATTTTAGGTATATTTTAAAATTATTGTAAAAATTTTTTTCTATTTTTGTAACTTTGCTTTTATAATCAAATAAAACTGGTAAAGATAAAATGATTAAAGATGAAAAAACAATAGAAATAGCAATAAGTATTAAAGAAAAAGTAATTTTATTTTGTTTAATTTTATTCATTAAATTCTAATGGCTTATACTATAAAAACACAAATGTTAAATTCAGATTATTTATTAAATTTAAATGAAAGACAGAAAGAAGCTGTTTTACACCTAAATGGACCTTTACTAATTGTGGCAGGTGCTGGTTCAGGTAAAACCAAAGTTCTTACTTCAAGAATTGCACATATAATTAAAAGCCACAAAGCTTTTTCTAATCAAATATTGGCTGTCACTTTTACAAATAAAGCAGCAAAAGAAATGCAATATAGAGTATCTAAATTGTTAAGAAAAGAGGCCACTGGATTACCATGGCTCGGTACATTTCATTCCGTTAGTGCAAAAATTTTAAGAAAACATGCTGATGCAGCAGGATTAAAATCAAATTTTACAATTTTAGATCAAGATGACCAAGTAAGATTGATAAAAAATATATGTAAAGCAGAAAATATAGATATTAAAAAAATATCTCCGAAATATATTTTAGCCATTATTGATAAATGGAAAAATAAAGGTCTTTATCCTAGTGACGTTATTGTAAAAAAAAAAGATGCTTTAGAAAAAAATTTTTTAAAAATTTACAAAATTTATCAACAAAAACTAATAGACTTAAATTCTGCCGACTTTAGTGATCTTATACTACATTCGGTTAAAATATTTAAAAATTATAAAGATATAAGTTCTCTATATTCAAAAAAATTTAAATATATATTGGTAGATGAATATCAAGATACTAATTATATTCAAAGTGAATGGCTAAAATATCTAGCCAACGAAAATAAAAATATTTGTTGTGTTGGTGACGATGATCAGTCAATTTATAGTTGGAGAGGAGCTGAAATAAAAAATTTTTTAGAATTTGATAAAATTTATGAAAATACAAAAATAGTAAGATTAGAAAAAAATTATAGATCAACTCAAAATATTTTAAACGTTGCTTCAAAATTAATTGAGAATAATCAAAATAGAGTGGGTAAAACTTTATATACTAATCAAAAAGAGGGTGAGCTAGTTACATTAGATTGTTTAAGAAATGTTAAAGATGAGGCAATAGAAATAAGTACATCTATAGAGAAATTTAAAAAAAAATATTCTTTGAATGACATTGCTATACTCGTAAGAGCAATATTTCAAACAAGAGAATTTGAAGAAAGATTTTTAAAAGTTGGTATTCCATATAGAATTATTGGTGGAATAAAATTTTATGAAAGATCTGAAATAAAAGATTGTATTGCATATTTAAGATGTATTTATCAACCTATGGATGATTTATCTTTTGAAAGAATAATAAATGTTCCAAAAAGATCTATTGGTAATACTACTATTAAAATTATATCTGAATTCGCCAAAAAATATACTTTATCATTAGAAGTGGCCTCAAGAAAATTAATTGAAAAAAATAAAATAAAACCAAAAACTAAAATTGGTTTAAATTCATTGTTAAATTTATTAGAAAAGTGGAGAAACGATCTTAAAAAAAAGATTAATCACAATAAACTTTTACAAATTGTATTAGATGAGTCTGGATATAGTGAGATGTTAAAAAATAAAAAAGATTTGGAAAATGAAAATAGACTCGAAAATATAAAAGAATTATTAAACGCTATGAAAGAGTTTGATAATTTAGAGAGTTTTTTAGAGCATGTTTCTCTTGCAACTTCTTTAGATCAAGACTGGGAAAGTGAGAAAATTAACTTAATGACACTTCATGCCTCAAAAGGATTAGAGTTTGATGTAGTCTATTTACCTGGATGGGAAGAGGGATTATTTCCTCATCAAAGAAGTATAGAGGAAAAAGGTGAAAATGGATTGGAAGAAGAAAGAAGACTTGCTTACGTAGGTATTACAAGGGCAAAAAAAATCGCAAAAATATCTTTTTCAATGAATAGATTTTATCAAGGAGATTGGATGAATAGTATGGCTTCTAGGTTTATAGATGAACTTCCTGATAAATATATTAAGAAGAATAACAATTTTAGTAATGATGAAGACAATGATTTTGAATTTAATCAAGATATAGAATTTGAAAGCGAAGTAAGAAGCCCTGGTTGGTTGAGATATCAAAAAAAATTAAGATGATTAAAAATATTAAGAACTTTATTGTTAATAATAATTTAGATGGATATATAATTCCAAAAAATGATATCTATTTTACAGAATATTCGAATATAAATAATTTGAGTAAAGTAACCAAATTTACTGGTTCAGCTGGTTTCGCTTTAATCTTAAAAAAAAAAAATTATTTATTTGTTGATGGAAGATACACTGCTCAAGCAAAAAAACAGTCCGGGAGAGAATTTAAAATATGTGAGATACCTTATATTTGGCCAAAACATATAACAAAAAAAAATCTTCTCAAAATCGGATTTGACCCAAAACTTTTTACAGAAAGAAATTTAATAAATTATTTTGATAATGAAACTATTTTAGTTCCTATTGTATTTAATTTTAAAAAGACAAAACAAAAAAAATTAAAAAAATTTTATATATTAAATAAAAATGTAACAGGAGAAAGTTATAATAGCAAACTAAGAAAAATAAATAAACATTTAGTAAAAAAAAAAATTGATTATTTATATGTAAGTGCGAGCGAAAACGTATGTTGGTTATTAAATGTTAGAGGAAAAGATTTGCCAAATTCACCGTTGGCAAATTGTAAATTATTAATTAGCAAAAAGAAAGGTTTATCTTTATTTACTAATTTAAGTAAAATTTCAAATATAAGAAATTTTTTTAAAAAAAAAATAAATTTTTATCCAGAGGAAGATTTTCCAAAAATTTTTTTAAAACTAAAATATGGAAAAATTTGTATAGATGAAAACACATGTTCAATATTCGAAAAAAAGTTGATAGAAAGTGTATTAGATATCAAGTCATCTGTAGATCCTATTTATAGATTAAAATCAATAAAAAATAGAGTTGAAATAAGAAATACTATTAATTGCCATATTACTGATGGAGTTGCATTAACGAAATTTCTTTTCTGGTTTAAAAATTTAAAAAAAGTAACAACAGAAAGACAAATTGATCAAAAGTTAGAAAAATTTAGAAAAAATTCAAAAAAATATTTATATCCAAGTTTTGATGCTATAGTTGGATCGGGTCCAAACGGGGCAATAATTCATTATAGATATAATAGTCGTACAAATAGAAAATTGTTAAAAAATGATATTCTGTTAATTGACTCTGGTGGACAATATAAATGGGGAACAACAGATGTTACAAGAACAGTTTGCAACGGTTCAGTATCAAAAAAGATAAAAGACAATTTTACCAGAGTTCTTAAAGGTCATATAGCAGTAGCAACTTGCAATATTGCCAAATACTATAATGGTTATTTAATTGATAAATTAGCCAGAAAATCTCTGAGAGATGTTAATTTAGATTACTCACATGGCACAGGTCATGGAGTTGGTTTTTTTCTAAATGTTCATGAGGGCCCTCAAGGAATAACAAAATATAATAAAATTCCTCTTGAAAATGGTATGTTTTTAAGTAACGAACCTGGTTATTATCTTAATAATCATTACGGTATAAGAATTGAAAATTTAATATATGTGAAAAAAGAAAAAGAGAAATTGAAATTCGAAAACTTAACCTACGCTCCAATAGATTTAGATATGGTAAATTTTAAATTATTAAAAAAAAAGGAAAAAAAATATTTATTTGATTATCATTTAAATGTTTACTCTAAAATTTCACAATACTTGAATGTTAATGAAAAAAAATGGTTACTAAATTTAATTAAGTAATTTAATTAAGTCATCTTTAAAAATAATTTTTACTCCAATTTTATTGGCTTGATCAATTTTTCTTTTTGTAGACTTTTCACCCACTACTAAATAATTGAGGTTTTTACTAACATTACTTACTGTTGTTCCAGAATTTTTTTCAATTAAAGATTTGGCCTCTGCTCTACTAATTCCATCTAATTTGCCAGTAAACATAAATGTTTTATTTTTTAACACTCCTTTTTTATTTTTTATTTGATCTTCAATTTTTAATATTGAGGTTAAATCATTAAAAATATTAATATTAGTTTCATTTGAAAAAAATTTTTTTAAAGAGTTAATTTGTGTCTCACCAATACCATCAATATTTAAAAAATTATCAAATTGTTTTTCTTTAATGAGTCTATTTAAAGAGCTTATGTTTTTTACATGCTCACCTATAATTTTGGCATTTTCTAAACCTATATGTCTAATTCCTATTGAATAAATAAATCTTTGTAATGATACAATTTTGGCATTATTTATAGAATTTTTTAAGTTGTTTGTAGATTGCTCGCCCCATCCATCAAGATTTTTAATAATATTATAATTCAAACTAAAAATATCTTGAGGCTTTTTTATTAAATTTAATTCCCAAAATTTCTCTATGACCTTTTTACCAAGTCCATCAATATTTAAAGCCTCTTTAGAAATAAAATGTTTTATTTTTTCAATTGTGATTCTTTCACATCCATAACCATCATTTGTACATCTTCTTACCGCATCAAACTTTTTTGTTAATTTATTATATTCTTTAATAGTGTTTGAACCACATGAAGGACATTTCATAGGAAATGAGAATGGTCGAGAGTTTTTGTTACGTTTACTTTTATCAACTTCTATTACATGAGGAATTACATCTCCTGCTCTTTCAATTTTAACCACATCTCCTATCCTTATATCTTTTCTTAAAATCTCGTCTTCGTTATGCAATGTTGCATTAGAAACAATTACCCCTCCAATATTAATAGATTTAACTTTTGCAACTGGAGTTAAAGCTCCGGTTCTTCCGATTTGAATTTCTATATCCAAAATTTTAGTATTTGCATTATGTGCTGAAAACTTATGTGCTATAGCCCATCTTGGTGAATTAGATGTAAAGCCAAGTCTATTCTGAAGTTTTAAATCATTAATTTTATAGACAAGTCCATCTATATCATAATTTAAATCGAACCTTTTATCTTCAAACTTTTTGTGAAATTTTACTAATTCATCAATATTAGACATAACTGCATTTTCAGTGTTTGTTACGAATCCCCATTTTTTTAACTCTTTTAAAAAATCAGATTGATAATTAAACTTATTATGATCGATATACCCATAAGTGTAAGCTATGAAATTTAAAGGTATTTTTTTTGTTTCCTCTGGATCTTTTTGTCTTAATGACCCTGATGCAGCATTTCTTGGATTTGCAAACTTGTCTTTAATTTTAGAAAAATCTTTTTTTTTTATAAAAACTTCTCCTCTTATTTCAATCTCTTTTGGAAAATTTGAATTTTCTATTTCAAGAGGTATATCTTTTATTGTCTTTAAATTTTCAGTTATATCTTCTCCTACTTTGCCATCACCTCTAGAAACACCTTTGACTAGTTTTTTATTTATATATGTTAAGGAAGCAGAAATTCCATCTATTTTGGGTTCAACACTATATTGTGGTTCAAAATTTTTATTTAAATAATTTAAAATTTTTTTTTCAAAATTATTTAAATCATTTTTATCAAAAGCATTTGATAGAGATAGCATTGGTAATTTATGTTCATATTTAACAAAAATTTTTGATGGTTTATAACCAACTGTTTTAGTTGGCGAATTTTTACTTTTCAAAAATTTATATTTATTTTCTAAATTTAGAATTTCTTTCTTTAACAAATCATATTTTGCATCAGATATTTCTGGAGCACTAAATTCATGATATAATTTATTATGTTTTAAAAATTCTTTTATTTTTAAATTATACTTTTTTTTTAATTCGATCTTATTCATGAAATTCTATTTGAATAAATTTCTAAATTTTTTTAGGATAGTTTCTCTTTGATCTTTATCTTCTTTTTTTACAGTTACATAATTTTTATTTAATATTTTATAGCTTTCTTCATACCATTTGCTAGATCCGTAATTATAACCTAAAATTACCGCGTATTTCTCTGCTTCCTCCACTAGACCCATTCTATAGTGCAACTCAACTAGTCTGTGTAAGGCTTCTTCAATATAAATTGTTCTGTCATATTCCTCAACTACAACTTTAAATCTATTAATAGCAGGTATCCATTTTTCTCTCTCAATATAATATCTTGCTAAATACATTTCTTTTGATGCTTCAATTTCAGTAATAAATTCAAGTTTATATTTTGAATCTATTGCATAATCAGTATTAGGATAATTATTAATAATTATATTAAAATACTTTTTAGCTTTTAAAATCTCATTAAGATCTTTTTTTTCATCAACTATTTGATCGTAATGGCATAAAGCTAGCAAATAGTATGCATAATCAATTTGTGAATGGTTTTGATATTTTATGATAAAACGTTCTAATTCATTTATTGCGTAGGAATAATATCCTTGTGAAAAGTACCCATAAGCAGCCATAAGTACAGATTTGGAAGCCCATTTAGATTGAGGGAAAAATCAACTCAACCTCATTAAATTTTTTACCAGCAAAAATTACATCTCCTCTTTCAAATTCTTCCATAGCTTGTTGATAAACTTCGATCATTTGCGTTTCTAAATTTTTTTCTTTTAATACAGTAACCTTCTCTTCTTTTTTCGAGCAAGAATGATTTAAGAAAATTAAAACTATTACAACAAAATATGAAAAGATTCTCATATGGTTGTTTTATCAGATTAAATCTAAATTTCTAATTATTAAGCGATTGATCTTAGTTTTTGATAATTAGCAAAAGAGTGCGGTAATTGCTTCCCTTTGATTTCAATCAATGAATAATTTGATTGATTTTGAAAAATTTTTCTTAAAAGTTTATTTGTAAGATTGTGTCCACCTTGAGAACAGTTTATAAGTCCAATTATTTTATACCCTGATAAAAATAAATCACCCATACAATCTAGTATTTTATGATTTACAAATTCTAATTTATTTCTCAAACCTTGACTGTTAAGTATTTCATTATTTTTTACAACTATTGCATTTTCTAAACTTCCACCTTTGCCTAAATTATTTCTTTTTAAAATTTCGATATCTTCATACAAACAAAATGTTCTAGAATTGTAAATATCATCTAAATTGTCTTCAAAAATATTTACTTTATTTTTTTGATGATTGATCAGCTTATTCTTATATTTAATTTCAAATTCAATTTCTCCTGTAACATTTGATGAATCAATTGAGATAAATTTGTTTCCTTCTTTGACTGTTATTTTTTTATTAATCTTTATTATTTTAATTGGCTGATCACTTGAACTTAAGCCTACTCTTTTAATTTCATCTACGAATATTTTCGCCGATCCATCCAATATTGGAACTTCTTCTGTATCTATTTCTACTAAAGCATTATCTACGCCCATCCCGTAAAATGCTCCCATTAAATGTTCGATTGTAGATACTTTTATTCCGTATTCGTTTGATATTGTCGTGCAAAGAGTTGTATCAGAAACATTATTATACAAAGGGTAAATAATATTATTTTTTTTTAAATCAGTTCTTTTAAATATAATTCCAGTATTAGCAGATGCTGGTTTGATTTTGATTTGAGATGGTTTTCCTGTATGTATCCCAATACCTTTAAATGAGATTGGATTATTTAGAGTGTTTTGAGACAATATAGACACAAATTAAATATATAAAAAAAAACTGAAAGTAAGTACTCAACTAATATTACGAGAAAATACAAATTTTATTTGCTAAAAAAGTTGAAGAATTTTTCAAAAAAACCTTGTGTTTTCGACCTTAATTTTGGGGTTTCATAATTGTTTAAAAAATATGTCAGACCAGAGGTGCAGATTTCACTATCTTTTTCCTCATAGACTTTAATAGATTTAAAATCAAATTTATCATTTAGATGAAAGGAATTATCATTAAAAAGTTTTGATCCATCTCCAATCAATAAAAGCTCTATTTGTTTTGATATCAATATATCTGGGTTGTTATTTAAATTTTTGAAAATTAAGTCTATAATCTCTTGAATTCTATACAAAATAACCTTTTTCAAAATATCAATTGATATATTTTTTTTTATAATTATTTCTGGTGTCAATTTTTGATTTTCATAATTTTTATAAGAAAATTCAGTTTCAGATTTATTAAATAGTTTTTTTATTTCTTCAGCTTCATCAATGCTTATCTTAAAAATTTTTGAAATATCCTTAGTAATATGAGATCCTCCTATAGGTATTGAATACATATAGTTTAGTTTTTTATTCTTATATATCATAATAGAGGATCTCTCCAATCCAATGTCTAGAAAAGACAGACTTTTATTATTTATTTTTTCTGAATAAAATAGTGATTTTGTGTAACTAGTGCAGAATATTTTTTCAACATTTAAGCTTAATTTATTAAATTTATTTATAATTTTTTTATTTAATTTTTTGGGTAAGCAGATTGTGGTGAAATGAACTTTTATATCTTGTACATTTTTTAATTCTTTAGGAATATTATCGTATATTTTTCCATTTATTATGCATTTATTAATTATTATATGCTTCACTTCGTGATTATTATAATTTGAATTTATTATTTGAGTTAGTTCCAAAATTAAAGAATTATAGATATTTTTTAATTCAAAATTAGAATCTAAAGTTTTATTAATAGAAATATCTATAATGTAAATATTACTCGTATCATATATCAAGATTACATCTTCTATATGTGTTGATATTTTTTTTTCAGCTTTTTTTATTAATTCTCCAGTTTTTATAAAATGGTTTGAGAAATTTTCATCTAAATTTACTGCAACAGAGTCTGAAAATTTATTCTTAAGATTAGAATCGAATATTGAAAATCTTATTTTTGAAGAACCAAAATCTATAACATTAATTAATTTATTATCCATTACTTAAGATTATTCTGTTTTTTATTCTTAAATCTATTATTGAATTTGATAAAATTTTATAATTACTCTCGAAGTTTTTGAAATTTTTTAATGCATTATTTATATTTTCTTGGGGTAGCAAAATTATTTTATTATCGTAAAAATATAAATCCCATCTTTTATTTTTATGGAAATTATATTTCAAAATTTCTTTCGGATTTATATAGTTTTTTTTTAATATTTTTTGTAATTTTATATAATCTTGAATTTCAAATTGACCAAAAATAATAGGTAAATTTTTTTTATCTTTGAAATATTTTGAAGATATAAAGTTACCATTATTTCCTACAAAGTATTTTTTCTGATCTATGAATGTGGAAGCCAATAATTCAGTTTTAATAGCATTAATAACTATTCTTGAGGGATATTTTTTTTTTACTTGTATGTTCTCAAGAAAATTTAATTCTCTAATTTTATTTAAAATTTTATTTTTATTAATAAAAAATATGTTTTCATTATTTAAATAATCTAACTTTATTTTTATCTTATCATCAATTTCCTGTGAGTTTGTATGAATATTAATTTGATTAATAATGAATTTTTTTTTAATAATATTTGATAAATCATTATTTGATATTGTAGTTAAAAAAACAAAAAATAATAAATATAGGTAAATTTTTTTTTTATTTATTGATTGAAGCATCTTTTATTATTTTTTCAATTAGCTGTATAAAGTTAATGCCTTTATAATTTGCAATTTCAGGAACTAGTGAAAGAGATGTCATTCCTGGCTGGGTATTGATTTCTAACAAATAA
>MDTD01010143.1_pt1 | contig 11686 bp, 10 predicted proteins | sample 811221 | NCBI WGS metagenome assembly MDTD01 (sample SAMN05326646, study PRJNA326480) | marine metagenome | isolation source: seawater | place: Pacific Ocean: South West | collected 2011
TCATCAAAAGATTTATTAGATTTAAAAGTTATTGATGAAATTATTTACGAGCCTAATGGTGGTGCACATAGAGATAAAAATTTAATATTAGAAAAAGTTAAAATTTCTATCAAAAAAAATTTAGAAGAATTCTCTGTTTTAAGTAGGGAAGAAATTTATATTAAAAGAAAAGAAAAATTTTTAATGATTGGAAGAAATAAAGGATTTATCACGGGATCAAGTGGTCAGGATAGCTTATCAATGAAAACAAGCTCACTTTTAAATATTTTTAATAAAGTTAAAAGGGCAAATATTTATTTATTATTAGGTTTATTTTTTTTATTAATTTTGTCTGGTATTTATTTCACTAATATTTAAATTCTTCCACAACAATGTTTATATTTCTTTTTTGATCCACAAAAGCAGGGTTCATTTCTACTCATTTTTTTTCCGTGATATTTGGGATCTATCTTTACACTTTTTAAATTTTCAGATGTTTCAACTGGTTTTTCAATAATAGTAAGATTTAAAAGAATTGTAATCAAATCTAACTTTAATTTATCTAATAAATTTGTAAATAAAGCAAAAGCTTCTTTCTTATACTCAACTAAAGGATCTCTTTGACCATATGATCTTAAACCTATTACTTGTCTTAATTGCTCCAAATATTGAATATGAAGTTTCCAATTAACATCAATTGTTTGTAGAAATATTCTTTTCTCTATTTCATTAGACTGTTCAAGACCGACTAAATTTTTTCTTTCCTCACGTTTCTGATTAAATTTATTTACTATTTCCGGTTTTAGTTTAAGGCTACTATCGTTCATTAATTTATTAAACTCATCATCATTAAAACTTTTTCCAACAAAAGATTTTAATCTTTTTTCAAAATCCTTATCATTTTTTAAATTTGATTGACCTTTTTTTTGACTTTCAAAATTATTTATTACCTCTTCTAAAAAACCATCAGAATATTGATTTATTTGATTAGAATTTATAATATCTTTTCTTTGACTAAAAATAACCTGTCTTTGATCATTTAGGACATTATCAAATTTTAAAAGGGTTTTTCTAATATCAAAATTTCTTGCCTCTACTTTTTGTTGAGCCCTTTCTAAGGCCTTGTTAATCCATGGATGATCAATACTCTCACCATCTTTTAAACCCAATTTCTCAAGCATTTTGTTCATAGACTCGGAACCAAAAATTCTCATTAAATCGTCGTCTAAACTTACATAAAATATGGAATTACCCTCATCACCCTGTCTTCCAGCTCTTCCTCTAGCTTGATTGTCTACGCGTCTTGACTCCATTCTCTCCGTTCCAATAACAAATAATCCACCCAAGCTTTTAATTTTTTCTTTGTTAAGAATCTGATCTTGATTATTAGATATACTTTTTTTACCACCAAGTTGTATATCAACTCCTCTTCCAGAAATACTTGTCGTAATTATAACTGATTTAAATTTTCCCGCATTGGCAATAATTTCTGCTTCTTTCTCATGATTTTTGGCATTAAGCACTGTATGTGGAATTTTTTCTTTTTTTAATAATTCTGAGTATTGTTCAGATTTATTTATACTTGAAGTAAAAACTAAAACTGGTTGACCTTTATCAAAACAATCAAATATTTTATTTACTATTGCAACATTTTTTTCTTCTTCAGTTCTAAATATTTGGTCGTTCCAGTCTTTTCTAATCATTTCTTTATTTGTAGGAATTGTAGTGACAGAAAGATTATAAATTTCATGAAACTCCTCAGCCTCGGTGAGCGCTGTGCCAGTACATCCCGCTAGTTTCTCATACATTTTAAAATAGTTTTGGTAGGTAATTGAAGCTAAAGTTTGATTTTCATTTTGCACATCAATTCTTTCTTTCGCCTCTAGAGCTTGGTGTAAACCATCTCCATACCTTCTACCTTCAAGTATTCTACCAGTAAGTTCATCTATTATTTTGAGAAAACCATCTTTAACAATGTAGTCCCTACCTTTTTGATATAAATGATTTGCTCTTAATGCTTGATTAACGTGATGTACAAGCGTCAAATTTTGTGGATCATAAAAATTATTATTTTTAAGAATTCCTGCAGAGGAGAATATTTTTTCTATATTGGATATTCCACTATTAGTTAAAAAAATATTTTTATCTTTTTCGTCAATCTCAAAATCTTTTTGTTCAAGTCTTTTAATTAGTTTATCGATTGCAAGGTATTGATTAGTTTTATCTTCAACTGCACCTGATATAACAAGGGGAGTTCTTGCTTCATCAATTAAACATGAATCAATTTCATCCACTATTGCAAATTTATGATGTCTTTGAACTAGTTCATTTGATGAAAATTTCATGTTATCTCTTAAATAATCAAAGCCAAGTTCACTATTTGTTGCGTAAGTTATATCACAATTATAATTTGATTTTCTTTGATCATCATTTTGTTCATTGTTGATATAACCTGATGTGACACCTAAAAAATTATAAATTACACCCATATCAGTACAATCTCTTTTTGCTAAATAATCATTTACAGTAACAACATGTACACCATCACCTTTCAGTGAATTTAAATAAGCAGCTAATGCTATTGTAATAGTTTTTCCCTCCCCAGTTTTCATTTCTGCAATTCCTCCATTATGAAGAACAATGCCACCCATAATCTGTACATCGTAATGCCTTTCTTTTCTGGTTCTTTTTGATGCTTCCCTTACAAGCGCAAAAGCCTCTGGTAATATTTTTTCTAGTTTTTCACCATTCTTAATGAGATTTTTAAATTCCTCAGTTTTTTTTGGAAACTGTTTATCTTGTAACTGAGATATTTGTTTTTCATGATTGTTGATTTGTTCAACAATAACCTTTAGTTTTTCTACTTGTTTTTGATTATTTGACTTTATAAATTTTGATAAAAATTTAATAGGATTTAGCATTCTGTTTTATTTTGGTGTATATTTAATATACTTGATAATATAATTATAAATTATTTTATTTAAATAGCATGGTATTAAATTTTACAAATTTATTTAAATCTAAAAGTAAAAAGTCTAAATTAAACGACTTTCAAGACCTTGACCATATTGATGGAGTGGCAATTTCAACAACTTCAGCAAGGTTATACAGTTTTTCTCGAGATGATCTTGTTTTATTCTACTTCAGAGATGGTGCAAATTTCGCTTCTGTTTATACTCAATCAACAATAGTTTCAGAAAATATTAAATGGAATAAGTCTATTAATAATAAAAGTGTTAAAGCTCTTTTAGTAAACACAAGAAATGCAAATGCTTTTACAGGTAAAAAAGGTTTTCAGGGCATGAGAGAAATAGCTGAGGAGTTATCATCTCAATTGACTTTAAAACAAAAACAAGATGATGAGTACCCTCAAAAAATAAAGCCTAAAGATATTATTTTTGGTTGTACTGGTACAATTGGAGAAATATTTCCTACTTCAAAAATTAAAAATTCAATTTCTGAACTTTTAAATAAGATTAAATATTCCCAAAATAAATACATTTGGGTAAAAGCTGCACTTGGAATTATGACAACTGACCTAGTGCCTAAATTAGCAATGGATGAATGTAAAATAGGGAATACCAAAGTGAAAATATATGGAGTAGCAAAAGGATCTGGTATGATTTATCCAAACATGGCAACTACCCTTGGATACGTATTTACAGATGCAAAAATTTCATCAAAAGTCTTATCTAAACTATTAAAAAGAAATATTGACTCAACTTTTAATGCAATCTCTTGCGATGGAGACACAAGTACAAATGATATGGTCTCAATTTTTGCAACAGGTAAAGCTAATAATGCTATTCTCAAAAATGTTAATGATGATAGGGTTAAGGAATTTGAAAAAAGTCTAAATAGTGTTCTATTAAATCTCGCAATGAGAGTAACAGCAGATGGAGAGGGTGCATCAAAGTTTATTAAAATAAACGTGTTCAAAACAAAAAATGACATCGATGCAAAAAAAATTGCTTTTTCAATTGCAAATTCTCCCTTAGTAAAAACAGCCTTTGCGGGTGAAGATCCTAACTGGGGCAGAATAGTCATGGCCATTGGAAAGTCAAAAGTAGCTATTAACTTAAATAAAATTTCAATTAGTTTGGGAGAAATAAAAATTATTGAAAAAGGTGAGTTAATTGAAACCTATAGTGAAGAGGACGCAAAAAATTATATGAAAAATGAAAATATCGAATTAAATATTTATTTAAATATGGGGTCAAAAAAATTCACAGTCTATACCATGGACCTTACAAAAAAATACATTGAAATCAACACAGATTACAGAAGCTGAAATGTTGAAATTTTCTAAAAAATTATTAATTTAAATAAATGATAAAATACAAACTAAAGTGTAATGAATGCAAAAATATTTTTGATAGTTGGTTTAGTTCATCAAAAGAATTTGATAAATTAAAAAAAATAAATTTACTTAATTGTAGTAAGTGTAACTCTTTAAAAGTAGAAAAAACTCTTATGTCACCTCAAGTTATAAATACACAAAAAAAAAACATCTATGAAACTAATGAAAAAAAGTTGAAATTATTTAAAAATAAAATACGAGAATATCAAAAATTTATAAAGAATAACTTGGATTATGTAGGAGATAATTTTGCTTATGAGGCCAGATCTATTCATTATGATAAGAAAAAATCAAAAGGTATATATGGAAAAGCAAGTGACGAAGATATTAAAAGTTTAAAAGAAGAAGGTATTGAAATACAAAATATTCCTTGGATTGAGGATAAAGAAAACTAAGTCTTCTTTAATTGAACTATATAATTTACTGACTGATCTTTACTTAGTTTCCAATTATCTTTTAGAGGATTAAATGTGACTCCACTAATATCTTCCAATTTTAAAGAATTTTTCTCAGTGATAGATAATAATTCCTCTGGTTTTAAAAATTTACTCCATTCATGTGTTCCAATTGGCAACCATCTTAAAATATATTCTGCCCCTAGGATGGCGAATATATATGATTTTAATGATCTGTTTAATGTAGCTATAAACATTATACCGTCACTTTTCAGAAATTCAGAACTTTTTTTTATAAAGTAATTTACATCTTCTACATGTTCAACTATTTCCATATTTAAAATAATATCAAATTTTTCATCTGATATAAAATTTTCGGGTGAAGCACATTTATAATTTATTTTTAAGTTATTTTTTTTTGCATGTATTTTTGCGATTTCAATATTTCTACTTGAGGCATCTATTCCTGTTACTGTTGCACCCAAATTTGTCATTGGTTCAGTTAAGAGACCTCCGCCACACCCAATATCTAAAATATTTAAATTTTTCAAAGGAAGTTCCTTTTCTTTAATTTTGAAATGATGAATAGCTTTATTTATAATATATCCAATCCTCACGGGATTAAATTTATGTAATGGCTTAAATTTACCTTTTGGATCCCACCACTCCTCAGCCATTTGTGAAAATTTCTCTATTTCTTTTTTATTTATTGTGTTACTTTTCATTCTAAGTTGACAATATAATCAAGATGTATTTTATCAAGTTATTTTAAATTATTTTAAAAAAAAATATCAATGAAAATTATAGTGCTTAAATTTGGTGGGACTTCAGTAGGTACAGTTGAAAGAATAAAAACTGTATCCAAAATAATCATTAGTTATGTAAAGAAAAAATATAAAGTTATTGTTATTTCATCAGCTATGAGTGGAGTGACTAATGATTTAATTAAAAAATCAAAAGATATAAGTAAAAACTTTATATCATCTGAATATGATGTTTTAGTTTCCACTGGTGAGCAAATGGCTTGTGCGTTAATTGCAGGCAGACTGAGCCATCTTGGGTATAAATCTCGATCCTGGATGAGCTGGCAAATTCCAATTCTGACTTATGGAAAACATAGCTTTTCAAGAATCGTAAAGATTAATAGAAATAAAATATTAAAATATTTAAAAGAGGGTGGTATTCCTATTGTAACAGGATTTCAAGGTGTCAATAAAGAAAATAGAGTGACAACACTTGAGAGAGGTGGATCTGATGTCAGTGCAATTATGGTAGCAAAATTTTTTAATGCAGAAAAATGTATTATTTACACGGATGTAGATGGAGTCTTTTCAACTGATCCAAATATACTCAAAAATGCAAAAAAAATTGATAAAATATCATATGAGGAAATGCTTGAAATGTCTTCTCTAGGAGCAAAGGTGATGCAACCAGCTTCAATTCAAGATGCAAGATTAAATAGAATAGATGTTCATGTTAAATCATCATTTAAAAAAAAATCTGGTACCTTAATAACAAAAAAGAAAAACATTTCTATAAATAAAATTATTACCGGCATCTCCTTTACTAAAAATGATGCTAAAGTTACTTTAGTAGGAGTAATTGATAAACCTGGTATTGCAGCTTCAATATTTAAACCATTATCTGAGAACTCTATAAATGTTGATATGGTTGTACAAAATATATCTGAAAATGGCAAAGATACTGATTTAACTTTTACAATTAAATCAGAAGATATTGTAAAAACTGAAAAGTTAATTAAAAAAAATAAAAAAATTAAATTTAGAAAACTACTTATTACAAAAGATGTTTCAAAAATTTCAATTATTGGTGTAGGAATGATAACTACACCAGGTGTTACATTTAGAATGTTCCAATCATTAGCAAAAAAAAATATAAATATTCAAGTAATATCAACTTCAGAAATAAAAATATCTGTTTTAATTAATAAAAAATACTTGAGAAAAGCTGTTGCTGTACTTCATAAAGAGTTTAGATTAGAGAAATAATATGAGTGTAAGACCTTTTAGAGATATAATCAGACGAAAAACTAGAGTAATTAATGTAGGTGATGTTAAAGTTGGGGGCAATAATCCAATAAGTGTTCAGTCTATGACAAACACGCTTACTAAAAATATAAAAGAAACCATAAATCAAGTAAATCAAATTTCCGAGGCAGGTGGTGACATTGTTAGAGTATCATGCCCAGATCAAGATTCAACAAAAGCGCTCAAAGAAATAGTAAAACATGTCAATGTACCAATTGTTGCCGATATTCATTTTCATTTTAAAAGAGCTATTGAGGCTGCAGAGAATGGTGCAGCTTGTTTGAGGATAAATCCTGGTAACATTGGTGACGAAAAAAAAATTAAAGAAGTTATTTTGGCAGCAAAAAACAATAACTGTTCAATAAGAATAGGTGTAAATGCTGGGTCATTGGAAAAAGATATTTTGGAGAAATTTAAAGAGCCATGTCCAGAAGCACTAGTCGAAAGTGCTTTAAGAAATATTAAAATATTAGAGGATATGGATTTTTTTAATTTTAAAGTAAGTGTAAAATCTTCAGATGTATTTTTGTCAGTAAAATCTTATAAAGAACTTTCAAAAATTGTTGATTATCCCTTACACTTAGGTGTAACGGAAGCAGGAAGTTTTATTCCAGGAAGCATCAAGTCCTCAATAGGACTTGGAAATCTATTGATGGAGGGTATTGGAGATACTATTAGGATTTCGTTGTCTGATGATCCAGTTGAGGAAGTTAAAATTGGAAATGAGATATTAAAATCTCTAAATTTAAGAAATAGAGGTGTAAAAATTATTTCTTGCCCATCATGTGCTAGACAAGGTTTTAAAGTAATAGAAACAGTTAAAATTTTAGAGGAAAAATTATCACATATTAAAGAACCAATAACTCTCTCTATAATCGGATGTGTAGTAAATGGCCCCGGTGAAGCTGCTCAAACAGATTTTGGCGTAACTGGTGGTGGAAAAAACAGTAATATGCTTTATTTAAATGGGATCCAAACAGAGAAAATCACTAATGATGTTATGATTACTAAAATAGTAAATTTAGTTGAAAAAAAGGCTAGCGAATTACAGAAGAAAAAATGATACCTTTAAACAAAGTAAAGGAATTAATTTCAAAACATTCGTCTTTAGAGACTGAGTTATCATCAGGAAGTATTGATAAAAAAAATTTCGCAGAAAAATCTAAAGAATATGCAGACCTAAGTTGTATTATTAAAGACGCAAATTTATATCATAACTTTGAAGATGAAAAAAATGAAATTGAAAAGATTATAAATGATAAATCTAATGATGATGAAATGAGAGAATTGGCAAGTAATGAACTTGTGGAGTTATCAAAAAAAAAAGAAATTAGTGAAAAAAAATTAAAATTATATCTTTTACCAAAAGATGAAGCTGACAAAAAAAATGCAATTATTGAAATTAGAGCAGGCACTGGTGGTTTGGAGGCCAGTTTGTTTGCATCTGATTTGTTTAAAATGTATGAAAAAGTAAGTAACAAAAAAAAATTGGAAACTTGAGATAATTAGCATATCAAAAAGTGATGCTGGTGGCTTAAAAGAAGTTATAGCATCTATAAGAGGAAATAATATTTATTCGACACTAAAGTATGAAAGTGGAGTCCATAGAGTTCAAAGAATACCAGATACCGAAACTCAAGGTAGAGTTCATACATCAGCCGCAACAGTCGCAGTTTTACCTGAGGCTGAAGAAATAGATGTAAAAATTGAGGATAAAGATTTAAGAATTGATGTTTTTCGAAGTAGCGGTCCAGGTGGTCAAAGCGTTAATACTACCGACTCTGCAGTGAGGATAACTCACGTACCTACCGGAATAGTAGTAAGTCAGCAAGATGAAAAATCTCAAATTAGAAATAAGGAGAAGGGACTTAAAATTTTAAGATCGAGAATTTATGAATTGGAAAGAAAAAAAAAGGAAGATGAAAGATCGCAAGAGAGAAAAAATAAGATAGGATCTGGGGATAGATCAGAAAGGATAAGGACCTATAACTTTCCTCAAGGAAGAGTTACAGATCATAGAATAAATATGACACTTCATAAACTTGAGGAATTTATGCAAGGAGAATTTTTTGACAATATGATAGAGAATTTAAACTTGCAAGATCAAGAAGACAAATTAACTGAACTAAGTTAAGTATGAAATACAATATTAGTGAAATTTTATCTGAATCAAATAATTACTTAAAAAAAAATAATATTTCTACAGCGCAATTAGATTCTGAGATATTATTATCTAATATAATAAAAAGATCTAGAGAAGACTTGATAATCAATCAAAATGATCAAATAGAGGAAAAAAATTTTTTAAAATTTAAATATTTAATTAATCGTAGAATAAATGGTGAACCAATCGCCTACTTAATAAATAAAAAAGATTTTTGGAAAAGTACATTTTATGTAAATAAAAATGTTTTAATACCTAGACCAGATACGGAGATTTTAATTGAGGAAATTCTTCAAACATATTCAAAAGCAAAAAGTTTATTTATTTTAGATATAGGAACAGGCTCAGGGTGTATTATTTTAACTTTACTTAAAGAGCGTAGAAATTTTAAAGGTATTGGGATTGATATTTCAAAAAAAGCTCTAAATGTGGCTAAATTTAATGCAAAAATACATCATTTAGAAAATAGAGTTAAATTTTTAAAAACTTCTGTTGACAATTTTTTTAAAGGTAAATATGATTTAATTGTTTCTAATCCTCCTTATATTAATAAACTTGATTTTAATTATTTGGAAAGAGATATTAGTGAGTATGAGCCTTATGAGGCTCTAAATGGTGGAAACGATGGTCTTCTTTTAATTAGGAGAGTAATAAAAAGATCTTCAAAACTTTTAAAAAGAGGTGGTAAATTAGTTTTGGAGATAGGTTATGATCAAAAGTTTAGAGTAAAAAATTTATTAGAAAATGAAAAATTTTATGTCAATAAGATTATTAAAGATTATGGTAAAAAAAATAGGTGCATTGTTTGCACAAAAAACTAGTTATAGCTTTCAATGAGATCCTTTAGAAATAATAATAAAAGATCAAGATTTAGATCAAATGGAGACAGAAATTATAAGAGAAACGGCGAAAATCAAACATTCACTGTTAACTCAAATTTTCAAAGAAAATCACCAGGAAAAAATAATCACAATGCACCTAAGCTGATTGAAAAATATAATGATCTTGCAAGAGAGGCATTATCAAACGGTGATAAAATACTTTCGGAAAATTATTTTCAACACGCAGACCATTTTTTAAGAATTTCAAATGAAAGAGATGAGAGAAAACAATCTAATGATCTTGAAAAAAAAGATGAAACCGATAATTTAAAACAAAACAATTCAGAAGAAAAACAGTTTACATCAAATTAGTTTAAAGCCAGTATCAATTCAGACTTCATAACATCTACTTTAATTTTTTTAACTTCAAAAATTTGTCTATTTTTATCTTTTAAAATTTTTCCTGAAGGTAGCTTTAAAGTTTGAGAATTAACTCTTTTGCCATTAAATATTACTTCGTAATGCAAATGTGGTCCTGTAGATTTTCCTGTTGACCCGACATAACCAATAATTTGTCCTTGTTTTACTCTACGTCCTTTTTTTGTTGCTGAAGCAAACTTTGATAAGTGTGCGTAAACTGTTGAGTAAGATGAATTATGTCTAATCTTGATACAGTTTCCACCACCACCACACCAACCTGCTTTCACTACAACTCCATCCCCAGATGCCATGATAGGAGTTCCTAATGGTGCAGCAAAATCTGTTCCTCTGTGCATTTTCGTAAAACCGTCTATTGGATGTTTTCTTAAACCAAAACTAGATGACAGTCTTGCTCCATTAATTGGGGTTTTCATTAATGCTTTTTTAATACTTTTACCATTCACATCATAATGACCCTCTTGACCTTTGACATCAAAATAATAAAGAGCGTTACTTTGACCACTTAAATTTAAATCTGCGTACAAAATGTTTCCTGTATCTTTAATATTATTATTGTCATCTTTAAATATTTCATAAATAATTTGATATGTATCATTTTTTCTAATGTCTCTTTGAAAATCTACCTGAAATCCATAAACTCTAGCGAACTCTACAATTACATTTGGTTGAATTTTTAAGTCAATTGCGCTCTTGTATAAGCTTTGTCTAATTTTACCTTCTTTAAAAATAATTTCTTTTTTTAAATTTGTAAGAATTTCTTTAAAGTTAAACGCATTGGTCCCTATTTTTCTTGTAAGTTCTATTTTTTTTATGTCATTTACTGGATAATATAAATTAACAATGCTATTGTTTGACCTATCAACAGTGAATTTAATTAATTGTCCAACCCTTAGGTTTCTGAAGGAGTTATTATTTTTTAAATTTTTTTCTAGTAATGAGGCTTCATTGCTTGAGACTTTGTATTCACTAAATATAGAATTTAAGCTCTCATTTTGTGCAACACGATGTTCAACATAGTCAAACTTGGGCTGTATTTCATTGATAATATGATTAATAGTCTTTTGAAAATATAAATTATTAATTAAATCAATGTATCTGTTTTCATAAACCCTTTTAGATTCGTTATAAAGTTGAGTAATAATTGTTGTAATTATTACAATAATTAAAACAAAGAAAATCTCGAAATGCTTTTTTATATTTATTTGAAAAGTTTTGGTAATAAAATTCATGAAATTAAATTAGTCTAAATTTACGAAAAAAAAAACAAAAAAAGCCTTGTTTTCTGTGACTTTTTTGTTGGTTTTATTTTTTATAACTGCTTGATTTACTCTCATTTTAGACTATAAGCGTCACACTTTCTCAATAAAATTATTGTGAATTATTAGGCTTTTTAGCCTAATTAGCTATTTAAAAAGTTAAAAATTTAAGAAGAGAAGTGTGGACGGTTAAGGTTACCAAAATTTGTCGTACACACTTCA
>MDTD01030246.1_pt1 | contig 11686 bp, 13 predicted proteins | sample 811221 | NCBI WGS metagenome assembly MDTD01 (sample SAMN05326646, study PRJNA326480) | marine metagenome | isolation source: seawater | place: Pacific Ocean: South West | collected 2011
AAAGCATCTATATTGACCCTATGCGAAATGTATGGAGACCTAGATATTATTTCTAAAGCAAAAGAAGAATATGCATATTTAGATTCATCTAATGAATCGTTGAGTCATTTGGAAACTATTGTCAATCAACTAAAAGAAATGGGAATACAGGATATTCACATCGATTTGGGTGAAGTACAGGGATTTAAATACCATAATGGCATAGTGTTCTCCGCTTATTCCGATAAAGCTGGTTACGTACTTTCGAAAGGTGGAAGGTATGACGGACTTAGAAAAGCATCTAATGAAGATAGGCCTGCTGTCGGATTCGATCTTGATTTAATTGCAGTATCAAACTTATAGGAAAAATTAATGTACAAAAATATTTCTTTATTGGGTCTTCAATGGGGAGATGAAGGAAAAGGCAAGGTTGTAGACAACTTAGCTGAGAATAATCTTGATGCTGCTGTTAGATATCAAGGAGGCCACAACGCAGGCCATACATTAATTGTAGATGGTAAAAAGGTAGTTTTTCACTTGTTACCTTCGGCTATTTGTCACCCAAACATACAATGCTTCATTGGTAGAGGTGTTGTAGTAAGTTTAGATGCCTTATTTTCTGAGATTGATGACGCAGCTGAAGTGCTGGGAAATTTAGAAGGAAGACTGACAATTAGCTCTGCTTGTAGCCTTATTCAGCCATACCATGTCAAGTTAGATCAACTTAGAGAACAATCCAATAATCTTACCAAGATCGGAACTACGGGTAGGGGCATAGGTACTTCCTATGAAGATAGAGTTGGAAGAAGATCCATACGAATTGCTGACTTATATGATGAATCTAAATTAAAAGAAAAAATCACTCAGGCCTTAGATTTTTACAATTCAATTTTTACACATTCTTTTGGAGAAAAAGAAATCAATATCAATAAACTCTATGACCAAAATTTACAACAAGCTGAGAAGCTTAAGCCATATGTTGGCAACGTTATTGAAGAAATAAGAAATCTTCAGAACCAAGATAAGAAAATACTTTTTGAAGGAGCACAAGGTGCACTGTTAGACATTAGTTTGGGTACTTATCCCTTCGTCACATCGAGCAATCTAATAGGTGGAATAACTTCTGGAGCTGGAGTAAGTCCATCAGATGTTGACTATACAATTGGAATAACAAAGGCTTATACAACTCGGGTTGGAGAAGGGCCTTTTCCTACAGAACTGTTCGATGAAGTAGGTACCTATTTAGCGGAGACTGGAGGTGAGGTAGGTGCAACTACTGGTAGGCCAAGGAGATGCGGCTGGTTAGATGGATTGCTATTAGAAAACATGACAAGACTAAGCGGAGTAAATGGCCTTTGTCTAACAAAGATAGACGTTTTGGATGGCCTGGAAAAGGTAAAAATTTGTACTTCCTATAAAAGTAGTAAATCTTTTGAGGAACTCATTGAAACTATGGATATTGAAGATGTACAGCCCCAATATCTTGAACTTGAAGGATGGTCAGAGCCAACAGCAGGTATCACTCAATTTGACGACCTTAATGATAACGCTAAAGCCTTTGTTGAAAAAGTAGAAGAAATCTCCGGAGTTCCTGTTATCATGATTTCAACTGGCCCTAAACGAGAAGATACTATTATTAGGCAACAAATATAGATATGCGATACTTTTACATTTTACTTTTACTAATACCCTTTTTAACAAATGCTAGTGAAAAAAATTTTAAAGAGGGTGATGAATTTCAAGCAAATAAATTTGAAGCTATAGCTGTTTACCTTTATAAAGCCGATGCCTCTCGTGTTAACACAGCAAGAGACTTTTCTTTTTCTTTAAATGATTTTTTAAATCATGCTACTGTCGATACGAGGGATATATTTAAGATACGAAAAGGGGATACTTTTACTTTGACCAAAAGTTTCAGGAATGGCGATATCTTTGAAGTTAATCTAAAGAGCCAAAGAGCCAAAAGAGAAAAATATTTTGTTTTATCAGAGGACTTAAAAAATTCTTCTCTTGAACTGATTGTAAAAGAATCGTAGGTTTCTATGATCCGCTATCTCAAAATAGCCTCAAAGGGTATTTTGGCTTTAGTTTCTGTTTTCATTCTTCTATTTTTGTTTTTGTTTTTCGATTTTTTTGGAAGACATCCTAGCCAAGGTACAGTAGAAACCTCTAGTGCTCCTTACTTAGGAAAAAATACTGATGAGGAATCAACTAAACAGATTCTATTTGGAGATCTGCATGTCCATACTACTTATTCGCTAGATGCTTTCCTAGGCAACCTTCCTATACTTGAAGGCGAAGGAACTCATCCAGTAGCTGATGCTTGTAATTTTGCAAGGTACTGTGCAAATCTTGATTTCTTCTCTGTTACTGATCACGCTGAATTTCTTACACGAAGGGAATGGAAAGAAACAATTGAATCTTTAAGAAATTGCTCAAAAATATCTCAAGAACACGATGAAACAGAGATCATACCGATGGTGGGTTGGGAGTGGACTCAGACAAGCCTAGACCCAGAGAATCATTACGGCCATAAGAATGTCATTTTAAAGCCGCTTTTCGAACCTCTTCCTGAGAGACCAATTGGGGCTCCGGATCATAAGTTTTTCGCAAGTATTGTAGAAGCTCCTGTATATGCTTTGTATGGAGCCATGCTTTATGACTACAAGAACATGTCAAATTATTTTGATTATAGGCAGAGGCAGCTGATCATAAAAAACTTAGAATTCTGCGATTCGGATAAACATGTGAAGGATCTACCACTGGATTGTCTTGAAAGAGCTGAAAAGCCCTCAGATTTATATAGAAAATTAAATGAATGGGACATAGAGTCGCTTGTTATTCCACACGGCTCTGCTTGGGGGAATACTTCTCCTCCTATGGCTACCTGGAGTAATCAGCTGAATCGAAAAGAACATGATCCGAAATTTCAGAATTTGATTGAGATATTTTCAGGTCATGGAAACTCTGAGGAGTATCGTTCTTGGGAGGCATTTAATGAAGTAGATGGGAGTTTTGAATGTCCATCACCCACGGAGAACTACTTACCGGATTGCTTCCAGGCTGGAGAAATTATTAGAGAAAGATGTCGAGTATCTGCAGGTGATGAGAATTTATGCAATACAAGGGCGGAAGAGGCTAGGAATAATTTTACAAATGCTAATCCCTACGGTTTGTTATCAATTCCTAATAATAAACCCAGTGAATGGTTGAATAGCGGGCAATGCCAGGATTGTTATCTTCCAGCTTTTGAGTACAGACCTCGATCTTCAGTTCAGTACGCATTGGCATTAAGAAATTTTGAAGATAAAAATTCTGAACCATTTAGGTTTGGATTTATTGGATCCAGTGATAATCATTCCTCTAGACCGGGTACAGGATATAAAGAGATTGATCGTATAAGAAATACGGACTCAAAATATAAATCCTCCAATGCATTCATGTCACTAGGACAATCTCAACAAAGTTTTGCGATACCTAGGTCTCAGGAAATCAATCTTGAACAAATGATTGATAGAATGAAACCCAGTCAGGGCGAGAGGGTAGCTTCATTTTTATATACAGGAGGATTGATAGCTTCGCATGTTTCTCAGAAAAATAGAGAATCTCTATGGAATTCGCTTAATACTCGTGAGGTTTATGCTACAAGTGGAGAAAGAATATTATTGTGGTTTGATGTTTTAAATCATCCCTCCGGTATAAAGCCGATGGGAAGCGAATTTTCAATGTCTCAGAACCCTGTATTTCAGGTCAGAGCACTCGGCTCACAAAAGCAAATTCCTGGATGCAGTTCAGATAATCAACTTGATGCTTCGACCTTAAATAGGCTTTGCAACGGAGAATGTTTTAATCCTGTTGATGAAAGAAATATTATTCAAAGAATAGAGATAATTCGTATTAGGCCCCAGACTTATCCTAATGAGCCCATTGAAACTTTGATAGAGGACCCATGGAAGATAATTGAATGCGAACCTTCACAAGAGGGATGTTTAGTTGAATTTGAAGATCCAAATTTTCTTAACGCTAATAGAGAAGTGATTTATTACGTTAGAGCAATTCAAGCCCCTTCTCTAGCTGTGGGAGCTGCGAATTTAGCATGTGAATTTGATGATTCAGGTAAATGCATAGAAGTTAATCTTTGCGGAGATGTTGAAGGGCAAGGAGAGGGTGATTGTTTATCTGATAATGAAGAGAGAGCTTGGTCCTCTCCTGTTTTCATTAAGCCTACTCTGAATTAGATTTATATATTCTATCTAAAACAGCGTTCACATATTTGTGCCCATCTACTGCACCATACTTTTTACTAAGTCTTATGCTTTCATTAATAATGATAGGAGCGTCAGTTTTAGTATAAAGCAGTTCATAAGTTGCTAATCTAAGAGTATTACGTTCAATTGGATCAAGAGAAGAAAGCTTCCTATCCATATTGCTTGCAAGGATAGTATCAATATCTTCCATTGAGTTAATTACACCTGTAAGGAGATCTTTGAAATGTGGATATCGACTTTGAAGAGCTAAGTCTGCCAGGATATCCTTTAAATCCGAACCAGATAATTCTATTTCATAAAGACTTTGTATGACTTTATCCCTGGACCTTACAGGCGAGGTTTCTTTTTTTGATTTCATAAACTAAGAAAGAGCATCGACCATGTTCATGGCGCTTAAAGCAAATTCTCTTCCCTTATTCATTTGATTTGGATCTGATCTTTCCTTAGCTTGATCAAGATTTTCCGTTGTTAAAACACCACAAATAATAGGCTTATTTGTTTTTAGGGCTACGTCCTGAAGCCCTTCTATGCAAGAACTAGAAATGAAATCAAAGTGAGGAGTATCGCCTTTTATTATCGCACCCAATGCAATAACTGATGAGGAGTTCTCTGCACATTTTTGAGCTGCAAGCGGAAGTTCAAACGCACCCGGTACTTCTTTTAGAATAATATTTTTATCTGGCACGCCTTGAGATATAAGTTCTTTTTTTGTTTCTTGCAGAAGATCATTAATGATCTGAGAATTCCAAGATGTATAAACAATGCTGTAAGTCGCTTTCTTGGCTATATCTGACACTTCTATTTTATCGAAACCTTTCATTGTTCTAGTTAATAAATTCAGTTATTTCGAGATCAAAGCCAGTTAATGGATATTTCACTGAAGCTCCCAAGAGTCTTATTTTTGTTATACCAAGATCTTTCAAAATCTGTGCCCCCACACCTATTATTCTGGAGTCAGGACCATCATTATTTTTAGTCCTTTTCTGGTCTTTAAGAAAAGATATATTGGATAGGATTTCTTGAGGAGTTTCATGATGTGATAAAAATAAAAGGACCCCTTTTTCTTCCTCATTAATTTTCTTCATTGCTTGAGAAAAGGAAAGTCTACTGCCGAATTCATTGATTCCCATAACATCTTGAAGAGTATTATTTTGCTGAACTCTAACCATCACTTCATCTTCAGGGCTAATATCTCCTTTAACAAGAGCGATGTGAACTTCTCCATTAATGGTATCTTCGTAGGCACTTAAAGCAAAATCTCCATATTCAGACTTGATATTGGTTTTATCGATTAACTTGATACTTTTCTCGCTTATATTTCTATAATGAATCAGGTCTGCAATGGTTCCTATTTTGAGATCATGCTTCTTTGCGAATACTTCAAGGTCTTTTCTTCTTGCCATCGTTCCGTCGTCATTCATTATTTCGACAATGACTGCAGAAGGGTCGAATCCAGCAAGTTTTGCCAGATCAGTGCCTGCTTCGGTGTGACCTGCTCTTGTTAATACCCCTCCTTCTTGCGCCTTAATAGGAAAAACATGGCCAGGTTGAACAATATCCTCAGCTCTTGCTTGCAAATTAACAGCTGCTTTTATAGTAGTTGCACGATCAGCCGCAGATATGCCAGTGGTGACGCCTTCAGCCGCTTCTATAGAGGTTGTAAATGCTGTACCCAATTCTGTTCCGTTATTCTTTACCATTTGTTCTAAACCAAGCGTCTTACATCTCTCCTCATTGATTGCCAGGCAGATAAGACCTCGAGCATGAGTTGCCATAAAGTTAATCGCCTCAGCATCTACCATTTCAGCCGCTAGAACTAGATCACCTTCATTTTCTCTATCTTCATCATCCATAAGAATGACCATCTTTCCTTGAGAAATATCATCTATGATTTCTTGAATACTATTTAATTCCATTATTTATAATTTGGCCTCAGTATTATTTTTTTATCTTCACCCAAATTGGTAGTCTCTATTATTTGGAAGTCTATTGTACTTAGTTTTTCATTGGTCACATCCAAATTAGAAAAGCTTTTTCTATCTTTGCCTAGAAGTTTTGGTGCTTGATAAAGAATAATCTCATCAATTAGTTGCTCATCTAGAAGAGCATCAAACATGCCAGATCCTGATTCAATCATGAGATTATTAATGGATTTCTCTTTGGCTAAGTACTGCACAATCTCTTTAAGATTTATTTCTTTGTTACTTGGATTGGGATAGAAATTGGTGTTGTGAGAATCTATGTTTTGATTAGATGAAAATATCAAATTATTTCCTTCAACTTGAAATATAGATTCATTTCCAGTGAGTTTATTATTTCGATCTATAACAATTCGTAATGGCTGCATTACTTTATCTTCATCGTAGCCCGAATCTCTTGAGGTTAGGCTTGGATTATCTGCAACTATAGTTCCAATTCCAGTAAGTATGGCATCATTTTCTGCCCTCATTTTATGTACATCTTTCCTGGATTCATTTGAAGTAATCCACTTGCTTTCTCCCGAAGATAGAGCGATGCCTGCATCCAATCCTACACCCATTTTAGCGGTTATGAAGGGGCGGTTTTTTTCTATTCTGGAAAAAAAGCCACGATTCAGTCTTCTTGCATCCTCCCTTAAAAGGCCCACTTCAATTTCTATTCCATCCGTTTTATTTGCAAAACCATCTTGTGAATTATCTTCTGAAGCAATAAATACTTTTTTAATACCGTATTTTTTAATTGCCTCAGAGCAGGGAGGTGTTTTGCCAGTAGTTGAGCAAGGCTCAAGAGTCACATACATTTCTGAGTTTTCTAGTGCTGATTCTGCATTTGAACCTAGATTCCTGAATACGTCATGTATGGCATTTATTTCTGCATGATTATCTCCTGATTTCTCATGCCATCCTCTTCCAATTATTTTCTTATTGTGGGTTATTACACAACCCACCATTGGGTTTGGTCTAGTTGTTAAAAGACCCTTTCTGGCAAGCGACAATGCTTCACTCATGTGCTCAGCAGGGCAAGTCATGATTAATCGCTGGTAAGTTTCTCTACTTCTTCAGAGAACTCATTGATATCCTCGAAGCGTCTATAAACTGAAGCAAATCTGATAAAAGCTACCTCATCTATTTTTCTTAGATTCTGCATTACAACTTCACCGATAAGCCTAGATGGAATTTCTCTCTCTCCTGAAGATCTGATATCTTTTTTGATTTCTTCAATCAAAGTTTCAATCTCTTCCTCGCCAACCGGCCTTTTCTCCAAGGATCTATAGAGTCCTTCTCTAAGTTTTTGTTCATTAAAAGGTTCTCTAGAATTATCCTTTTGCTTTATAACCCTGGGCATCAAAAGCTCTGCAGTCTCAAATGTTGTAAACCTTTCGTTGCATTGAGGGCATTCCCTTCTTCTTCTTATTTGTTGACCTTCAGCTATCAATCTGGAATCGATAACCTTTGTATCTGAAAAACCACAGTAAGGACAATGCATAAACTAATCTGAATATACTGGAAATCTAGTGCAAAGTTCAACGACTTTGTCTTTTACATCTGATATTACTTGTTCATTATTTATGTCTTCAAGAACATCACAAATCCAATCAGCAACTTGAGTAATTTCATTTTCTTTAAATCCTCTAGTCGTAGCCGCTGGAGTACCTATCCTTAAACCGCTCGTAACAAATGGAGATTGAGGGTCATTTGGAACGGCGTTTTTGTTAACAGTTATATTTGCACGACCCAATGAAGCATCGGCATCTTTACCGGTAATTCCTTTATCCACTAGATCGACCAAGAACATATGATTTTCTGTACCATTTGAAACAATATTGATACCTCTGTTCATGAAAGTCTCAGCCATCCTTTTGGCATTTGCTTTCACTTGTTTTTGATAATCTTTAAAGGCAGGATCCAATGCCTCCTTAAAGCAGACAGCTTTTGCAGCTATAACATGCATTAAAGGGCCTCCTTGAGTTCCAGGGAAAATAGCTGAGTTTAACTTTTTATGAATTTCTTCATTCTCCTTGGCTAAAATTAATCCTCCTCTAGGACCTCTGAGTGTTTTGTGGGTAGTTGTTGTAACAACATCAGCAAAGGGTATTGGTGATGGGTACTCTCCAGCAGCTACCAGTCCAGAAACATGGGCCATATCAACCAATAAGTATGCGCCTACAGCATCAGCTATAGATCTAAATTTTTCCCAGTCAACTATTCCAGAATAAGCAGAAAAGCCAGCAACGATCATTTTGGGATTGTGTTCCTTCGCCAAATCCTCGACTTCTTGATAATTTAATTCTCCAGTCGAAGGATCAAGACCGTACTGAAAAGATTCATAAGTTTTGCCAGAAAAGTTAACTTTTGCTCCGTGAGTTAAATGACCTCCGTGATCCAAACTCATTCCTAGTATTGAGTCACCTGCTTCGCATAATGCAAGGTACACAGCCGAGTTGGCACTTGCTCCAGAATGTGGTTGAACGTTTGCATAAGCTGCACCATAAAGCTCCTTTGCTCTATCTATGGCTAGTGATTCTGCAATATCTACATGCTCGCAGCCGCCGTAGTATCTTTTACCCGGATAGCCTTCAGCGTATTTATTAGTGAGCACAGAACCTTGAACTTCCAATACACTTTTAGAGGTGTAATTTTCTGAAGCGATTAGCTCAATATGTTCCTCTTGTCTGGCCGTTTCGTTATTTATCGAGTTCCACAATTCAGGATCAAATTCCTTTAAATTCTTTTCAGTTATGAACATAGGTTTTTTTTAAATAATAAAATTGGGCGACTTTGATAATTATACAGAATGAGCTATTACTTCTCCCTATATTCTTTAGGCTTTATTAGTAATAATTGGGGATTTCCTCCCCTCATTGACGACTTTACAAATAGAACACACCCTCCCATCGCATCCCCTGGCTGTACAAAATTCTCTGCCATAAAAAATGATTTGTAAGTGAAGCCTGTTCCAGTCTTTTTCAGGAAATCCTTTTTTTAGGTCCTTTTCTGTTTGCTTTACATTTTTACCTTTTGATAATCTCCATCTTTGTGCAAGTCTGTGGATGTGTGTATCGATAGGGAATGCAGGGTGATTAAATCCTTGACTCATTACAACTGATGCTGTTTTGTGACCCACACCTGGAAGCTCCTCTAAAGCTTCAAAACATTCTGGAACTTCTCCATCATATTTCTTGCATAGGATTTTGCTTAGCTCAGAGATAGCCTTAGATTTTTTTGGCGATAGGCCACACGGCCTGATAATTTTTTTTATTTCTGATGTCTTTACTTTAGACATATCAAACGGATTATCGGCAAGAGCGAAAAGTTTAGGTGTTACCTGATTAACCCTAACATCTGTGCATTGGGCAGATAATAATACCGCCACTAGCAGCGTATAAAGTGAGTCATGATCTAGCGGTATCGGAGTTTTAGGATAGAGCTTTTGGAGCTCTTTATTTATATACAGGAATCTTTCTTCTTTGTTCAAATCTACTTTTTTATCATAATTAATTAGTATACTGATTCTATGTTTGATGGAAGAATCAAAAGAATTATAGCCTTTCTAAAAGAAAAGTTTGCTTATGAAACTGAGTCCTCGAGGCAAATGTTGACCACCTATAGTGATTACTTAAAAGGAGAAGCAGATGAAGAATCATTGGAAAGGGCCAATAAGCAGTTGAATGAGATACTTAAAGACTTAAGTTTCGGATTACTTGCGATAATACCTTTTGCTCCAATCACCATTCCGATGATTGCTAAATTTGCAAAAAAACACAATATTGATTTATTGCCAGAATGGTTTAAAGACTCCTTAAAATGAACTAATTTCTCTTATTCGTTGAAAAGAAAAGGTAGATTCCAGAAAGGGCACTTAATAAAGCAAGAATGGAGAATACTTTTAAAAAAATGTTTCCTATATTGTCCCTTTCATTCCAGTCCATGATGTGAATTCCCCACATAAAGTCCCAAATTCGCCATTGATTTGATCGAATTGCCACTATCTTTGCCGAATAAGGGTCTACATAGACATTTATATTTTTAGAGTTTTCATCGCTTGACTCTATTTTATAGAGAGGGAGGTCCCTTCCTCTGTATTCTGAACCTGGCGCCTCTTGAGATATCTCTGTGAGGATCAAAGGCTCAAGGTAGGTTTGATCAAAAACTATCTCTAGAGCTTGCTCATGACTAATTTTATTTCCTTTAGGCGCTTCAATTATATCAACAGGCTTTAAATACTGATTGCCTCTGACGTCTTCGATCTTATTAAAAGAGAAATAAATACCAGATACCGTCCATAACAAAAGCTGAACAGAGATCGCCAAGCTGAGATACTTGTGTACCTTTCGGGAAGATCGTACCAAATTTACTCCGCTAAATAGCCTTTGATAGTTTTGAGGCAATTATCTCTTCGGCCTCAGACATTATCCTGTCTATCAACTCTTTTACAGATGGTATGTCACTTACTAATCCCGCTACCATCCCACATGACCAAGCACCAGCTTCTGGCTCACCTTCCATCATGACTTTTGGATAGACTCCTGCAACTTCATCTACTATATCTTCAAATTTCAGGTCATCACCCAAGGCCTTTTCTTTTGCCATCAAACTTTCCACAGCCGGATTATTCAATACTCTCTCAGTGTTAGTTAGAGATCTCATGATTAATCTTGTATCGAGTTCACTAGCATTAACAATTGCTTCTTTTACATTCTGATGAACAGGCGCATCTTCTGTTGCAATGAAACGAGTGCCCATATTCATGCCTTCAGCTCCCAGCGCCATAGCAGCAACAAGACTTCTTGCATCCGCCATTCCGCCAGATGCAACAAATGGTATATCTAATTCATCAGCTGCTCTTGGAAGGAGTATAAAGTTTGGTATGTCATCTTCTCCAGGATGACCTCCGCACTCAAATCCATCTACTGAAACAGCATCACAACCTATATCTTGTGCTTTAAGAGAATGTCTTACCGATGTACATTTGTGTATGACTTTAATTCCTGCATCCTTCATTGCAGGCATGTAAACAGCAGGATTTCTTCCAGCTGTTTCTACTACTTTAACGCCGTTATTTATAATTACTTCAATTAATCCTGGATAATCTGGAGGAGTAAGGGAAGGTAAAAAGGTTAAATTTACGCCAAATGGTTTATCTGTTAAGGCTTGGCATTTCTTTATTTCAGCATCCAATTTTTCAGGTGTTCCTTGGGTTAGTCCGGTTATGATTCCAAGCCCACCCGCATTCGATACAGCCGCAGCCAATTCCGCAAAACCAACATAATGCATGCCCCCTTGAATAATAGGATGCTCAATGTCAAAAAGTTCAGTTATTTGTGTTTTCATTTCTCCTCCATAAATTTTGAAACTTAGTATATAAAATGATTAATTTATAGACAGTAAACTTTTTTTTAAAAGTAATGCCTTATATTTTCATCTGTTTCCAGAGATATCGTAAAGCTATGATGGCTGGTA
>MDTD01053662.1_pt1 | contig 11686 bp, 10 predicted proteins | sample 811221 | NCBI WGS metagenome assembly MDTD01 (sample SAMN05326646, study PRJNA326480) | marine metagenome | isolation source: seawater | place: Pacific Ocean: South West | collected 2011
GCCCTAAATCAAGAGTATGATATTTTTATGAATGCCTATGATGGTAAGCCATCAAATAGATGGACAGAGATGTGGTATTTTAACAAAGTTAGCTTTGCAGAATTAGCCAACAACATGGGTGCTTTTGGAATAAGGGTTACAAAACCTAATGATATCAAAGATGCTGTAAAAGAGGCAATGAAATCAAAAAAACCATCTATTGTTGAGATTGATGGTGATATAAATGCTCTAGCGCCAACTGCTTGGTCAAAATAAAAATTAATTATACCTGACTTGAATGTATTTTAATAAAAAAAGAGCGGATAAATTGATGGATCAATTTAATATTGATCTATTAATTGCTTCCACTCCTGAGAATGTTACCTACCTCAGTGACACAGTAAGCTGGGCGCCTAAGGTTTATTCCTATTCTGTTGATATGTTTGCAACCTATTTCAAAGATAATAATCTTAGTTCAAGCTTAGTTGTGCCAAGTCAAGAGATGACTTACGTATCTACATCCAATACATGGATAAATGACTTTTATACTTATGGCGGAAAAAGTGCTCTCATTCAAAAAAATGAGCAAGTTATAAAATCAGCTGAAGAAAATAGATATCTCAATTTACAAAATAATGATGAAAAAAGATTTCCAACTGCTATTGAGGCTCTAATCGCTTCAATCAAGAACAATACAGACAAGAAACTCAGGGTGGCAATTGATGAAGATAAAATGACTGATAAATCCATACTAAAACTCCGAGAAGATTTGGTCAACTGCGAAGTGATCCCCTCTTCTGACTTATTAAAGCTAATCAGGATGGTAAAAACTGATGATGAAATTAGCGCAATGAAAGCAGCAGCAGATTTGAACGAAAGCGCCTGTACATTAGCGTGCAGTGAAATAAAGATTGGTATGAAAGAGTTAGATATTGCCGAAATATATGCTCAGGAAGTAGGAAAAGGGCTGGGTAAATGGTTATGGTTTCATTTTGGTTCAGGAAGAAGGTCAGTTGGGATATTTCCTCCTACAGAAAAAAAAATTCAGGCAGGAGAAATGTGGAAATTTGATGCAGGGCTGTCTCTAAATAATTATCAAGCAGATACAGGTTGGGGTGGAGTAATCGGGCAACCAAATGCGCAACAGAAAATGATATGGGAAGCCACTCTAAGAGGATATGACTCGGCAATGTCTGTAATAAAAGAGGGCGTCCGGCCATCAGAAATACAGAATGCAATGCTAAAAGGGACGCAAGATAGTGGCTTGGCAGATCATTCAGGAACTTTTGCAGGTCATGCTATTGGACTTGAAATGAGGGAATTACCTTATGTCCTAGGGAATAGAAATATTGTAAATAGTCTATATCTGCCAAAAGATACTGATATACCATTACCTGAAAACACTGTCCTGTGTATTGAAAACCCGTGCCAGATATTTGGTGTAGGTGGGACACAGATTGAACAAACAATCATCGTAAAAAAAAATGGGTACGAATTACTAACAAAGCAAGATCGAAAGCTTTGGATTATTGATTAGCCATAACACGATGAATAAATTCAGACATCGACTCTGCTATTTGATCCTCATATTCTGCCCAATCACTCCATGGTATTAAATCGACATCAACATCATCAATTGGTAGTTGAAGTAACTCACTATTTCCAAGCATATCATACGCTGCAATTCCACTTACCGAGTTATGCGTATTATCATTGCCCGGGATGACTAAGGAAGGGATGTTTATAGAACCTAGTTCATCATGCGTGACCCCCATTACAGGATAGCCAGCTCCCGCTCGAAATTTAGCCAATAAGTTTTCTTGTATTTTAATAAATTCATTTACATCAAAATGCAGTAATTCATTTTCTATATCTGGATTTGTTTTTATATATTCTGCAAACCTAGTAGTTGCACAAACACTTTTCATGCCACCTGATTTAGCTGCATTAATAAATACCTCATAATAGTTTTTTGGAAGATTGCTTGCTGCGAATTTACCGCCTGTAACCCTCATGATAATTAACCCAATTAAATCCTTTGGGAATTCAAGCGCATACATCAGGCTTGTTCTTGCGCCAGAAGATGATCCTGATATGAAAATATGTATCTCGTTCAATGATTTAAATAACTTATTTAATTCTCTTGCCCAGGTAACTTCCTCAGTATAAGCATCATCAATCAGCATACTTGACTTACCTGTATTTCTTCTGTCATGAAGAAGTATTCTGATGTCATTTTTTGCAATCTTTTCAGCAAGGGATTTCATCTCAAGATACCCCCGTCTAGCCCCGGGCATAAGCGCTAATATTGGCTTACCTGAACCAACGATTTCATATTCAATATTTACTCCATCAATCAGTTTCTTTGCCATATTCCACCTATCTAATTTATTACTTTAACTATATAATAAAAGTTTAACCTTTTACAGGAATATTAATGTGAAAGCATACTTTACAGATGTCGTAAATGGTGAGAGTAAATTGGTTGCAAAGGATATTGATATACCAAGACCAGCCAATGATGAGATATTGATTAAAGTCAAAGCAACAGCATTGAACAGAGGAGGTTTTATAGTTGGTGGCGTGATGCATGGCGCATCCGCATACCCATCAGGCACCGAAGCTGCAGGTGAAATTATTCAAATCGGATCTAAAGTGCAAAAATACAAGCCGGGAGATAAAATCATGGGACGAGTGATCGGAACAAATTCTGGATCATACTCTGAATATTGTACGATAAAAGATTACCAAGCCATGTTTATTCCTAGTGGATTTAGTTATGAGCAGTCAGCAGCAATACCTGTAAGCTTTCTCGCAGCTTATGACGCGCTGATTACTTATGGTAAATTATCAAAAAATCATACAGTATTGATAACCTCAATCTCATCGGCAATTGGCGCTTCTGCGCTTATAATTTCAAAAATTATAGGAGCAAGGGTCATTGGTACGTCAACGTCTGAGTTAAAACTCGAAAAATTACTTAATTATGGAATGGACTTTGGCATAACCACGCCAGAAAAAAATCTCGGAAATAAAATAAAAGAATTTACAGAAGATGGGATAAATTTAGTTGTTAATTGCTTAGGGGGTAGCATTTTCAATGATGCTCTGACAGTACTAAAATTCAAAGGCATTTTTGTAAATGTCGGTTATATGGATAACGTAACCAATGTAGAGGTAGATTTAAAAAAGATTCACGCGCAAAGACATAGTATTCATGGAATATCAAATGCGTATGTCACTCGAAAAGATATAATTAAAACTGTTGAGGGTTTTAAAAAAAATATCCTACCATATTTAGGAAAAAATAAAGAGAAGCCAATTATTGACAAAATCTATGATTTTGATGATATAGATAAGGCTCGAAAGTATATGATGACTAATAACCAAATCGGTAAAATAGTTGTGAAGCTATAAACAGTTGAAATAAAGGGGGGTTTAATATGGTTAAAAAAGTAGGTATTGTTGGTATGGGATTGATGGGACAAGCATTCATATCAAATATGAGGAAGTCACAATTTATTGTCCAAGGATTTGATGTAGATTCAAATAGAATGGATGAGCTTAAGGATCAAGGAGGCACACCAGTAAATACACCAGCAGATGCCGCTAAGGATGTTGACTGTGTTATTATGTCGCTTCCGAATAGTAATATCGCGAGAGAGGCTGCAATTGGCGCAAACGGAATATCCCATGGGGTAAATACTGAAAATCTCTATATATGTGATACCACAACTTCAAGACCAGAAGACTCGGTGTCACTCTCAAAAGAACTTGAAAAAAAAGGTATAAAATTCTTAGACTCGGCAGTAAGTGGCACAAGTGTGATGGCCAAAGATGGTGATTTAATTGTAATCGCAGGAGGGAAAAAAGAGGATTTTGAGGCCTGCACTGCTTATTTTGAAGGTTTTAGTCGTGGTGCTTATTATATGGGACCTGTTGGTTCAGGAGCTAGAACGAAGCTCGTTATAAATCTTATTTTAGCTGGTAATAGATTGGCTCTCGCGGAAGGTTTGGTCTTGGGGCATAAAGCAGGACTAGAACAAAATAATTTGCTTGAGGTATTGAAAGACAGTGCGGCATCCTCAAAGACAATGATTGATAAGGGACCGAAAATGATTAATGCTGATTATTCAAAACAAGGGCAAATAAAGACTTCACTAAAAGATAATCGCCTCATGATAGAACAAGGTCAAATTCTTGGCTCACCTACGTTAATGACATCTGTCCTATCGCAGATCTACCAAGCGGCATATGAAAAAGGCTATTCAGAAAAAGATACCGTTTCATTTTATGAAATAATGAGAGGCATGGCAGGACTAGATGAGCGTGAAGGAATTGATGATGTTCCATTTGGTAAATAATTTTTCATAACTAAAATGAAGTACAACAGAAAAGAAGCAAAAGAAGCGGCAAGGGAAATACTCAAAGGTATTTGGACAGCAATGCCGTACTGCTGGGACAAAGAAGATAATTTTGATGAGCTCGCTAATCGAGCAAATATGGATCACATAATAAATAATATCATGGTTGATGGACATTACTGCTCAGGAAATATTGCTGAATTTTGGTCAATGCCTGATGATGAGAGGATGTTCGCGCATGAGGTCATGTATGATCAGGCAGGAGGACGAATACCGATGATTGCAGGTTGCCATCACCAATCAGTTAAACAAGTTGTCACTCTTGCGAGGCATGCTCAGAATATTGGGTACGATTTTATAATAATACTCACTCCATATGTTGCAGCCAGGGACGATGAAACAGTTTTTCAGTTTTACGAATATATATGCTCAAAGATAGATATCGGGATCATACTTTTTAATGTTCCTCAAAATTGCCATCCAATAAATGCCAATCTGGCAAAAAGATTATCAAAATTAGATAATATCTGTGGTTATAAGCAGGCTGATGGCTCGCCAGCTTCCACCCATGCGATAATTGACTCAGTTGGAAATGATATTGTTATATCTGTTGCGGATGAGGCTCCATGGCTAACCTCTATGACACAGCTTGGGTTGCAATGGCTTGTTAATTATAATCCTCATTTGTATCAGTCAAAGGGCTGGTTGCCCTTGAAAGATTACACCCATGCCGCCTTGAACGGCGATCTCAACGAAGCGTCGCGTATTGCAAAATCGATACAGCCACTCAGAGAATTACATGCTAAATGGATTATGGGATACTGGAATAGCGGAAGAATGCCTATCGCCGAGATGAAATATTGGCAAGAGCTAATTGGTATGAATGGAGGTAGTACTCGCCCTCCAGTTATCCCAATGACAGTGGAGAAAAAAAGAGAATTAAAGTCAGATTTAGTGAGGACAGGACTATTTGATATTGACTAATATTTTTGAAGAAGTTCGTGGCCCAGATCGCCAATTTCATTCACTCCAAGAAGTGCCATATCTCTGTCTATCTCTTCTTTCAATAAATTAATCGCATGCAAAACGCCTGGCAAACCAGCAATTGAAGCTGCAAAGAGAAAAGGTCTCCCAATAAAAACAAAATCAGCCCCCAGAGCCAGAGCTTTGATTACATCTGTACCCCTTCTAAAGCCGCTATCCACAAATATTTTGCAATCATTTTTTACATGAGGTCTAATATTTTCAAGTGCTTTAATTGAAGATATTGCAGAGTCTAGCTGTCGACCGCCATGATTTGAGATTATTATAGCGTCTGCACCTAAATTTATAGCCTTGAGAGCGTCGCCCTTATTTAAAATACCTTTCACAATTAGGTTACCGTCCCAGAGTTTTCTGATTTGCCTTAAATGTTCCCAATTTAAATTTGACCTTTTACCGAAGTCTCTATTGATTGATGCAGAAAATACCGGCTCTCCCCTGTCAGCAAGAAAATTTTCAAAGTGAGGCATACCATGCTTAAATATGGTTTTTAGAAAAGTATTAATGGACCAATTTGGATGCGTTAAGCCTTGATATAGTAACCTAAATGAGGGTCTAAGAGGTGTGGAAAAACCATTTCGAAGATTATTTTCCCTACCTGCCAAAACCGCAACATCTACAGTTAATACAAGTGTCTCAAAACCAGCTTTTTTCACTCGTAAAACAAGATTTTCGACTTTATCGTGCTCTCCTGGAAGATATGCTTGAAACCATGTCCCAGGCGCAAGCTTAATTATTTCCTCCATTGGTATCAAGGATGAGCCACTAATCATCATAGGAATATTCATTTTTTTTGCCGCTTCAGCTAACACAATATCGCCTCTATAAGCCGCAAGCGCACTCACACCCATAGGTGAAATACCAAAAGGTGCATCCCATTCTCTATCAAATATCTCAGTTTTGATGGATCGCTCAGATACATTTCGTAGAATGTTTGGTACAAACTTATAATTAGCAAAATCTTCTGTATTATTACGGAGGGTATGATTTCTCTCAGCCCCGCCAGCAACATATCCAAAAATAGGTTTTGGCAAATGTTTTTTTGCGTAAGCTTCTATATCTTCAAGAGCATAAATTTTATCTAATATACGTGGTTTTTTTTCAGTCATAAAACAGTGAGTAATTTTTGATATATAGGGGTTAACAACGTCGTTGTTTATGATATAATAATTCTACATTAAAAAATAGAAAAAATATTCATATGTTTGATATTGATAAATTTATTCAAGATTGTGATAGTAGGATTGAAAAGAAGAATAATCACAAGGCAGTGATTGATATCCTTGCAAGAGCCGTGGAGAACCCTACAGATCTTTTCAATCATTTTGGTGAACCGACACAGGGTGGAATTCAAAAAATATATCAGTCTGAGAAATTTTCGATACTTAATGTTGTTTGGACACCAAACATGACAATTATGCCTCATAATCATAATATGTGGGCTGCAATTGGTGTTTATTCTGGTAGAGAAGATAATATATTCTGGCGCAAACTAGATAATAAGGAGCATGGAAAGATTGAAGCTGCTGGAGCAAAATCATTAGAAAAGCATGATGCTGTTCCGCTTGGTAGTGACATCATTCACTCTGTCATTAATCCTACAAATAAATTTACTTGCGCACTACACATATATGGTGGAGATTTCTTTGAAACACCGAAAAGTGAATGGGACACAGAAACGCTTGAGGAGGCGGAATATAAAGTTGAGCATTCGCATAAAATATTCAGAGAAGCAAACAAAAGGGCTGAACTTGATCTGAAGTAGGATTATTTTATATTAACTATTTCACCCGTATCGCCAGACTTCACAATTGCTTCAAAGATCTCGATATTTGCAAGCATCTCCTCCGGTGTTATAGAGTAATCTTGACCATTAACAGAAGCATCATGCCATAATTCAAAATTTTCTAAAACTGTATTTGTATGTGCATGAGTTGTAATAATCCTCTCGCCACCTTTTCTACAGAAGACTAGTTCACCCGGATCATCATGCTCGAAGTTATTAATTTCCCGAGCTTCAATCCAACCCTCTTCTCCAAATACAGTATACCTTCCGTAAAATGGCGTAGCAATTGAAACCGAGACTATACCAGTAATACCATTAATAAATTCAATATTTGCTGACATTGTATCGACGCGAGGCTTTTCGTAAGCAATACTGGACATTGTCGAATAAACTCTTTTAGCTCTACCGAACATATGAACCATGAAATCTGTCAAATGAATCCCTCTTGCAGTAAATCCACCTCCGGGTGCATCTTTTGGATTAAATCTCCAATTATCTTCACTTAAGGTATCAAATAAATCATGACTAAAGTTAGTTTCTACATGCAGCACCTTCCCAATATCGCCACGGGCAACATGATCAAAAAGGCTCTTCATTGCCGGCTCAAACCGTCTTTCGTGACCAAGACCTAAAATAATTCCATTTTTCCTACAAACAGATATAGCTTCCTTTGCATTTTTAGTGTTCAAGCACAGCGGTTTTTCACAAAAAATAAATTTACCCGCTTCAGCTGCTGCAATTATGTGGGTGTGATGTAAACGATTTGGAGTTGCTAAAATTACACTATCTATGCTGGAGTCTGACAAAACAGATGCATAACTATCCCGAAGCTCAATATTATATTCATTACCGAATTGTTTAAGCTGCGATAAGTCCTTATCAACACCACAAACAACATTTATTTTATCGCTCCTTGCGAGATTTTTTACAATTACCTTACCCCACCAACCAAGGCCAACTACTGCAGCTCTCATATTCACCCCCATGTGAAAGTTTTACTTTTGTAATCAAAATTTCTTCTTCAACAGCAATAATAGTGTTATCAACGATATAATACCAAGTATTGAAAAAATTATAAGTGTATTTTGAATACCAAAGATATCCCCAATTGCGCCCATGAAAATCGCACTTATGGCTGCAAGACCAATGACTAGAACCACCCATAAACTCATTACACGACCACGATATGTGTCATTGAGCTCTAACTGGACTACTGCCTGAAGATCAATACCATTAATTGTCATCGAGAAACCTATAATAAAAACTGAAATAAGTGCGAGTATCCAGCTACCTGACATACCCAAGGTAATTATTGCAACTAAACCAAGAAAAGATGTGAAATAAACCCTAAACGGAATGCCTTTCTCCTGATCCTTTGATCTCCTCATTGCAATAAATATTGCGGCGAAGAGTGCTCCCGCTCCCGCAGTAGCCATAAGGTGACCCAATCCCTCAGGCCCCACATTATAAACTCCGCCGGCTAACGCGGGAAGGATTTCAACGGTCCCCCTAGCAAATAAAGAAAAAACAGCCGTAATTGCGCAAGCTTCAAAAATTATATTATGATTTATTGCGAATCTTGCTCCATCAAGGAATTCTAATAATATATTTTTTTTTCCACCTGGCTCGCCATCTTTTTTGGAAACAGTAATGGAAACTAATGTTAATGGCATAGCAATCAGAAATAAAAAATTAATAAATATTGTTATTTCAAAATTCAGAATTTGGATCAATAATCCAGCAAGTGCAGGCCCTATTAGCCTTGCCGAATTAAAATTGATACCATGAACTGCGATCGCATTCGCTAAATTTGATTTGTCAATTATTCTCGGTACAAGTGTCATACGCGTTGTCCTATCTGCAGACGTAAAAATACCTATGACAAGCGCAATCAGACTTAGATTGTATATATTTAATAGATCAAAATTATAGAGGAACCAAAGAATGAAAACAGTAGTTGCGATGATTGACTGAGTATATATTGCAAATTTCTTTATGTTTACTCTATCAATCACAACACCAAAAAATGGACCGGCAATTATTGTTGGAGCAAATAATAAGAATGACAGAAAACCAACCCAAGTTGCTAGATTCGTTAATTCCCATGCTAACCAACCAATAATGACTCGGTTTATCCAAATGCCATTCATTGCAAAAAAATTACCGGCAGTGTATTTTTTAAACTCCCTACTTCTTAGCGATGGAAAATTAAGTGATAAATACATTCTATGTACTAATTTGGGTTTTTCTAAGTTTATTGAATTATTTGATAAAACTTAAATTATATGTTTCAAATAATGTGTTTTTATCCTATATATTATACTTAGTAAATTAATAATTATGTTTAATATACATTGCATTAAAAAGGGGATTTATGATGCGTACACCCAGATTAAATAGAGATGGTCATCAATGGATTTATGACTGGATTGTAAAGGAAACCGGTCGCGTATTTCATTGGGATGAAGACGGTCGTGAACTGCCAGGAACAGTTAAAAGTCATGGTCAAATATCTAAACATTTAGGCAGACAAGCTCAAAGACTTGAAAAAGTTGCGCAAGAGGAAGAGGTAGCAGGTCATAAATCAACAGCTTTTGACCTATATTACAGAGCCTCAGCAAAGTTTGCAGCCGCTCAACATCCTGTGTTAGAGACAAACGACGAAAAAAAATATTTACACGGTCGATGTATTGCAAACTTTGAAAAAGTTATCGAACTTGCACCCTATACTATTGAAAGAGTTGAAGTGCCATTCGAGGATATGCAATTACAATGTAACTTTTTCTTATGCCCTGGAGTTGATGTTGCACCAACAATGATTTTTATCCCAGGATGTGATATGACTAAAGAGATGTGGCCAGATCCAAAAGTAGTTGAAGCACATGCACGCGGAATGCATTTACTTGTTATTGATGGACCAGGGCAAGGTATGAGTAATATCCGAAATCAAAAATTAACTCACGGTAATTATGAGAGAGCTGTTCTCAAAATCGTCGATTGGCTCGAAACAAGGCCTGAGGTGGATAAGGATAAGATAGGTATTTTCGCGGTATCAATGGGGTCACATTGGGGTCTTGAAGTTGCGGCATCCGGCGATCCAAGGATAAAAGGCGTTGTTGGACCTTGGGCATCATACCTTGATAAATATTATATACTGGATACATTCTCACCGAGGTATAAACAATTATTTGGATATTTAACTGGAGCAAAAAGTGAAGAAGAGCTCGATAAAATCGTCGCACAAATGACGGTCGAAGGCAGAGAAAAAGATATTAAATGTCCAATTCTACTGACTGTGGGAGAGTACGACTCAAGAAGTCCTGTCGAGCTTGTTTATAATTTCTATGAGAAAGTAAACTCCCCAAAAGAATTGTGGGTGTATGAGGATACTTACCATCAAGCAGTTATGTTCAAGGGTACCGGACAAGATAGACACGACTGCCATATGATGTGCATGGATTGGCTAGTTGATGTGTTTAATGGTAAGATCAAAGAGGGTCATGATAAAAAAATGTTTCTACGAACGAATGGAAGCGGTCCAAATAGTAAGCAAGGGGAAAACAAAGATGCACTTCACTGGTGGGAGTAGTTATCTTCAGGACACTATATAAAAGATTTGTTTAATAACACGAATACGTCAATTAGGAGGTTTCAGAAATGACTCAACATGATATTGAATTAAGACCATACGGTCCAACAGCTGGTCGAGAACATCCTACTGGACCCGTTAAAAGACCCAAGACCCTAACTGTTGATCTTCATAACCATATGAGAACTCCAGAGTCTGACGCCCTGGTAAAGCCTCATCTACCACAAGACTTTCATCCATCAGTGGGTGTTGCAAGTGATCTAACAAAGCAGGTAAATAAAAGACAATCTGAAGACCGCGAAATACCTTTTACTGATATCAATGTAAGACTTGAGCAAATGGATAAATCATTACTTGATGTTTCAGCATTATCATGCTCACCGCAGCAATTTTTTTACATGGTTGATAAAAATCTATGTGCAGAGTCTGCCGAAATAATCAATAATAACATTGCTGCGACTGCAAAAACAAACCCGAGGAGACTTGTAGGCCTTGGAACTGTCCCACTACAAGATACTGAACTTGCAATAAAAGAACTTGATAGATGTGTAACTGAACTTAATTTCCGAGGAATACAAATTGGAGCGCGTGTAGGAAAAGAAGAATTATCAGCCGAGAGGTTGGAGCCTTTTTGGAAGAGATGTGAAGAGCATGATATTCTTATATTTATTCATCCATCGTCATTTTACAGTGATCGCTTTGGTGAGCATTACATGCTGAATGTGATTGGAAATCCACTTGATACAACCGTTGCAATCCATTACTTGATATTTGATGGTGTGATGGAAAGATATCCAAATATAAAATTTTACTTATCACATGGTGGTGCATTTCCAGCAAGTTACGCTGCTCGGATGGATCATGTATATGGTGCAAGAATTGATGGTCGACAAAAAATTTATAAAAAACCATCAACTTACCTAGAAA
>MDTD01108141.1_pt1 | contig 11686 bp, 7 predicted proteins | sample 811221 | NCBI WGS metagenome assembly MDTD01 (sample SAMN05326646, study PRJNA326480) | marine metagenome | isolation source: seawater | place: Pacific Ocean: South West | collected 2011
AAATGAAATCTACCATGACCACCTTGGCTACCCAACATTTGGTGTCGGGCATCTCGTACTTGAATCTGACCCAGAGCATGGACAAGCACTTGGTACGCCAGTCACAGAAGAAAGAGTCAAAGAATGTTTTGAAAAGGACCTCGACACAGCAATTAGCGAATGTGAATTATTATACGAAGACGGGGTCTTTGGAGACTTACCAGACGAAGTTCAGCAGATATTGGTTAACATGATGTTTAACATGGGCCGTACTAGATTAAGCAAGTTTAAAAAAATGCATGCCGCAATCATCAAAGAGGACTGGAAAGAAGCCGCAATAGAAGGCAGAGACAGTCGCTGGTACAAACAAGTTACTAATCGTGCTGAAAGACTCATGAGCAGATTAGAAAACGTTTAATGGAAATACTATTACTAGTTATTATTATGCTTCTGCCTATTGTATCAGGTGCTTACACATTCTACAAGTCTTACAAACTCATTGAAGACCAGAACCATTAAATACTAATACTTTGATAGTGCCTCAATCTGATAAATACTAATTGAGGACACTATGAGAAGAAGTTTAGAAATACTAGGAAATTCCGGTTCTGATATGAATAAAACCGGTGATAAAGCCAAATCAGATAGTTATTACGGCTATACTGATGGAATCCACTCTGTCAGTATTAAGTACAGTGCATTTCTTGGTACTGTCAAGTTACAAGCAACGTTAAGTCTAAACCCATCAGATACTGATTGGGGTGACATTAAACTTATTACAAAATCTACAGCACACACAGGCACAGAAATTCACACGTTCAAAGGTAACTATGTTTACATTAGAGCAGTGATTGACAGATCCGGAGTTGGCGACGGTAGTACATATGATTCGGCTTATGGTGCTATTTCTCAAATAACCTTGAGCAATTAATTTTATCTCTTTTTGATAAATACTCAAGTAAGAAGTTTAATGGGAATAATCTATGCCAAATGTAACAGGTGATAATTTAACATTTAATATAGACGGTATATCTGATAATCAGATTCTTGTTTACGATGCCGCACAAGGCATATTTGTAGCACAAGATAGTCTAGCCGCAAACGCCAATGTAGCAGTAAGCGGTGCGTCAAACGTAGGAGCATCAGGAGTTGGTGTATTTTCTGCTAAGGATGGCGAATATTTAAGATTTAAAAAGATAACAGGTGCTGGTGCTACATCAGTAACTGAATCTGCGAATGTTATCACTATTAATACAACGCAATATGTATTACCGACTACACTACAAACAACGGCAACTAATGCCAACTCTTTTGTTTATAGAGGCAGAAACTTTAGCGATAATGCTAACGTAGATGCTTTTGCTGGTGTATTTAATGATGCTAACTATCCCATTTACAGCCAAAGTGCTGGCTTCGATGCTAAAACAAGATTTGTTATTGGTTCAAGTGATACAGCAGATGTAGAACTTAAATCAAAACATAGTTTATTTTTAACAACAAATTCAAGTGATGGTCACATAGAAGTAAGAAGTGCTAACAGCACAGTATTTTATGTAGGTAGTAGTTCGACTACAACACCTGCTTTAAAAATTAATAACAATAGAAGTGTAACAATATCAAACGCATTTACTTTCCCAACATCAGATGGAACAGCAGGACAAGTTTTAGAAACTGATGGTTCTGGTAATTTAAGTTGGGCGGCAGTAGATGGCGGGGGTATAACAGGTACACAATTACAGGCTAACTTAGCCAACTATATTCCAAAGAATGCTTCTAGTGAACCTAACTCAAACAATTCTTACGATATAGGTAGCAGTTCAAGAAGGTATCTAAACATATATGCGACAGCATTTAAAGGAACTGCGGATTTTGCCTTAAAAGTAGGAACAAGCGGCACAAATATTACATATGAAACTTTAGCAAACTCTCTTAACAAGACAAATAATTTAAGTGACTTACCAAGTGCCGCAACAGCAAGAACAAATTTAGGTGTTTATAGCAAAGCAGAAGTTGATGCCAATATAGCATCAGCACAATTACAAAATGCTATAAGCCAAGTTAATACTGTTGGTTCAGCAAATACAATTAATGCCACAACTGCTACACATTCAATAAGATTCGAAGGCGGCGAAGGTATTAATGTAAATCAATATGCTGGTAACAGTACAATACAAATTTCTAAATCTGATGCCGTTACAGGCGTATTTAAAAACTTTGTGTTTGATGGCACAACTTTAGTACCAGAAACTAATCAAGATACTATTACGTTTACGCCAGGTGCTAATATAAGTTTTACATCAAATACAGGAAATGATAGTGTTGTTATAGACGCAAGTCTAAATGATAGTGCTATTGACAAATATACAAGAAGCCAGGTAGATACTCTTTTATCTGCTAATGTTTCAGCATTAAGATTTTACAAAACATTTGTTGGTGATACAGGCTCTACAGCCTCAAGTGCCAAGGATGACACATTTAATATTTTAGGTGGCAGTGGTATTAGTACAAGTGTTACAGGCGATACCGTAACAATATCTAATACAGCAGGAGCATCTAATGTATTCAAAAATATTCAAGTCGCAGGACAATCTCAAATTGTAGCAGAAAGCAACGCAGATACTCTAACATTTGTAGCAGGTTCAGGTATTACACTGACAACTGATCCAGGAACTGATTCAGTAACTATTACAAATTCAGGCGGTGGAGGCGGTAGCGGTGTTAGTGAAGCATTCAAAACTTTTGCTGTACAAGGGGAAAATAGTGTTGTAGCAAACGTATCCGCAGACACTTTAACATTTATTGCGGGTGCTAACGCAACTATATCAGCAGATAGTAGTAATCAAACAATTACCATAGATTCATTAGGTAGCGGCGGTTCAGGTGTTAAAGGACAGAAAGGTGAAACAGGAAGTGCCGGTAGTGCCGGAAGTAATGGCGACAAAGGACAAAAAGGTGAAGTAGGAGAGGCTGGCGTAACAGGTGCTCAGGGTCCACAAGGATTACAAGGAGATGTAGGACCTTCAGGAGCAAACGGTGACAAAGGATCAAAGGGTGATCAAGGTGCCCAAGGTGTTGCTGGTAATGTCGGGAACAAAGGTGAACCTGGAGTTACTGGACCAACAGGACCACAGGGTGCTCAAGGCTCTGCTGGTACTCAAGGGGACAAAGGTGATGTTGGACCACAGGGACCAACAGGTAGCAATGGCTCAGCAGGTGAAAAAGGACAAAAAGGAGAGATTGGTGTAACTGGACCAAGTGGACCACAAGGACCACAAGGTACTAAAGGTGATGTAGGACCACAAGGTAATATAGGACCAACAGGACCAACAGGCCCAGGAACAAACCAAACATTAAGCATATCAGGTAATGTTATATCAATTAGTGGTAGCGGTAGTAATGTTGATATTACTTCGGCACTAGATAATGTTGATGCTTCTGTATATGTAGCAAACACATCGCCAAGTAGTGGTGTTGTAGAAGGAGACTTATGGTGGGCAAGTGACTCCGGTGACTTATACATTTATTATGACAGTTCATGGGTAGCGGCCTCGCCAGCAGGAGATAAAGGACAAAAAGGTGATAATGGTCAAAAAGGAGAGCAAGGTGCTACAGGTTCTCAGGGTACAACAGGTGCTCAGGGTGTAGCAGGTCCACAAGGTCCACAAGGTACTAAAGGTGATACAGGTGCTCAAGGACCAGCAGGTGCCCAAGGTGCCACTGGACCACAAGGCGCAACAGGCCCACAAGGTACCGCAGGAAATAATGGCGACAAAGGTCAAAAAGGAGAATTAGGTCCACAAGGTAATACAGGTCCACAGGGTGCTCAAGGTACTAAGGGTGATGTTGGACCACAAGGCACAGTTGGAGCAACAGGACCAACAGGCCCACAAGGTAATGTGGGAGCAACTGGACCAACAGGTAATACAGGGGATAAAGGTCAGAAAGGAGACTTAGGCGGCCCAACTGGACCTTCTGGTGAAAAAGGACAAAAAGGTGAAGTAGGTGTTACTGGACCAACAGGACCTCAAGGAAATTCAGGTAATACTGGAGCCACAGGACCAGAAGGTGCTAAGGGTAACACAGGTAATACTGGACCAACAGGACCAGGCGGTAGTGCTGGAGATAAAGGTGATAAGGGTGAACCTAGTTCAGTAGCCGGTCCGGCAGGTGATAAAGGTGCTCAAGGTGATGCTGGATCAAGTGGATCAGCAGGTGATAAAGGACAAAAAGGTGAGCCAGGTAGTGGCGGTGGCGGCGGCGGTGGTTCCGTAACACGCGGTAACACCTATGAAAGATTAAAATTAAACTATAACACATCAGGCGAGTTATCAAGCATATCAGACACAACAGCAGGTATTAACGCAACAACAGTTACAAGTGCCGCAGGTGCTGAGATAGAAGTACAATTTACAGGTTTCGATTATCCACCAGTAGCAATTATGGCACATGGTTATCAATATGCGTCAAACAAATACAGCATGAATGCTGTAAGTGGTGACTGGACAACAAGAACCGTAGACGGTGGCGGAAGTAGTGGATCTCCAACAGCATTTGGTAGTTTCTCTAGTGATGCTAACGTAGACTTAAAAGTAACAGAGGGTATTACAGGAGCAAGTAGATCGTTTGGAACAAGCACCCATGCTTGGATTACGTTTGTGATGGCGGAGTAATACTATGTCTTATAAGACTAGTCAAATAGAACTCAATGTACCAAATAAAGTTTTAGGTGTTAATGTAAGTAGCATTACAGGTAAAACACAATGGGCCTACGCAAATGGCTCAGCAGATAGATGGTACTCCGGTGGTTCTAATCCAAAATTTTATCAATGGACTATAACGTTTAGTGTGACAGCACAAACGCATGGTTCTCACTTAACTAGAAAAGACAGAGAATTTAACGGCTTAGATGTAGCAGTCGGTGACTGGATTGCTGGTGCTACTACAGGTCAGTGTCTTAAAATTATTTCAGTATCAAGTAAAAGTGCTACTTCAGTAACATGTGATGTTGAAGATGTAGCACGTTATAATACATTTAAGAGTAACACAGGTGGCGGTATATTTAATACTGGTAGTTGTGTGGTGTTTACACTTAATGAAAGTGGGCACCCTATGTTAGATCCACTGCCAAGTGGTATTGTAAGTTCAGACTTTTATGCTAATGTAAACAGCAGATTCCAATATCTTAATCCCCAATTAAACTACTTACTAGAAAAAACTTCTCATGGTTTTGCTGTTGGTGATGTTGTAGCAGTTAGTAATACAGGCGATTTTGTAAAAGCCAATGCCGCTCTTGTAAGTAAAAGTTTTGGTGTTGTTGTAGAAGCAGGACCAGGACCAGATCAGTTTATGGTTTCACCAAATAATAGAATCATAGACTTTGTACCAGCAATACCAGGTAACGCAGGAGACTTTGTTTATGCTGACACAGATGGAGATTTAACTACATCTGACACAGGTAAAATAATGTTTTTAAAGATTGCTAACTCTGTAGAAACAAGCACAATTGGTTCAGCAGTTAATCCAACTGTTCCAGATGGAACAACAGTAATTTTTAATGGTGTAAGCCATACTTTTAACGGCGCAGGATTCAGTAGTACTCTTACAGAAACGATAAGTCAAATTAATGGATTAAGTGGTACAAGTATTACAGCGAGTTCGTCACCAGCACCAACTACTGTAACCTCAAATGCTACTGGTACAGCATACGGCTTAGTTGGAGGATACACAAACTTTAGTGCTATCTTTAATGGCGGTAGTGGTAATACAACTGTAAACTTTACAACTAATACCGCAGGACAAAGTGCCTATGGCATCGCAGTTGCTATTCCAGAAGACATGGCAACAGACATAAATGCCGCAAGTATTCCAAATTTAACAGCAACGTTCACAAGTAGTTCTCTAACATTAACAGAAGCAAACGGTAATGCTATAAACATTTTTAATAATTCAAATGATAGCAATAATAATCCTTTTGTAGGTAGTAGTAATGTTTCAGGACTACCTTCATTTACTTCAGCAAGTACAGGTAACAAACTAAAACTTGCTAGAAGCGATGGCGGACCTATAGATATATTTGATAGCACAGGTAACTTCGAAAATAATACAGGTATGTTTAGTGTTCACAATGGTATGTTTCCATTAGCAATGAATGTAGAACAAGGTATAAGAAGTGCCAGTGTTACAGTGGTAACTGACATAAGTGCCAGAAATGCTCTTACACCAACAACAGGTGACCAAGCATACGTTATTGATAACGGTGTAGGTGAGTGGGCATTGTACTTATATGACGGCAGTAATTGGACAAAAGTAAGTGATGAGGATAGTGCTAACACAGACGCACAAACACTTACATACAATGTGACAGCACCAGTAGGTGGCTTTGGTAACAGTCTTAATTATGATATGGGCAACGTATCACCGGGTGGCAAAATACAAAGTGTGAGTATAGAAGTTCATACTGCTTTCACAGGTGGCTCACAAGATACAACAATAGAAATTGGAACAACAACAGATACAGATTTTTTACATGGACAGGACGATAATGATCCTGGTTCAACAGGCGGATACATAACTAATCCAGAGTATGTATGGCCTGACTCAAACACATCAGAATTAGAGATAAATGCTAGAATAAATCATTACGGCGCAACGGCCGGAAATGCTACTGTCAAAGTAACTTATATCTAGTAGACGATAAATAAAAACAAACACGTAGGAGTATTTTATGGTAACCATTACTAATGGTGTTTTAATTCTGGAAGGTATTACAATTACAGGCGAGGCTCCTGACCTTCCCCTTATATCAGGAACTAATAATAATACATTACAAAGATCATCAAATGGACTTGCTATTACAAGCAATGGGTCTTCATATGAATCATTACAAAATTTACCTAATATTGTAAACAATCTCGATACAACGACAGACATCAATACTGGCAATGCCTTGAGTTGGAACCTACAAGAAGCAGGTAATGTGTATATGATTAGGAACACTACATGGAATGCTGTAGATACTACAGGTTGGGCATTACAAAGCGAAGGTAATTATGTATCAGGACAAAGTTCAGGTACCACACAACTTTATAGCAAAACATATACGCCTGGCATATATTCGTTTGACAACGATAGTGCTATTTATATGTTTAGTTATAATTTAGGTTACTCTGCTCCAACGGAAGAAGTCGATGCTAATACAGAAATAAATATTTACTTTGATAGCAGTGGTAGTATGGATAGCACACTATCCCCATTACAAACAATGAGAACTAACGATCTTAGAACTGCCTTAGAGCCTTTTTATAATAACGACAGCGATGCTTATAACTCCGCAGTAACAGTACATGAAGTAAGTAGCGAAAGAGTTTTTGATATGATGAAAACTAGTGGTTCTGGGAACAGTATTACTAGAGTAATCAATTTAGTATTCTCAGATGAAAACTCACCGTACAATGCTGGAGCCACATATCCTACTAACAGAAGTTCGCAATACGATACAGATATGGCGGCATTACGTTCAACTATATCTGCTTATAATACAGCCAATACATCAAGTTATTATCGATCTGTTTTATATCAAGTTAATACAGGACCAAATAGTTATCCAGGGTATAAGCAATTTACTCAAGCAGTTTATAATGGAACAGGTAATTACTCGGGTACAAATGGATTAAGCGATTTTACTAGTGGCGGTAGTTTAGCACAGACTGTTTTATATAATGATGTTATACCAGCGGCAAATAGCACATATTATGCTAATCAAATCATATTAGGTCTTAACGCAATGGGGTATGACTTAGACTTACTTAGTTATTCATAACATTTCTTAGCCAGAATTCTTGGCAATTGATAAATATAAGTACAGAATACATCACTACACATTATTCCGGAACAATGTAATCATTGATTGAGGGAGATGAATACCCTCACAATAATACTCCAAGGAGAAAACTAAAATGGCAGATGTAAAGAATTTTGGTCTAAAGGGTATATCCAACGATGTACAACTTGGTAAAGGTGGAGGCCGATTTAAGTGGGTAAGTGCCAGTGATAGGTACGAATTCACAGGGTCAGACGGTTCGACACTGAAGGCTATTAGAGCCGCCAACGTTGATGTCCAAGGATCACTCTTATCAGACGATATTACAGCATCTTCAGTAAGTGTAAACGGTGACGCAGTCATTACGGGTAACTTAACTGTTAATGGCGCAACCACAACAGTGAGTTCAACGAACACAACAATTGAAGACTCATTACTTGAATTAGCAACGGGTACTACTGGTACTCCATCTAACGACGTTGGTGTCATTATCGAAAGAGGTGATAGCGATAACGTATTCATCGGATGGGACGAATCAGCAGACAAAGTTAAAGTAGGTACTGGATCTTTTACAGGTTCAAGTACAGGTTCTTTAACAATCGCTGTAGCAGACTTCGAAGCAAAAGAAGTTTTAGGTACAAGTTTGTCAGACGGTACATTAAGCATAGCATCAGGTAGCATTACTTCAGGCGTTGCGGCAACATTTAGTGGCGCAGTACAGGGTGGTTCTATCACTGATGGTACAGCAACTATTAGTTCAGGTGCTGTAAGTGGCTTAACAACAATTGGTGCTAGTGGACTAGCAACAGTTGGAAGTTTAACAGATGGTACAGCAACATTAAGTGGCGGTAGTGTAACAGGCGCAGTGAACATAACTGCTTCTGGAACAGTACAATTTGGTTCACTTGCTGACGGTAGTATTACAATAACAGCATTTGTTGACGAAGACAACATGTCTAGTAATAGTGCTACATTGATACCAACACAGCAATCAGTAAAAGCATACGTTGATGCTTCAAACACAGCCTTAAAGGCTTATGTTGACGGCTTAGATATCGACGATGATTTAGGTATTGCTGGTGATAGTGGTACTGGCACAGTCAATATGGACAGCCAGTCATTAACTATTAGTGGTGACACAGGTATTACTACAACAGCATCAGGTCAATCTATAAGTGTTGACTTAGATGATACAGCAGTAACACCAGGTGCCTATGGTAATGCGACAGCAATTCCAACTTTTACAGTTGACCAACAAGGTCGTTTAACAGCGGCTGGTACGGCGGCTATATCAACATCATTCACATTAACAGGTGACAGTGGTTCAAACCAAGTTGTTGCTGGTGGTGATACATTAGATATCGCTGGTGGTACAAACATTAATACAGTTGTAGGTAATACAGATACATTAACTGTGAACTTAGATTCAGCGATCAGTTTAACAAGTGTAACAGCAACTGGTAATGTAAGTGCTGACAACGTTATAGTTGGAACAGGATCAGGTGGTTCTATTTCAGGCGCAACAACAATTAACGCCAGTGGAGCAATCACTGGTGGATCATTTACAGACGGTACAGCAACATTAAACGGAGGAAGTTTAACAGGTGCTGTAAACTTAACTGCTTCAGGTATTGTATCTTTTGGTACATTAACTGACAGTGGTGAAAGTATTGCTGTAACTAAATTTGTTGACGAAGGCGATGGCATTAGTAACAATGATAATGATACTAGTATCCCAACTTCAGCGGCAGTTAAAGACTATGTTGATAACAACGCAGGTGACGGGCAACTATTAAGAGCAAGTTTCACAGCAAACAGCAGTGACTCTACTTTTAATGTTGGTACAGTACCTAACGTATCAGGAAGAACTTATTACGCAAGTAGAGTGATTCTTGACGTTACGACATTAGTTGCTGGTGGTTCAGTTGACGGTATGGTTGTAAAAGATAACGCAGGTAGTGGTAACACACTAGCGGCGGCAACAGCCAATGACGTAGCAGTTGGTACTTATGTTGTAGATTTACCTTACAGTTCAGCATTAACTAAAAACGCGGCAATCCAGGTTGAATTCGTTCAATCAGACGGATCAACTGCGGCTACACCTACAGCAGGTGTTGTGGTTGGTGTTGTTGAATACAAGTATGTATAATCGTTAGTTTAGACTAATCAAAACAACTACGGAAAAGCGGCTTCGGTCGCTTTTCTTTTGATAAGTACAAATATGCTTATATTAGATTTTGACAAGCAAATATCTTTATTTGCTCCGGGCAAATGCGGCTCTTCAGCATTAGCATATAACTTACATGACCTTACTATTTTGCCTAATCATAATTTTAGAGAAGAGCATTTAAAGTTTATATCCACAAACCAAATAGCAAATAATTATCAACAATTATTAGATAGCAGTAAAGAATTTTTCTATTCAATGACTGTGGCAGATTCTTATTCAATGTACAGAACATTATATAATGATGTTAATTTTACGCATTATGTTTTTGTACGCAAGCCTGTATCTAGAATTATTAGTGGTTTTGAAACTGTTATAAATTATTATTACAATGAATTATGGCAGGATTATCAAAATGGGTTTACAACATTAGATATATTATGGTCGGTGGCAAAAGAAAGTAAAGAATACGATTATCATATTGGTCCTTACTTACATAGGACAAACACTTTTGATTGCCAATATTTAAGTATAAATTACATTGATAAGTTCTTATTAGAAAAATACAATATAGAAGCAAAGCATATACCTAGTGTGCCTTTTAGAGAAATAGATGATACGCAACACGAGGACATTCAACATCAAGTTAATAAATTTAGAATGGATACAGCATTTAGATATAAAGATCTTATTAAAAATTCTATTTTTGACAAAGAAGTTAAAATTTTTGACTCACTTGACATAAAAGAATAAAAAGTGTATAATACTTTTATGAAAAAAGATAAGGTAATACTAACGGATTGCGACGGCGTAATCTTGGACTGGGAAGAAGGCTTTTCAGTTTGGATGGAACACCATGGACACAGTAAAGTCGATGGTTATCAATTTATGTACACAATAGGTGACAGGTATGGTATGTCATATGAAGCCGGTAGTAAAATGGTTAAGCAATTTAACGAGAGTGCCGCAATAGGATTTTTACCACCTTTACGTGACGCACAATATTACATTAAGTTATTACACGAAAAGCATAGATATCAATTTGTAGCAATTACAAGTTTAAGTTTAGATCCTTATGCTAGATATCTAAGAGAACGTAACCTTAAAAAATTAATGGGCGACGCATTTAAAGAAGTAATCTGTTTAGATACAGGTGCTGATAAAGACGAAATACTATTAGAGTACGGCAAAAAATGTCCAGGAGCATACTGGATAGAAGATAAGCCAGAAAATGTAAATTGGGGCATAGATGCTGGATTAAAAGGTATTTTAGTAGAGCACGGACATAACATGAACTACAAAGGTGAAGCAAAAATTGTAAAAAATTGGGAAGAAATCTACAATTTAATCACAAAATAGGTTGACCTTGGCCACAAAATGTGGTATAATATATACATAATTTGTTAAAAAGTAGGAGTTTTTATGCAAACATTAGTAATCCAAACCCAATACAGAGAGAACTATGCCGCTCATAATGAGAACTATGAGCATGGTGTTGACGATGCGTATTGGAAGTTTAAGGGCGGTAGCACTTATTTTGTTACTGACCTGACTAATAAGCAGATCAACGATATTGCTCAGCATGGTATTCCAATGTTGACTAAGTTGATTGAGTATAGCAATCCTGCTTCTGAAGAGTATATCCTGGATTGGGAGATACGTGACCTTGGTAAAAATGGCGACGGCAAGGGTCCAATATGCGAACCTTGGGAAACTCCAGT
>MDTD01085952.1_pt1 | contig 11685 bp, 8 predicted proteins | sample 811221 | NCBI WGS metagenome assembly MDTD01 (sample SAMN05326646, study PRJNA326480) | marine metagenome | isolation source: seawater | place: Pacific Ocean: South West | collected 2011
ATCAAAGAAAACTCATTGTTGTCGGTTCGTTTTATCGATACATCCAGTCGTAGGTAACAGAAGAAGTATAATTTCTAGCAGAAATTTTAAGCCGCTCCTTAGGGATTGGGTTGAATAATTCACTCTTCATAATTGAGTCGGGAAATATTTTAACATTATCTTCAGATAGTGTCTTCAAAGGAGAGAAAATTATGAGTCGTGGATTAAATATTCCACCACCAGTTTTGGAAGTTCAGGAAGAGGAATATTTGGATGAATTGTCCCAGATTAAGGAAGCAGAAGACTGGATTGAAAAACATTCAGTAACAATTCAATCAAGTGAAGAAGTAGAACATAATCTCAAATCGAAATCACAGACATCAGCGGTAAATCACAAAAATTCAAGCTCCAATACAGGCGTTTCATTGATATTTGGACTTATCTCAATATTACTTTTTTATATTCTTTTTATACCAAGCGAAAGCAGTGAAGAATTTTGTTTCGTAATTTTATTTCTTTTCATTATGTTTATTCCTTTTAGAAAGGTTTACAAAACTGCATACAAACAAACTGAAAAGGACAAAACTATACTTGTTCCAGAAGATGATTACGCCCCGAGTAAATCTTTTTGGAGTTTTATTTTTGGATTTTCAATTCCGTTTTCAATGTGGGTATTCCTTTTCTCAACTCTTGGCCAGCCGTGTTCTGTTTTCTGTAGTGGTAAAGAATTGTGGTCAATTTTTGAAATATTTTTTGCAAACATATTTTTTGGTATCATTATTCTCATTTATGCGATTGGTGACGCCATGGTTAACAAAAAATTATCTTCGATATTATTTTTCCTCGGATTTTGTTCAGGCTCATTCATTGGACTTATGGTTGGGGGATCATTAGCTTAATGCGACATTTATTTCAATGAAATGAAGATTACTACTGTAGAGTCATACTGTTTGCATATTGCATTAATTTATTATTAGGGAGAAGAATGACCTCGAGATGACTTGTTATCACTCAGTAAAATACATTGATATATAGGGATTAAAGAAACTCGTAGGTCCATGCTGGGAGGCTTGCCGGACCACTTACATGACCGTGCTCGAGCAGTTAATGACATCCACCAACCCAACGGCGAGGGACCAATTGTGGTTTGGTTAAAGTCTGCATTAAGGGTTCATGAAAACCCTGCGATTGATATTGGATTACTGCTTGCAGATAGATACCACAAATCTTTGTTGATTTATCAAGCCATAGATGAACGCTATCCGCATGCCTCATTACGCCATCACAATATGTTGCTAGACGGTGCTCTTGACTTGCACATAGGTTGCCAAAAACAAGGTCTACGCTATGTCTTGCATGTGGCTAGAGAGGATAATCGTCAATCGGTCGTGAAAGCATTCGCTAATTCTGCGTCCTGCATTATAACTGATTTATTTCCGCTTCCTCCATGGACTCAGTGGATTAAAAATATCGCTCAATCAGCAACCTGCCCAATAATAGAAGTCGATTGTCACTGCGTTATTCCCATGACCATGTTTGGTAAATCCGTAGACCGACCATTCAAATTTCGTGACGCAACTAAGAAAATACGTAAGCGATTAGTACAGCAGGGATGGCCGAAAAATGAAGTTAGTGTGCCCGAATTCCACGGCGAATTACCCTTCAGGCCAATTGATATTGAAGAGCAAGTTGCAATCACTCAAAATAGGATAAAACTCCTGAAAAATTGTAATATTGACCCGACAGTGTTACCCATTTGGCGTGAGCGTGGTGGAGAAGTTGCTAGTTTAGCAAAATGGCAAAGATTCCTTGAAAAAAATCTCTCATCTTATTCTCGAAGGAGAAACAATGCCGCAGACCCTAAAGGGGTATCGAGATTATCTGCAGCATTTCACTACGGTTTTCTTTCACCGATGAAGGTAGCACGAGAAGCATCGGCAGTAGGAACCAAGTCCGCTGAAAAATACCTCGATGAATTACTAATTTTCCGAGAACATGCGTGGCATCATGTTGTCAGCACAGATAATCCGTATAGTAGTTCTAATCTACCCTACTGGGCTATTGAATCTTGGAATAATACCGCTGAAGACCCTAGGCCAGTGATGTTATCAGATCACCAAATCGAATATGCAAGGTCGCCTAGTCGATTATGGAACCTGTGCCAACAGTCTTTGCTCAGACACGGCGAATTACACAATAATTTACGGATGACTTGGGGTAAAGCAATTCCAAAGTGGAGTATTTCACTTGAGCAATCTCTGGCTAGGGCTCAAAAATTCAACGACAAGTACGCGCTTGATGGCAGAGATCCGTCATCAGTTGCAGGAATTCAGTGGTGTCATGGCCTTTTTGACAGACCGTTTTACCCATCATTACCGATAATGGGAGTCGTTCGTAAACGAGAGTTAGAGACTCATGCCTCTAGATTAGATATGTACAAGTATGCCACATATGTCAACCGCTCAACCAGTTCTGAAAGTGAGATTTACGTAGTATTTGGGAGCAGTCTAATTGAATCCTATGCTGCGAGAATGATGTATGATAACGGAATTAGTGTTTATCACATTAGTGGGGTAGAAAGTACTGACGAGGACCAAGAACTGAATCTCCAACAGTTAGAAACACTACCGACAAACATTTGCGACAGGTTAAAATCTGTTGCTAATAAAATTCAATCAAATAGCATTTCTCTAATAAGTAAAGACTTGCTTAGAGGTATTCCTAGCGGTGATTTTGAAAGTTTAGAAGCGATGACAATCAGTGGCGAAAGTAAACTTTGCATCAAGTTAGATGGACGCAAGTTGGAAATTCCACGATTGATCTCCACAAGCCCGGTAGATTTCTCTAAGGTGAGTGATATCGGCGACATCGAACTGAGCAGTTTACAATTTTTCCTAACCGAGGATGTAAAAGAAGGTATTGACACGGTTAGTCAGCTAATGCCTGCTCTGTGGAGATTAGCGGAGTTACTTTGGACTGAGCAATCATGATTGATTAGTGATGATTGATGTATATTTTGCGCATAATGACGAACAACATGATACAAACCTAAATGAAGTCTGAGTTATTATTGTTTAATGTCAGTTGTCCGCAGCATTAGTTTGGAGGGGTGAAATGTACTTTTGTCAAGAATGTAAAATCGCAGTAGATCCAGAGTGGACGCTTTGTCCCACTTGCTCGAGACCGCTTGTAGAAAACGGAAAGCGTTCCCGACGACCAGTGCCTGCTGATGAACGCTATGCTAGTAACTTAGCCTGGTACTATCACTTAATTCCGGTAATTACGGGTTTGCTAACATTAGCATTAGGAGATTATCTTGTGGCAGATAGTAACCCCCTACTAAGAACTATTTTCCCACCATTTTGCTTGATAGTCGGGGGCTGGATTGGACTAATCATACTTGGGATTATTTCGAGTTATAAATCACAATCTTAGCAATGCCTCGCTAATTGTATTTAGTAAAAGATACCTTGTTTGCATATTTGAATCTGAAAGAAATTGGATACGATAATGTTGTAAAGTTTGTTAGGTATAAATGAAAATTCATGTCAGCAATTAATTTATTTAACAGCATGATTAGAATCTATCATGACCTCAACGGCCGAACTTGAGGATGAGTCGGTCAAACATTACATACCCGAAAAAATTTCTCTGCACGGTGGTATTAAATTATACAAATACTACATTATTCTTGTATTAGAGATTTTTTTGTTCTTTGTGACAAGTTTTTTGTTCGACTCTGATAGTTTTGGTATGTGCTTTTTGTATATATTCATATTTATCATAACAGCAATTGCAATGAGCGAAAAATTAGGTAAGGAATTTGGTAAAGCAGTAACTATGACAGTCTTTTACGCCATCCCGTTGTCTATTATTTCTTATCTTAATGAAGTGAAAAACAGTTGTTTTTGCCCATTCTGGTGTACTTGTCCGGAGCCTCCGGGATACTATCATTTGCCTAGAATGATTGCCTTGATTTCTTCAATCATCATTCTTATTTGGAGCATTAAAGAACAAGTGAATGGGGATAAAAAATTCGGCTTTGGTCTATTTGTCGGATTACTATGCTCAGTAATGATTTTTCTTACATCAACCTTGGTTGGATTTTTTTAATTATGGTTAATCTTTAAGTCCATCAAGGAAATCATCGCTCAAATCTTCAATTATTTTCTTCCCTCTTGGCCAAGCCCAACCTATTGCAAAAACCATACCAACTATAGGACCATAGCGGTAAGTCAGTGCCGAGCAAGCATCAGAGACACCAGATAAAACATCAACCTCACTCAACAGGCTCCCTGCATCATCTTCACATGAAAAGTCAGCAAGAGCAACTCCGCTAGAAGGAACAATTGCTGCTATGGTGTAAACCAATATCGCTGTTGACAGCAAAGTACACCATGTGATTCTTTCTTTACCTGGGTCGAGAAGTTTCTTTTTACTTTTCAAAACCAATAGCATTGGAACCGAAAGTGCAACACAAAAAATTGCGAAAGGCCAACCGATAGCCTCTGAAAATTCAGCAATCTCAAGAGGATTGGCAACTAAAATTGCTGAGCCACCCATAGCAATGAATAATCCAGGCGCAACATTACCAGTTCTTGCTAAAAAGTAGCATGATAGGGGTGCAATAAACAATTGCCCAGTCACAAAAACTGCTAAAATCCAGTCAAATGATTCTTCAATACCCCAGGCATTTAGTGCTGCGGAATACGAGTTTTCACCCGACATTGTATAAGCCATCCCAGGGACTATTATTGCCAGTGACAAAAGCCACTTTACTGGATTATTTTGAATATCTGAAAGCAGGGTATCTTCATCAGAAAAAGTTTCTATTACATCATCTAAAATATATTCATCAGTCATCTAAATCTCTCCAATTAATTTTCATCCTCAATGTAGTCGTCCAAGTTTTTATCCGCAGAAATAGTCATTTCTTGTTGTCTAATCAAACCTTTCTTGAAGTAGTGATCTGAACCACCATCTTTCTTCTTTCTCCTAGGCAGATGCTTCAATAACTCTAATCCATCATCAATTCCGATGTAACCTAAAACGCCTCGCAATCTACTTACAGCTAGTGCAATAAATCCGCCACCTAAGACACCAGCGCCACCAATTGCTGCTGCAGTTGGAATATCTTTAGGATCGATGATTGTATTATTTTCTTCTTCCTCCTCTTCAATCTCTTTTACACTGGTATCATTATCACAGATATCACATTGTTCTACAACAGGTTCATCATTACAGCCATCCTGATTTGAGTCATTACTACTAGAAGCATAAACATAGGGGCAATTATCATGGTTACTATGATTATCTAAATCAACTGGAAGGCTATTATTTACTCCATCACCATCGATATCATAGTCACAAGCATCACCCGATGGCTCACCTCCGGAGTCTTTCTGATTAGGATTGAATGTAGATATACAGTTATCCAGTGAGTCATTAATACCATCATTATCAAAATCATTTGGATATTCATCACAACCATATGGTATTCCATCACCATCAGTATCATTAGAATCATAGTAGCCTTGACAAACATCAAATGTATCATTAGTCCCATCATTGTCCCAATCAAATGGATAAGAATCACAGTAATTTGGAATTCCGTCATTATCTGTATCAATATTATCATCGCCAGGGCAAATATCAAAATTATCTAGTACACCATCCTCATCAGAATCAGGGATATCTAGACATCCATCACCATCGGCATCATTGCTTGAGGAATCTTGGTAAGGGCAATTATCGGCTCCTTGGTGATTAACAGGTAGATTGTTTGTTATGTTATCACCATCTAAGTCGCTATCGCAAACATCTCCAATCTGGTCATTATCGAAGTCGAGTTGATCATAATTCCAAGTAGAGGGACAATTATCTAAATTATTGAGTATTGAATCCCCATCAGAGTCTTGGTCGTTCGGTACTGCTGAGTTTGAATCAAAATTATCTGGAATTCCGTCCATGTCTGCATCATGTACATATTCGTCAATCATCCATCCATTATAATTTGGATTAATACCAATGATAGAGGTATAAGTTCCACTATTTGCAGCATGCAAAGATAAATTATCAGCATATGGAAGATTGATTGTCAATAAATTACCGTGATTATTGATGTCTAAAATATTGAATCCATCAACAATATTCAAACTTCCTAACAATTGAAAACTTTCATCATAAATGTCTGAGGAAAACTGTGGGCCAGTCCATTTTAAGGCAACGTAGGTACCTATCCCATCACCATGAATAAATCCAGTTGGAATCATATTGTTAGAACTACCCATTGTATTAGTCTTGTAAATTTGATTAGTCATTTTATCCAAATTGTGAATAATAAATCCGGTATCACCATTACCCCACTGGTTGATCAGAAATCTCAACTGTCCATCTACAACTATACTTTCCGTAATTCTGTGTTCAAGCATTTTATCCAAATTAAAGTCAAGTGGCTGAGAAATTTCAGCATAATCTAGAAGTGTACTTTCATCTAAAATCCACCCTGTTGCAGTGTGTGTCATATGATTTGAAACAATATTTTGCGATGAACCAAATAGAGTAATATTATATGTTGGAGTCAAAGTGCCAATTCCTAGAACAATTTTCCCCTCATATACATCAACAGTTGAGATATATTCTTTTCCACCATTGTTACAACCACTCTGTGCACCTGGGATATCATTTTTAGAGCAACTATCTATTTGGTAAACGATATTTCCATTGGTTGAATCGATAGCCAAAAAATAGGCATCACCAGTATAATCTCCAGTTACAGGAGTTAAACCTGAGGCAGCAGAGCCAACTGTTAATCCTCTCAACATTCCACCGGCAAATAATCGTTCGGGATTACTTTCATCGTCAGAGTAAGCAACGTCATTTAGAATAATTTCTCCATTTGGGTCTGTATCTTCAAAATTTATTTGATTTACCCATGAGACTGAACCTGTTTCAGCATTGAGTTGTACAACCATGCCCTTTTGCGCATATTTGAAGGTATTATAGATGTATAATTCTGAACTAAAAACATAACACCCGGTAAAGTGTCCAACTATTCCGACATTTCTTTCATCTTTGGAAAGTGCGATTGAATTAAATGAACCATGAGTTTCATTTGCAAAAATTTCAGCGGAACTCCCACCGCATGATGTTCCATCACTCGGAACGGGATAGAATACCCAATCCCATGCACCATTAGGATTTAATTTCGCTACCAGTGGAGACTTATCGAATGTTGCTCGCCCAATTGCATCATTCAGGTTAACTTCTGGCAATGTTCCAAAAGATAATTTATCCATCTTTAGATTACCAACTAGATAAGTCGAACCTGCGGAGTCAACAACGGTAGACTTAATTTCAAAAGAATCATAATTTCCTATGTTGCCGTTCTGTTGAATCACATCAATAAATGCTTGAGAATCAAGAATCATTTTCTTCCCAGTTGAGGAATAATTTAGTTTTTCTTCATCATCTAATGAACTTGAATCTGTGATTAACATAGATGACAACAGTATTATCATAATCATAAATAGAATTTTTATTTTATTCATTTTTTCACTTCCTTAATCTTCAATAATGTCTAATTTAATCCATCCTTCATAGGCTTTCATTTTGTCATTTGGCAAGCCTGCTAAAGAGTCTGATCGTTTGATTTCTGTTTCGACCCAATCGGACGGAGTCTCTCTATGTACCCATCTCCATGATAAATTGGGTTTCGCATCATCAATCGGCATACGAATTGAAGATGGATCTACAAGGACAGGGCCAATCTTGAATGTAGGGGCAATTCTTGAGACAGCATCTTCCCAATGTTCTCGTATCAAGGAAATTTCTTTTTGTGGTAAAATACCAGATGTGATGTGGAATGATGCTTGAGGATTAACTAATAATGTCAGATAGATGTCTTGCTCAGGCTTAACATCCAAAGTAGGATCAAACACTAAGTAATCGTGGTCAAGTGAACCAGTTGATGGGGTTTCTGGGTTTCGATTGGAATCTAGTGGATACACTGCATTGAATCTAGAATAATCATCATTAACAAAGTACCCAAGAAGACCATCGATTTCTTTTTCAATGCATCCTAATTTTACTTGGAAATTATAATTTTTCAATTCCTCACTCATGTTATTTTCTCCACCTTCTAATTGGAGTCTAATAACTGCTCTGATCATGGCAACAGGCCTTCCCATGTAGAAGGTAGGGTGGTCAATTCCACCTTTGGCAAATGGATCCATGTACCAGTAAGTTGAATCGATTGCCCTTAATAGAGCTGATAGAGCACCTTCTCCACCTTCAACATTGGAATCTTTTTCGATTTCATCTGTCAAACCAATTTCCATCAATTGATTTAGCATTCGATCCATATGGATATTTCCAGTATTGGGTAATTCACCTACTGGAGCATTTTCCCCAGGACTAGAATCCCAGACAAGTTTACCTTTCTGTATGCCTCCTAGTGACCAATCTCTTTCAGCAACTCTCAATTGTCCCTCTGCAGAACCTTCAGGGTCAAAAACTTCCAATGCCCATTCGATATGATCAGGGAGTAGATAACCACAGACAGGTGAAAAAGCGCCTTTATTCATTGAAACCGAACTTGGAGATGAAATTGCAGGTAAAGTATCATCATCATAAGAAAGAAGTCTAAAATCTAATCTTGATGGCTTTGGTATCCTAGGTCTAAGTACGAGTTTTCCATGTTCATCACTTTCATTCTGTAAACTTAGACCAACAGTTATTCTAGGGCTTCCTCCGTCATTTGAATAGAAAAGTCCATCTCCGTCAACATGGGTTATCTGACCAAATGCATCAATAATATTCATTTCAGATATTTTCAATAGACCTGCACGAATCGCACCATCTAATTCGATAGAATTGACATAATCATCAATTCCGCTCAGTGATGCACTTAACAACTCTCGTTCTCTAAATTCATTCATTAATTCAAGGAACATTAGATATTCACCATTTTCACCGTTGCTTAGAACACCTTTTCCATCCTCGTCAAGTTGGTCTTCTTCATCTAAGAATCTTCTAATTTGAGTTGAGACTATCTTATTTGAATTTCTAGAGAGAGGAATTCTGTAATTGATGGTAATTGGTTGATTCGCAGTATCACTTATCATCTCATTACCAGAAGTTCTTTGATAATCAATATCTTTTAATTCCCAATTGTTTTCTTCACTATAATATTCAAATTTGACATCGAGGATTATCGGCAGCCATGCTTGACGCCAACGATTTAATGCGACTGGAGATGGCCAGTCATTATCATCGCTATTATGGTTGTAATATTCTCCTTTGATATAGGCCGTAAATATGCTTTGAGAATAGGGAAGTTTAGTCGGGCCGGTATATTCAGGTTCGGGAATATTCACCCAATCGGAGAAATAAAGGGTTTCTTTGAGAAGTAAATCTACTTCATTTGGAATCCATCGTCGATGCTTCGAGATTGGATTTGTTAGTGGGTTTTTTGTACCAACATTACGTACTACTGCTTCAGCAGTTCGAACTTTTGTCAAACCTTCATCATCATAGAATCCTTCTTCGATAGGCGCAGTGGAACGGGTAGTAGTAGAGATTAACAAAACAGGGTCTTTGGTTTCATAGTATCGAGGAGCCGCATATGCAGTGACTTTCACATCGGGTAAATCTACGATTGGTAATTCTTTTTCTGTAACCTTTTTAGGATTGTCTTCACTACTAGTTTCAGGTACAGAGACGGTATTTGGGCCGTAGTAACTACCAAATGCAGAATGCTTTGATTGACCAAATTTATCCATTTTGGTCTTGCCTGGAGATATTTTCATTTCTGATTGATATTTATTCGACCTTGATTTTTTGGTCGATGAAACTTTCTTTTCTTCTGGTTTGATATAATCGAAAATCACGCCACTATCTACTGTATGAAACATTTGTCTATGCACTTCTTGGTCTAATTTATACTTACCATCAGGGGTCTCCATTTCTCCGAGTAAATCATGTATGAACCCAACAAAGTATTCCTCTAATTCGGTTTGTACATCTGGTAAAAGGTTATTGTTTTCTGCAACCTCAGAGGAAATCAGAGCCCCTAATGCTTCTTCTTGGTTTATTCCAACTGCAACATCTAACTCGGAATAATCATTAACTTTTTTATTATTATTTTTCCATTCAACACCGTAAGCAGTGCCATGGAACAGACTTTGTCTCGGCCATTTATCACCAATTAAATCTACAGCAGGGCGATTAAATAATTCAAAATTGCTTTTATCGGAATCAACCAAATATTGTAACTTAGGATCTGATTTTTCAGATTCCAAATTTTTCAAACCACTGGTATCAGGTTTTTCCCTTTTAGCGACTTTCTTGTCCTTACCAAAGCCAAAGATTTTCATTTTGACAGACCTCCAAAAGTATGACCAATGTTGAAAAATATGTTAGGGTCATCATCTACGTCCTGTCTTTTAACGCCCCATTTAAGTTCATTTTTAATGTAATCAAACCAGGTTTCTTCAGCTGTATTTTCATCCATATAAGCCGGATCATTTTCTTTATTGGTGTACCAGCCACAAACCATGTAATCAAATGGTCCCTCCTCTCCAGGTCCAGGGACATCGTGGAATCCAAAACGTTGCTTTGAATTATCATAAGTAGCAGTCCAATAGAAATCTCCATCATTAGGACCGATAGGGGTTAACTCATCGATATTTGAACCTCTTGAAGTAGGGTTAAAAGAAGCAAGAGTGGAAACTTTTAATTTTACTGAATCAACTACCCATGCCTTAAATTTTGACTTATTTTCAATTCGAACAATTAGCCATAAATCAGGAAGTTGTTTGAAAGTCAATGTGTCACTTAAGTTTCCATCAGGTTGATCTTCAACAGTAAATTCAACTCTATTTTCTACAGCTTCTTTGTAGGTAATTGGGTGACTGAACCCCTCATCACACGGAATGAACTCTTCAGGGACTAAATCATCGGGATTTTGATATTCGAAATTGTCTAGAATCGATTGACTAGTTTGCTTTAGTTCACCATCTAATAGCGCATTAGGTAGTGACCAAAATAGATGGATTCCAGTTTTTAATCCAGTAGTTTGTGGATTGGATGAGGTATAGTCAAATGCCTCAGGTATCCCCCAATATTCTTCGTCATTAGAATTCACTTTGCTTTCTCTAAAATCTGTCTTTAATTCTGCCCTTTCAGGGAAAGTTTCAAACACTCTTTGCTTAATATTTCGTTCATTTATATTTCTAAATCCAGCATCTTTATCGGAGTTATTTTTGTCTTGATTACTACCCATCTCCATACTTGGAACAACTAGAGCTTGTACATTTATTGGTACAAGCAAGTGCCTATCTCTGGGGATTAATGCATTAATATTTTCCAAATTTTCAGCTTTAATTGATTCGATATTTTCTTTTATCCCTAGGTCGGTCTGGTCAATAATAGATTTCGCTAGTGCATCTCGGAATTCAACGGTTTCTTCTTCAACTGGTGATTTTTCATTCAAATCCAATTTCACCTCATCGACTTTCCACATTGACTTATTGGAATTGTCAATTTTGGTATCCACATTTTCTTTTTCTACCTTTTCTACAGATTGAATTTTATCGACATTAGTGATATTTTTGGTTACCTTAGATGATCTACGCCTTTTCATTACTGATCACCTCGTTTATTTTTTCTTTCAACTTTGTTACCAATATCTTCAACAAATGATTC
>MDTD01110611.1_pt1 | contig 11685 bp, 9 predicted proteins | sample 811221 | NCBI WGS metagenome assembly MDTD01 (sample SAMN05326646, study PRJNA326480) | marine metagenome | isolation source: seawater | place: Pacific Ocean: South West | collected 2011
GTGATATCCAGGTGGTTGGTGGGTTCGTCCAGAAGTAAAAGATCGGGTTGCTTGCACAGGGCACGGGTGATGGCCAGGCGTTTGCGCCAGCCCCCGGATAGCTTTTCAACCTTCGTATCAGGTGCGTCAAACCCTCCCTTGCCGATGGCTTGATTGACCCGCCGGTGCCGTTCCTTGTCATCAATGGGCAGGCCCTCAAGGCAATCGTAAAGTACGGTTTCAACTGTTTTCTCCGGGTCAAACCGGTCTTCCTGGGCCAGGTAGACCAGGTGTTCGCCTGTTTTTACGTTGACCTCCCCCTCATCCGGCAAAGAGAGGCCTGCGATGATTTTTAAAAGGGTGGACTTCCCGGAGCCGTTCATGCCGATGAGCCCCAGCTTTTCGCCGGTTTTTACATCAAAACTTAAATCGGTAAACAGGGTGTCGTCCCCGTATGACTTTGAGACGCCGTCGAGGCTGAACAATACGGACATGGGGTTTAATTCTCCGCGGGGTGGTTTTTCAGCCGCCGCCATACCCGGATCATCTTGATCAGAAATCCTAGTGCCAAGGCCAGGCTGATGAGAATGATAAAGGAAGCGGCAAAGAAGGTCATTAAAAAGTTAAACGGGTCTTTGAAGCCGTATGCGGCCATGAGCAGGTCAATTCCGAATAAGAGGAAAAAGACGGAGACCAGAATTAAAACACTCTGAATAATCCACCAGGTATATTTCATTTACATCCCTAATTCCATTGGGTATTTTTCGTTAAAATCAGGGCGGAAGAATACCGGTTCCCAAGAAAAAAAGCAAATCAATATTGATTCGTCCCTGTCTCATATACTACTATTTGCCCGGAACCGCGTTTCGATAACATACCGACGCCCTAGAAGGAATCCCAATGAAACATTATAGAAAAGAACTCTGGTTTGATGTGCCCACGCGGCGGGCTTTTATCAATATTACCCCTGATGTGGAAACGGTACTGGCAGAAAGCGGCATCCAAAACGGCCTGCTGCTGTGCAACGCCATGCATATTACAGCCTCCGTTTTTATCAACGATGACGAGTCCGGCCTTCACCACGACTATGAGGTCTGGCTGGAAAAACTGGCCCCCCACGCCCCTGTGGGGCAGTACCGCCATAACGTGGGAGAGGACAATGCGGACGCCCATATGAAGCGCCAGGTCATGGGGCGTGAGGTTACGGTGGCCGTCACCGACGGCCGCCTGGATTTCGGCACCTGGGAACAGATTTTTTACGGCGAGTTCGACGGCCGCCGCCGCAAGCGGATCTTGATAAAGATCATCGGCGAATAACGGCTATGGACCGAACATGAATTTCAATAATCCTATTCCCCGACAAACCATGAAAGAATTTAATAGCGTATTGGGTTATTTCATTTAGAGTGAAGGAATTGGCATGAGACTGCTGCTGGTTGAAGATGACAAAAAAATCGCTTCCTTTGTGGAAAAAGGACTCAAATCATCTGGGTTTGCCGTTGATCTTGCGGAAACCGGAACCGACGGGCTGGACATGGCACTGGCCGCGGACTACGACACCCTGATCGTTGATATCATGTTGCCCGGTATGGACGGGTTTTCCCTGATCCGGGAACTGCGGGGCAGGGGAAAAAATACCCCCATCATCGTGTTGTCCGCCAGGGAACGGGTGGGGGACCGCGTCCAGGGGCTGGAAGCCGGGGCTGACGATTACCTGACAAAACCGTTTTCTTTTTCCGAACTTCTGGCCCGGGTCCAGGCATTGATAAGGCGGGCCGGTAACCAGACCGATCCGGTTTCCTTAAGTTACGGGGACCTGAGTGTGGATATTGTCAAGCGCCAGGTGAAACGGGGAGAGGATGTCATCGACCTTCAGCCCCTGGAGTTTTCCCTGCTGGAATACCTGTTGCGGAACCGGGAACGGGTGGTGTCCAAAACCATGATCATGGAGCATGTCTGGAACTATAACTTTGACCCCATGACCAACGTGGTGGAGGCCAGGATTTGCCGACTGCGGGATAAAATTGACAAAGGCTATCCGGAAAAGCTCATCCACACGGTTCGGGGGGCCGGGTATGTCCTTAAATCCGAGGGTGCCTGATTTTTTTAAAACCATCGCCTTCCGGCTTACGGTCTGGTATGCGGGGATTTTTTCAGTCTCTTCCTGCGTGGTGTTCGGCCTGTTTTACTTTCTGGCCGCCCAGACCATCATGGACCAGATCGACCAGGAACTCCAGGACAAGGCCGGCTTTTTCAGCACGGTGATCCGGCGCAACGGGATCATCGGTGCCCAGAACCTGGCCGTGATCGAAGCCCAGGCCGCAGGGGAAAAACTGATATTTTTCCGCCTGCTCTATCCCACAGGCGAGGTGTTTGCCACTTCCCACATGTCCTATTGGAAGGATGTTTCCATTGACCGGGCATCCATTGACCGCCTCATGCACAAGCGGGTGCCGGTGTTCACCACCATCCGTGTTCCCGAAGTTCCCGAACGGCAGACCCAGAAGGCCAGGATCATGTACACCTTCGTGGCCCATAATGTGATCCTGCAAACCGGACTGGCCATGGAGGCGTATGCCCGTTTTATCTCCGGGTTCCAGAAAATATTCAGTATCTCTTTTGGATTTGTCATCCTGTTTTCCGCCGTGTCCGGCCTTTTTCTGGCCAGGCAGGCCCTGGCCGGGGTAACGGCCATCACCCGCACCGCCAATACCATTACCGGCTCGAATCTGGACCTGAGGGTGCCGGAAACCGGCAGCCAGGATGAGCTTGATCTTCTGGCCGTCACTTTCAACGGGATGCTGGACCGGATCTCGGACCTGGTTAAAAGCATCCGGGAAATGTCAGACAATATTGCCCACGATCTGAAAAGCCCACTGACCCGGATCAGGGGATTTGCAGAACTTGCGTTAATTGATCAGGATAAACCGGATGATGTGGAGGCCTACAGGGCCATGGCGGCAAATACCATTGAAGAGTCTGACCGGCTGCTGGCAATGATTAATACCATGCTGGTGATTTCCAGGGCCGAGGCTGGGGAATCGGATTTCAAAATTGCCCCCATGGATTTGAGCGAGATGATTCGGGATGCCTGCGAGCTTTTTGTGCCCGTTGCCGAGGACAAGGATATCTGCTTTACATATGAGGTACCAGAGGGTGTGGAGGTCGAGGCGGATGCCCCCATGCTGCAGCGCGCCTTTTCCAACCTGATCGATAATGCCGTTAAATACACCCCAAGCGGGGGAAGTGTTCAGGTGGCCATGGAAGTCCGGCCGGCAGCGGAAAGGGAGGACGGCCAAGAGGTCTTCATACGGGTTGCCGATACAGGTCCCGGTATACCACCTGGGGCCCGGGAAAAGATATTTGAGCGTTTTTTCAGAGCAGAATCCTCGCGGACCAGCCCGGGCACCGGCCTTGGCTTGAGCCTGGCCCGGACCATTATCCGGCAGCACGGCGGTGATATCACCGTGGGAGAATCGCGGGGCGGCGGATCTGTTTTTTCAATGAGGCTGCCTTTTGGCAATTGCCGGAACAATTGATAGGATGTTAATTTTTTTCATTTGGATTACCACTTCGTAATTTTCAGATCATTTAAATATTATCTTTATGCATTAATATAAAAATACGTCGATGTACGATTCGTAATTTTAGTCACCAAGGAGGTATTATCATGATCCGATTTAAAACAACCCAACGGTATATTGTACTTTGTTTTGTGTTCGCACTGCTGACGCTTCCGGCCCTGTCTGCAACGGCCGCAGAGGCGGTACCCATGGTTCCTGCCAGTTTTTCCAAGCTTGCGGACCAAGCCAAAACCGGTGTGGTGAATATCCAGACCGTTAAAACCCTTAAAGACGGCGGCCGGGTGTTCCAGCATTTTTTCGGCTCCCCCTTCGGACAGAACCCCGAGGATTTCTTCGGCCCGTTTTTCAGACAGCAGCCCCAGCACCGCACCGAAAGGAGCCTGGGGTCCGGTTTTCTCATTGATAAAGAAGGATTTATCGTAACCAACAACCACGTCATCAAGGATGCTGACCAGATTAAGGTGATTCTTCATGACAAAAAAGAATACGATGCCAAAATCATCGGCACCGACCCCATGACAGACCTGGCCCTGATCAAGATTGAAGCCAAGGGGCTCAAGCCTCTGAAGTTCGGTTCTTCAGAGAAAGCCAGGGTAGGGTCCTGGGTGGTTGCCATCGGCAGTCCCTTCGGCCTTGAGCAGACCGTTACTGCGGGGATCATTTCTGCCAAAGGCAGGATCATCGGCTCCGGCCCCTATGATGATTTTATCCAGACAGATGCCTCCATCAACCCGGGTAACTCCGGCGGTCCTCTGCTGAACCTGAAAGGAGAAGTCATCGGTATCAACACCGCCATCGTGAAATCCGGCCAGGGTATCGGCTTTGCCATTCCTTCGGACATGGCCACCGGCATCATTGAGCAACTCAAGGAGTCGAGCCACGTTTCCAGGGGCTGGTTGGGCGTGGCCATCCAGAACGTGAGCAAGGAGATGGCCGAATACTATAAGCTGGAGCCGGGGCAGGGCGTATACGTGGCCAAAGCCTACGAAGATAATCCCGCCTATGAGGCCGGTGTCCGCCAGGGCGATATCATCATCAGCATAGACGGCAAGGAGATCAACTCTTCAAGGGATCTGACCATTACCATTGCCAACCTCAAAGTGGGGCAGAAAATCAAAGTTGAGCTGATCCGGGACGGTGACAAGATGACCATTCCCGTAAAACTTGGTGAACGGCCGGATGAGGTGGCGGACAACGGCGCCCCGGGACAGGCCGAACCGGATACTTTCGGGTTCATGTTCAAGCAGGTGGATGATGATATTGCCGGACGCCTGGGATATCCCCCGGGCATCAACGGCCTGATCGTCACCGACATCAAGCAAGGTTCCCTGGCATCCCGTTCCGGAGTTCGTGTGGGGGACCTGCTGGTGGAAGTGAACCATAAAAAGATCAGAACCGCCAACGATTACACGAAAATTATCGGAAAAATCAACAAGGGAGAAGTGGCCCACATGCTCTTTCGCCGGGGCAACAGCCAGGTATTTGTGGTACGCTTTGTAAAAGAATAGAAAGACCATTGCTTTAAACTGCGGTCCTCCGGAAAAGGCAGGCAGGCATCGTAATGGTGCCTGCTTGCCGTTACATTTTTTTGTCATCATCCAAAAAGGAAAATCCATTTATGCTTAAAGTATACGGGGCACCCTGGTGCCCGCACTGCACTGACACGGCAAATTATCTGAGGGAAAACGGTATTGAGTTTGAGTATCTGGATATTGAAAAACAGCCTGATCCGGTGGTTCAGAAAGTGGTGGACGCCAATGGCGGAGACGACTGGGTGATTCCCACACTGGAGTTTAACGGAAAATGGCGGGAGGGAAAGGTCTTTGATCCCGAGGGCCTTCGGGCGGATCTGGTTGTCTTGGGTGTTATTGACGGCTGAATTCTAAGCGAATAGCCACCCCTGATCCTTTCAATGCATTGGGCACCTCCGGTAAAAGTGATCAGGGGTGACTGAAAACTTGGCGGCACTATAACAGCATGGGTCACGGAAGTGAACAGCTTTTACAAAATAAAATTTATTTTTGCGTTTACAAGCAGATGCTAATAATGTATACCCATCCTCGACTATGAACAGCGTCTGTCATTCAACATAGATGGGCACCTCCACCTGGACGTAGTTAAACAAGTGACAAAGGCCCGGCGCAATGCCGGGCCTTTGCTTTTTGGAGCAACGCCTGCTGCTTGGTAAAGCAAAAAACAACGGACAACATCAGGATGCAAAAATCTTAAGTTTTTCCTGTAACCCGCCGACATATTTTGCTATTCTAAATGCGATTTTCCGTAGATCCAGCCGGCAGAGACTGCACTGCCACAGGCCTGTCGAACAAACATGGGCCTGGGGTTTAGCGACATCAGCCGGCCTGCGACATAGTGTTGAAAAAAACGAACGAAATAAAATGGATGGGAAAAATGATGCGAAAGTTGTTGCTTATACTTATGCTTACCCTGGCCTATGCCCTGGGAATGGCGTCACAACACCTGATTGCCGGAAACTGGGCGACACCGCCTTATGGTACCTTAGCCCCTGAACTGACCACGAGTTCCAGTATTATTCTCGGAGGGGGCAGGGTGCTTTACTCACCGCCGGACGGTTGGAAGGTCGTGGCGTCATGCCCTTCGGCAGGCGGGGGCTTGTTGGTGTCGTTTTTAAAGCTTGAGTAACTTGTCCCCTGTCACTTTAAACCAGAGACAATTAAGAAGCCTTGCACAAAACAGAAAAGCCGCTGGATTCCAGCGGCTTTATCGTTTATGTGGTGGAGCTGAGGGGGATCGAACCCCTGACCTTACGGCTGCCAGCCGTACGCTCTCCCAGCTGAGCTACAGCCCCACAAGCAAGAACGGGAGTAGGTATAATCGAAACTGCCTGCCCCTGTCAACAAAAAAATGAGAATTGTGTAAAAAAAAGATTTAGCGGGACCGGAATAAGATGTTGACACAGGGATTTATGAAACGATAGTATTGTGTGTTTTTTTTATCTGCTAAACATATATCCTAAAGAAGTGAGGAGAAAGGGATGCTGCGTTACCTGCGTGAAAATACCGGAAACTGGATCATCAAGATTTTCCTGGGCATCATTGTCATTGTATTTGTTTTTCTGGGGGTGGGGAGTATGAATGCCAGCCGGCAGAATGAGGTGGCTTCGATTAATGATACGCCCATCACCGTGGAGGAGTTCCAAAATGCCTACAAGCGCATGGTGGACCGGATGAGGGCCCAGTTCGGGAATGCGTTGAACGATGATCTGTTAAAGGCGCTGAATGTCAAGCAGCAGGCCCTGAACAGCCTGATCAACCAGAAACTATTGGATATGGAGGCTGAAAAACTAAAGATCGTTGTTTCGGATGAAGAACTCCAGGATACCCTCATGGGCATTAAGGCTTTCCAGACGGACGGTGCCTTTAATCTGGATCTGTACAAAAGAATCCTGGGACAGCAGCGGATGACACCGGAATCCTTTGAGGCTTTTACCCGCCAGGACTTGAAGAATGGGAAACTCAGGCAGATGATCCTGTCCGGCATTACGGTGAGTGATGCGGAAACCAGAGACTGGTACATATTTGAAAATACCAAGATGGCAGTGAATTATCTTGAAGTGGATCCCACATCCTTCACCGATGTGTTTCCCACCCAGGACGCCATCAAAAAAGAGTATGAAGATAATCCGACATCTTATCAGTCCCAGCCCAAGCTTAAAGTGGCCTATCTCAAATTTTCCCCGGAAGATCATAACGGGGACGCTGGGGTAAGCCAGGAGCAGGTTAAGGCGTTCTATGAGCAGAACACGGCCAGGTACAGCACTCCTGAAAAGGTGGAAGCCAGCCATATCCTCATTAAAGTCGCCGAAGATGCGGATGAGGCCGCTGTGGAAGCTGCCAGAAAAGAAGCCGAGGCTGTATATGAAAAAGCGGCCAAAGGGGAAAATTTCGCAGATCTGGCCAAGGAATTCTCCCAGGGGCCGTCCGGACCCACCGGCGGTTATCTTGGGGCCTTTGAACGCAATGCCATGGTAAAATCCTTTGGTGATGCCGCTTTTGCCTTGAATGCAGGAGAGATATCAAAACCGGTGAAAACCCAGTTCGGCTGGCACATTATCAAGGTGTCTGCAAAACATCCGGCAAGCGTTACTCCATTTGAAACTGCGGCGGCGGATATCAGAAAAGAACTGGAAGGGCAGGAAATGCAGAATCAGGCCTACTACAAGGCCGGTGAAGCCTTTGATGCGGTTGTGGACGGGGATGATTTTGAGCAGGTGGCCCTGATCACAAAGAAACCCCTTATGCATACCCAGGCATTTACTTCCGACGGTACGGGGCTTGATTCAGTCGAACTGGAAAATCCGGCTGAGTTCGCCAGGGCGGCATTTGCCCTTAAAAATGATGAGATCAGCGAAGTTCAGCAACTGGGAGACGACTACTACCTGATCCGGATCACCGAAAGAATCGAACCCAAGGCCCTTCCCTTTGATGCGGTCAAAGATGAGATCGAAGGAAAGCTGACAGCCCAACTGCAGGAAGAAGCTGCCCAAAAGAAGGCTGAAGCGCTGCTTGAAAAAGCCAGGGCCGGTAAATCCCTGGCTGAACTTGCCCAAGAAAACGATCTGAAACTGTCCGATTCTAAACCTTTTACCCGGAATCAGTCCGTCCCGGGCATACCCGGCTCCCAGGCCATTGCCAAGGCCGCCTTCGGCCTGACCGGGGAAAACCCAGTGGCAGCCGAAGTATTCCCGGCAGGTGCGAAGTTTTACCTGATCAGCTTCAAGGAAAAGTCCGTACCGGACGCATCTGAAGCCGAAGAGAACCAGGACCGCCTTAAGCAGGAACTTGTGAACCGCAAACAGCAGCAGTATTACACTGCCTGGGTTGAGGATTTAAAGTCCAGGGCTGATATTCAGTACGATCCTAAAATCTTCAATTAATATACAAACACCGGGTAATACTAAACACCGGGCAGGGGGCATCTTTCCCCTGCCCGGAACCTTTGCCTGCCTTTCCATCCGTTATCCCGAAGATTCCCTGCCCCGCCTTGAATTTAGTGAAAACACCCCCATCTTGTTGGTGTTGACACGTTAAACTTACCTAAGCCTTGAGAGGACATTGTGAAACGAATTCTTGCTTTTGGCATGATGCTGGCAGCCGTTACCTGGGGTACCCTGCTTCCTGTAGAGGGGCTTGCAGACGAGAACCCGTCCCATATCCGTAAACCGGCTGATCCGGCACTTGTATCCGGGACGCTTGCCAACGGATTTCAATATTTCATCCTGGAGAACACCACACCCAAAGACAGGGTGTCGGTTCATCTCAACGTATTTGCGGGATCTGTTCATGAACAGGACAATGAACAGGGCATTGCCCATTTCCTTGAGCATATGCTTTTCAACGGATCGGAGAATTTTAAGCCGGGGGAACTGATCACCTATTTTCAGTCCATCGGCATGGATTTCGGGGCAGATGCCAATGCCAGGACCTCTTTTTATTCCACCATTTATGATCTGGATCTGCCCAAGGGCGACCGGAAACATCTGGCAGATGCCTTTGTGGTTATCAAGGATTATGCCGGAGGTGCCCTGCTTTTGGAATCCGAGGTTGAAAGGGAACGCGGGGTGGTTCTGGCTGAGAGGCGGGAGCGGGATTCCGTCTCATTTCGGACCTTTAAAAAAACACTTGCCTTTGAGCTGCCCGGCTCCATTCTGCCCCAGCGCCTGCCCATCGGCACCGAAGCCGTGCTGAAATCCATGGACAGGCATCTGCTCAAAGGATTCTACGACCGGTGGTACCGGCCGGATAATCTGGCATTGGTGATTGTCGGCGATGTGGATGCAAGTATGACAGAAGCATTGGTAAAAGAGACGTTCTCCTCCCTGACCGCCAGAACCGATGCCCCCCTGACCATCCCGGACATTTCCTGGCCTCCCCAAGAAGGGCTCCGGGTCTTTCACCACTACGAACCCGAAGCCGGAAATACGGAAATCACCATTGAGCGCATCGTTCATAAACCCTTTGAGGGGCAGACTCTGGGCAGTCTCCGGGACAATGCCACACTGACCATCGGGAACATGATTTTTCAGAACCGATTGTCACGAATGGTACGGGAGCAAGCTGCGGATTTCAGCTCTGCCTCAGTGTATTCCGGTACCTATCTCAAACACCTGAACATAACTGCCCTTCAGGCCTCGTGTGATCCGGACCAGTGGGCGTCTGCACTCTCCCAGCTGGACAAGACCCTTCGCCAGGCCCTGGTGTTCGGATTTTTACCTCGTGAACTTGCGCGGGTAAAGGCCGATGCCATTGCCGCCCTTGAGGCGGATGTGGCCGGGGCCTCAACCCGGAAAAGCCAGGATATCGCCGGGGGGCTGCTCCATGCGCTGAACCGGAACGAACTGTTTTTGTCCCCCTCACAGATCCGGGATCTTCTGGTGCCCCATATCCGGAAGATCACCCTTGATTCGGTCAATGCCTTTTTCAGGGCGTCGTGGGCAAAGGACCAGCGGATGGTACTGGTGACCGGAAACGCAGATATCGGGTCTGTTGAAGATGAAAAAAGTGCCACGCAACGCATTGAAAGGGTGTATACCCATAGTACCTCTCTTGGTGTTTTACCCTATCAGTTGGCGGATCAACTAAAATTTCCATACCTTACGCTGCCCGAACCCCGGGCCGGCATCGCCCGTACCAGAGAGAACGTGAATGGATTGGGCATCCGTCAGGTGGATTTTGAAAACCGGGTACGGCTGAACCTTAAGGCGACGGATTTTAAAAAGGGGGAAATTTCCTTTAGGGCCGTGTTCGGAAAAGGTAAGGGGGGGATGCCTGAAGCCTTTTACGGAATTTCGCATCTGGTGGAAGCTGCTGTGGATCAAAGCGGGTTCGGTGCCATGGATATGGATCAACTGGATGCCGCCCTGGCCGGAAAAGAAGTGGGCATCGGATTTAGCATCAGTGATACCAGTTTTGTCCTTCAGGGGACGGCAACACCCAAGGAGGCGGAGCTTGTATTTCAACTGCTTTACACCTACTTTAATGACCCCGGGTTCAGAGCGTCCAGCCTTGCCCTTGCCAAAACCCGCTACCGGCAGCAGTATGAAGAACTCATCCGGACCCCGGAAGGGATAATGAGCGCCCGAGGTTCCCGGTTTCTGGCAGGGGGAGACCCCCGTTTCGGACTGGCAGCGCCGGGTGAAATTGACCATGTTACCATGGATGCCATCGAAAAATGGCTGAGGCCTGAATTCGAGGCTGCGCCTCTTGAAGTGTCTATTGTCGGAGATTTTGATCCGGCTGAGATCACTGCCCTTGCCGGGACCTATCTTGGTGCCCTCGGCCAAAGAGAAAAACCTGAAAAGATTTATCCCGTCTCAGGAGGGCCTGCATTTCCCCTGGGGGAAAAACGGGTGTTCTCCCTCGATACTCGTCTGGATAAGGCTGTGGTCCGGGTATGCTTTCCAACGGATGACTATTGGGATATCATGCAGACCCGGAAGATGTCGGTATTGTCCCAGGTGCTTTCCGAACGCCTCAGAAAACGGGTCCGGGAAAAACTGGGGGCATCCTATTCCCCCTATATGTATAACAATCCTTCCAGCATCTACAGGGGATATGGGGTGATGACGGCTGTGGTGAATCTTGCGCCAGATAACACCGAGATAATCACAGGAGAGGTGAAACGCCTCATTGATGAGCTGATCAAAGACGGGGTGACCGAAGATGAACTGGCCCTGGTGAAAAAGCCGCTGCTCAACCACCTCTCCGCACTGCGCCAGAACAACACCTACTGGCTGGCATCGGTGATGGGAGATTCTTTTCGGTATCCTGAGCGCCTGGACTGGGCCACCCATATCATTTCAGGATATGAAGGAATCACCAGCACAGATCTCACCCGGCTGGCCCGAAAATATCTGAAGAATGAAAACAGCGCCCTGATCGTTATTCTTCCGGAAATCAAGTAGTATACTTTGGCCTGTAACACAAATCCCCCTTATCCGGCATGACCGGACAAGGGGGATTGTTTTATATGAAAGAACCAAATAACTCGCTGAATTTTTTCATGGTTTGTTGTGGGCACGCCGAATATTAATCCGGCAATAAAATAGATGACAAAACTATAGTAAAATGCTTTACTCCTGTCA
>MDTD01178581.1_pt1 | contig 11681 bp, 16 predicted proteins | sample 811221 | NCBI WGS metagenome assembly MDTD01 (sample SAMN05326646, study PRJNA326480) | marine metagenome | isolation source: seawater | place: Pacific Ocean: South West | collected 2011
ACGACCTTCAGGTTATGAGCCTGACGAGCTACCAGACTGCTCCACCCCGCGTTATATTATTTTTTTTTAATATTAATAGCTTGGAGTTTATTTTTTTCTTCTTTAATATCGTAAGTAATATTTTGCTCTTCTTTCAATACTCTTAGCTTTGACTCTTCAAGTGATGAAACGTGAAGAAAAATATCTTTTTTTGTCTCATTATCAGTAATGAAACCATAACCTTTTTTGGCGTTAAACCATTTTACTTTACCTGATGGCATATTTAATCCTCTCATTTAAATAATTTTAATACCTATTTTTTAATTTTTGGAGTTTTTTTATTCTTTTAAGATTTTCGGTTTGTATTCTTTTCTTTTTTTCAGATGGTTTCTCATAAGTGCTTTTCATTTTCATAACTTTAAAAAAACCCTCTTTTTGAAGTTTTCTTTTTAGAACTCTAATAGCTTGTTCTACATTATTATCTTTTACGTCTATTTTAATAAAATCCTCCAGTTAATTTTTATGGTTGTTATCATCTGAAACTTTATTTGTCTATAGTGACGCTGCTTGAGCCTTTTTTTCCTCTCTAATTTTAGCTTTTTTCTCTCTTTCAACTCTTCTTTTAGCTTTATCTAAACTCTTTTGAAAAGCCTCTTGAGTGCATAAAGACAAAATTACTGGATCTCTTGGTTTTAAATTAGAAAAATTCCAGTAGCTTCTTTTTCTTATTAAGGAAACTGTACCTTTAGTGCTGCCCACCAACTTAGAAATTTGCCCATCTGTTAGTTCAGAGGCATTTTTACATAACCATAAAATTGCATCAGGTCTATCTTGTCTTTTTGATAGAGGTGTATATTTGGGTTTTTTTCTCTCTTTAATCTCAACTTCTTCAATCTTTTTTAACAAACTTAATTTTTTTGATGAATCATTTGAACAATTTTCAATCTCCTCTCTTGAGAGTTGACCAGCTAAAATGGGGTTGTAAGCCTTTATACCTTTAGCTACATCTCCATCAGCTATTCCTTTGACTTCTAATTCATGAAGATTACAAAATTCTGCAATTTGTTTAAATGTCAGGGTTGTGTTTTCTACTAGCCAAACAGCAGTTGCTTTTGGCATGAATGGCGCTTCTGTCATAATTTATTTTTTAGATCTCAGATTACTAAATTTTTTATTATATTTACTTACTCTACCCTTATCTAAAACTTTTTGAGCACCACCAGTCCAAGCAAAATGAGATTTAGGGTCAATATCAAGTTTTAAAACATCATTTTCTTTTCCCCAAGTAGATCTTGTCTCAAATTCTGAACCATCAGTCATAACAACTTTAATTTTATGATAATTTGGATGTATCTTTTTTTTCATGAACGGAGTCTTATATTAATAATTGTTTTTACTCAATATCTTTTTTCGTAATAAATTCTTTCAACTCATTATGAATATTAGAATTACTAGCTATTATATTCTTTTTTAATGGATTATTCTTATCTTCATCAAAAAAATTTACGAAACCACCGGCTTCTTTTACAATAATTACTCCTGCAGCAATATCCCAATAATTTAATTCTCTTTGCCAATAACCATCGAATCTTCCAGAGGCAACATACGCCATATCTAATGATGCACTACCAAATTTTCTAACATTTGAAACATTTTTTGAAATAGTAATATATTCCTTAAAAATTTTATCTTTTATATTGCTTGCTTGCTTTGGACCCCCTGTAACAAGCAGAGAGTCCTTCATTTTTTTTTTACTTGAAACTCTAATTCTCGAATTGTTTAAGTAAGCGCCGCTTCCTTTTTGTGCACAAAACATCTCATTAGTAATTGGGTTAAAAACAACTCCACACTTAATTTCATTATTTTCTTCGTAACCTACTGATATAGCGAATTGTGGTATGCCATTTAAAAAATTCATAGTCCCATCAATAGGATCTATTATCCACCTGTTTTTCAAATTTAATTTGTTAATTATACCGCTTTCCTCAGTGACAATACCATAATCGGGATGAGCTTTTTGTAATTCTTCAACTAATATTTTTTCTGTTCTTTTATCTGCGGAAGTGACAAAATCTCCTGGTGCTTTTGATGAAACCTGCAGATTCTCTATTTCTCCAAAATCTCTGATTAAAAACTTTGAAGCTTTCATACAAGCTCTTGTTATTAAATTTATTTGTGGTGAGTTAAGCCTCATTAACTTACCCGCTTAACGTATTCTAAAGTTCTTGTATCAATAATTATCTTCTCACCACTTTCTACAAAAGGAGGAACATTAATCTTGATACCACAATCTAATATTGCTGGTTTATAAGAAGATGAAGCTGTTTGATTTTTGATCGCTGCGTCAGTAGTTTCAATTTTGCATTCAATAGTGTTTGGAAGTTCCATTGATATTGGTTTTTCCTCCATAAAACAAATTGTGACTTCCAAATTTTCTTTTAAAAGTTTATATTGTTCTCCAGCTGTAGTTTTAGGAATTTCTACTTGTTCGAAAGTTTCATTATCCATAAAATGGCAATTTTCTCCATCTATGTACAAGAAGTTAAATTTCTTTTCATTAACTTCTGCTTTTTCAATAGTTTCATTTGACCTAAATCTTTCATTGAGTTTAGTTCCTTTAATTACACTTTTAAGTTCGACTTGATTAAAAGCTCCACCTTTACCCGGTTTTACGTGTTGAGTTTTAAGAACATTCCAATAGTCGTTTTTATGCTCTATAATCATTCCTGGTTTTATTTCGTTTGCATTAATTTTCATTTGAACTTTCTTATCGCTTTTTCAGGTTTTAATTTTGGGTTATCCCAAATAAAACTTGATATTGCAATATATTTTGCCCCAGCATTGAGTAGTTTTTTATAATTTAAATTATTAATTCCACCAATTGCTACTATTGGCTTTTTAATATTCGTTTTCGACCATTTTAAAAAATTAAGCTTCGCCTTTTTGGCATTAGGCTTCAGCTTTGATTTAAAAAAAGATCCGAGCGCAATATAATCTGCTTTAAATTTTACAGCATTAAGAGCAAGTTTTTTAGAATTATGACAAGTAATTCCTAAAATTTTATTATTAAGTTTTTTTCTAGCAATCTTAAAAGATCCATCAAATTGGCCCATGTGACAACCATCTACTCTAATCTTGTTAGCTAAAAAATAATTATCATTTAAAATAAACACAACATTATGTTTCTTTGTAATTTTTTTGATTTTGATTATAATTTTTTTAAGGTTATAAATTTTTGTATTTTTTAATCTTAGCTGAAAAAATTTCACATTTTTAAAAGATAGAACTTTGTCTAAATCTTTATAAAAATTTTCTGCTATTTTATTTGGTGAAATTAAATATATTATTTTCTTCAATACCTTTAAGCTGCTGACTCTTTTTCTAAGTCTTCAGACCATTCTCCTTTTGAGGATAAACCATTCATTCTAGCTCTATGATTAAATGCATTTTGAATATTTTGAATATTATTTTGATTTATTCCGAACTCTTTCAATGCACTAGCTTGCAATCCTCTACCATAAGAAAAAGTAATCAAAAAACTACTGTCATTTATTTTGTTAATTGCATTTAAGTTTTTACTAGACTCGATTTCTGATTGACCGCCAGATAAAAATGCAATTCCAGGCACTTCACTGGGTACATTTTTTTTTAAACAGTCTAAAGTTTTTTGTGCAATTTCATTTGTGCTAGCCTTATCTTTACAATCAGATCCAGGGATTATCATATTGGGTTTTAATACAGTTCCTTTTAAATCTACTTTGTGAATCTCTAATTCGTTGTAGCATTCATTTAAAACATTTGTTGTAACTTCATAACATTTATTAATATTATGAGATCCATCCATAAGAACCTCTGGCTCGATAATGGGAACCATTTTTGCATCTTGCACCAATGCTGCGTATCTTGCTAATGCATGAGCATTAGACTTTATTGATTGAGAAGAGGGTAGCTTTTTAGTAATTTTGTATACTGCTCTCCATTTAGTAAATCTCGCACCTAAATCGTAATACTCTTTTAATCTCTCTCTCAACCCATCTAAACCTTCTGTAATCGTTTCGTCATCTGAACCAGCTAAAAGTTTAGCCCCTTTATCAACTTTAATACCTGGAATAGCGCCCTGTTTTGAAATTAACTCAGGTATGGTTGGTCCCAATGATGTTTTTTGCCTTATAGTTTCGTCAAATAAAATTACGCCACCAATAAAATCTTTCATTGCACTTGCATTAAATAATGTCTGACGAAAATTTAATCTATTTTTTTCTAAATTTTCCACATTTATACTTTTAAATCTTTTAGCTATTGTGCCAGTGCTTTCATCTGCTGCTAAAATACCTTTGCCTTTGGCACACATTTTTTTTGCTATTTCATTTAATATCATAAAAGCTTATTTATTTTAAAACACTAAGCCCAGGCAAGTCTTTTCCTTCTAAGTACTCTAAAAACGCACCACCTGCTGTTGATAAGTGAGAAAAAAAAAGTTTATTTTTGCTTTTGTTAATTGCTGCCAATGTATCTCCTCCACCAAGAACAGAAATTAGTGACTTTTTATGAGTATTTTCTGAAATAATTTCAGCAATAGATAAAGTTCCATTAAGAAAATTTTTATTTTCAAAATAACCTGCTGGTCCATTCCACAGCACAGTATTAGAATGATCGATTATTTGTTTTACTTTCTGAATTGTATTAGGCCCAATATCTAAAATAATTTCATTTTCTCCAATTTGATCTAAATTTTTGTTTTTTCCATTACCTTCTAAGCTAGTCCCAACAATACAATCTTCTGGAATAACGATTTTACAATTATTTTTTTCAGCTGCATTATAAATTTTTTTAATGATATCTTTGGTATTTTTTTCAATTAAAGATTTTCCAATTTTAAAATCTTTATAAACAAAAAAGTTATTTGCCATAGCCCCAACTAAGATTAGATTGTTAATTTTAGTAATTAGACTTATAATTACATTTATTTTTGTTGAAATTTTTGATCCTCCTATAATACATGTAACTGGTTCTTTCTTATTCTTGATAACAAGATTTATTGCATCAATTTCTTTCTTTAAAAGAGGACCAGCAAAACTTTTATCTACAAATTTAGTAATTTTATGAATTGATGACTGTTTTCTATGTGAGCATGAAAATGCGTCATTGATATAAATATCACCAAGAGAGGCTAATTTTTTTGAAAAATTTTCATCATCTTCAGTCTCTTGTTTAAAATAACGAATATTTTCAATTAAAATTACATCTCCATTTTTTAGGTATGAAAATTTATCTTTTACCTCATCATCAAAATTTCCCATAAAAAAATAAACATTAGTTTGAAGCTTATTTTTTAAATATTTATAAATTGGCAATAAAGATAGAGAGGGATCTCTTAATCCTTTTGGTCTACCAAGGTGGCTTATAATTATTATCTTAGCTTTTTTTTTACTTAATCTATTTATAAAAGGCAAGCATTCTGCTATTCTTGTATCATCGGTAATTAATTTATCTTTTAGAGGAACGTTTAAATCTAATCTAAGAATTATTTTTTTATTTTCAACATCTAGATTCTCAGGAAAAAAATTTATTTTGTCCATCAATTCAAATTAATTTCTTAATTTTTTTTGAATGAAACTTGCTATCTTTTCCTCTGATAATCCAAAATGATTGTAAACCTGTTTATAAGGTGCACTCTCACCAAATTTATCTATACCTATATTCATTCCTCTTTTTTTTACGTATTTATGCCAAGATATAATACTTCCTGCTTCCAATGTTACTATTAACGAGTCATCTTCAATAATATCTTTACGAAAATCCTCTGGCTGCTTATCAAAAAGCTCCATACATGGCATAGAAACGACTTTTGAGTGAATATTACTCTCTTTAAGTTTATCCTGAACTTTTAAAGCTAACTCTACCTCAGTGCCAGATGCAACTATCGTCACATTACTTTCATGAGAAGTAATATTAATTACATACGCCCCTTTTTCACATTTATTTTCCTTTAAATTTTTAGGGTTGATATAAGGAACTTTCTGTCTTGATAAAGCTATTGCGCTGGGAGTATTTTTACTTTTTAAAGCTATTTCCCAACACTCTAAAGTTTCATTGATGTCAGCGGGTCTAAAAACGTTCAAGTTTGGTATTGCTCTAAGACCTGCTAGTTGTTCAATAGGCTGATGAGTAGGACCATCTTCACCTAAACCGATTGAGTCATGTGAAAAAACATATATTACTTTTAAACCCATTAAAGCCGATAATCTAATAGAGGGTTTACAATAGTCAGAAAAAATTAAAAATGTACCACCAAAAGGAATTAATCCTCCATAAAGAGCTAACCCATTCATTATTGCAGACATACCATGTTCTCTAACTCCGTAATGTATGTAATTTCCATCAAAATTTTTTGAATTAATAATTTTCGAATTACTAGTTTTTGTATTATTTGACCCGCTCAAGTCCGCTGACCCACCAATAAGTCCTGGGAGGAAAGAGGAAATGCTTTCAATTACTGCCATCGAGCATTGTCGGGTAGCTAAGCTTGGCTTTGTATCAAAATATTTAGTTTTTTCTCTTTGGATCAAACTTTCTAAATTTTCTAAATCCAGATTTAAAAAATCTTTCTCTAAATCTCTTTTAATTTTGGAATTTTTATCATTAATTTTTTCTTGCCATTTTTTTTCTAGTTGTTCACCCTTATTCCCAATTTTTTTCCATTCAGTCAAAACATCTTGAGGAATTTCGAATGGTTTATAGTTCCATTTAAGTTTTTTTCTAACTAAAGCAATTTCCTCATCTCCTAGGGGAGAGCCGTGAGATGAAGCTTTTCCTGATTTATTAGGTGATCCAAAGCCAATTATAGTTTTACAAGATATAATTGTTGGTTTGGTCGATTTAGATGCCTTAGAAATCACTTTTGATATTTGTTTCTCATTATGTCCGTCAATTTCTGTAAAATTCCAACCATAAGACTCAAATCTTTTCTTATAATTGTCAGAGACGCTTAAGGATGTAGAGCCGTCTATCGAAATTTTATTATTGTCAAAAAAGACTATTAAATTTTTTAATTTTAGATGTCCTGCTAAACTCATTGCCTCATGACTTATACCCTCCATGAGATCTCCATCGCTTGCAATTACGTAGGTCTTATTATTTATTATAGTTGAACCAAATTTTTTTCTATAGATTTCCTCGGCAATTGCCATACCAACAGCATTACCTAGACCTTGACCTAATGGACCAGTAGTTGTCTCAATTCCTGTACCTTTTTTATATTCAGGATGTCCCGCACAAATAGAATTCAATTGTCTAAAATTTTTTATATCCTCTAAAGAGATGCTCTCGTATCCTGTTAAGTGTAGCAAAGAGTAAAGTAGCATCGATCCGTGCCCTGCAGATAAAACAAATCTGTCTCTATTAATCCAGTTAGGATTTTTTGGATTAAACCTCAGGTGGTATTTAAATAAAACTGTACTTACATCTGCCATGCCCATCGGCATACCAGGGTGACCAGAGTTTGCTTTTTGCACAGCATCTATAGATAAAAATCTAAGTGCATTAGATAATTGATTAAATTTTACGCTCACTTTTAATAACCTATATAGACTTAAACTAAGTATATCAATAATATGATACAATATTTTATGAGTATAATTGAAAAGAAAGAAAAAAATTTAAATCAATTGATAAACAAACTTGACTCACTCACTTTAACTTATACACAACCTAAGTATGAGATAGAAAAAATCAAAACAGAAAAAAATGAAATTTTGAGACAAAAAATTGAAATTGAAAATAAAAATCAAGAATTATTGAGGGAACACAAGTATTTAAAAGATAGAATCAAAAGTCTTCAGCAAGAGGTAAAAAAAAGGTCAGAACTAGAGGATAATTTTAATCAAGAGATAGAAGAATTAAGTCAAGAAACTGAAAACCTAGTATCTGAGATAGAAAAATGGCAAATGTAAATATTAAATTTAATAATAAAGACTACCTGTTATCTTGTGACGATGGTCAAGAAGAGTCTTTAAAAAAATTAACAAAGTTTCTAGACAACAAGTATTCAGAATTAAAAGAAAAGCTTGGTAATATTGGTGAAAATAAGCTTTTATTAATCACCACAATTCAGCTTATTGATGAATACTTTGATTTAAAAGAAAAAGTTACAAAACAAAAAATCAAACTAGATGAAATATCAAAAAAATTTAAAGAAATTAGGTTTTTAGCAATTGAATATAAAAAAGATAAAGATAAAGAAATACAAAAGCTTAATAAAGAATTAGAAAATTTTAAAAAAACGATTGAAAAAAATAATAATTTATACGAGTCAATGCTTGATAAAACAACTCGATCCCTTGAAAAACTAATCTCCAAAACAGAGTCCGCGTCTAAAATACAATAAATGGTACAGAAGGAATTTCTTAGAAAGAAATATTTTATTAAAAGAAAAAAAAATTATTTTGCTATTAAAGAGAATTTCTTTAATCCTTTGATAAAATTACTTAAAAAAAAATTTAAAAAAAAGATTAGTATAGCTTTATATTATCCTACTGCTTATGAGCTTAATGTATTGGGCATCTTTGATAAAGAGTCATCGAAAAAATTTAGATTTCTTCTCCCGGTAATTGATGAAAAAAACTCTATGAATTTTTACGACTGGAAAAAAGGGGATATATTAATAGTTAATAGATATGGAATATTAGAACCTACTAAAACAAAGTTAAAAGTACCTGAAGTTATTTTAGTCCCTTTATTAGCTTACGATAAAAATAATAACAGACTTGGTTATGGTAAAGGATTCTATGATAGATACTTAAATAAATTAAAGAATAAAGCTAATAAAATTTTAACTATCGGTATTGCATTTTCTTTTCAAAAACATCATAACCTGCCAAATAATAATAAAGATTATAAATTAGATTATATACTTACTGAGAAGGGATTAAATAATTGAAAATACTAGTTCTTGGCGATGTAATGGGCTCTCCGGGCAGAAAAGCTGTTAGAAATGACCTATCCAAAATTATAAAAGAAAATAAAATTGATTTTTCTATAATCAATGGAGAAAATGCAGCTGACGATGGTAGAGGAATAACAAAAGTTATAGCGGATGAATTTTTTTCTTTAGGGATTGATGTGATTACTTCAGGGAATCACATATGGGATAAAGAGGAGACCACTAGATATATCGAAAAAGAAAGCAGACTTCTTAGACCAGCAAATTTAGCGGAAGGATCTCCGGGTAAAGGCTATGAAATTTATTTTTCAAAAAATAAAAAATATAAAATTGGTGTTATAAACTTAATGGGAAACGTTTTTATGAGAAAAACAGAGGACGTTTTTTTAACAGCGAAAAACATTTGCAAAAAAATAATATTAAAAGAAAATGTTGATTTCTCCGTAGTAGATTTTCACGGAGAGATCACGAGTGAAAAAATGGCAATTGGGCATTTTTTTGATGGCATTTCAACATGTGTAGTAGGAACTCATACTCATATTCCTACTGCAGATACAAGAATTTTAGATAAAGGAACTGCTTATCAAACGGACTTAGGAATGTGTGGTGATTATAATTCTGTAATTGGAATGAATAAAGAAAACTCAATAAAAAGATTTTTTAAAAGTAAAGATGCTGTAAAACACTTTCCTTCTGATGGCGAGGGTACATTATCTGGAATTATAGTTGATGCAGATGAAAAAACTGGATTAGCAAAAAAGATTTCTAGAATTATAGTAGGCGGAAGTTTAAAGAACTAGTTATGGCTGGTCATTCTCACTGGGCTGGAATTAAACATAAAAAAGGAAGAGCTGATAATGAAAGATCAAAAATTTTTTCAAAACTTTCCAGAGAGATAACTGTTGCTGCAAAGCTTGGCGATAAAAATCCTGATATGAATCCTAGATTAAGAACAGCAATTCAAGCTGCTAAACAAGCTAATATGCCAAAAGATAATATCTCCAGAGCAATAAGCAAATCCGAAATTACTGGAGAAAAAACTTTTGAAAATTTAAGATACGAAGGCTTTGGACCATTTAACTCAGCTTTGGTAATTGAAATATTGACGGACAACAAAAATCGATCAGCTTCAAGTATAAGAACAGTCTTACAAAAAAACGGCGGAAGATTAGGAGAGACTGGATCTACATCACATATGTTTGTTAATTGTGGAGTCCTCCATTTTGAAAAAAAACTGATGAGTGAGGAAGAAGCTTTTGAAATTGCAACAAATGCTGGAGCTAAAGATTGTAACTTGCTAAGTGATATTTATGAGATTGTAACAAAAAAAGAGGATTTTTATAAAATCAAAACTGAATTTGAAAAAAAAATAAATGTTTTTACATACGCTGCAATTGAATGGAGAGCTCTTAATAATTTGAATTTAGATAAAGAACAAAGTAAGAAAATGAATGAAGCTTTAAATGCATTGGAAGAAATTGATGACGTACAAAATATATACACTAACGTTAATTTAAAAAATTAAATTAATGAAGATATTTGGAATAGACCCAGGTTTAAGTGGCGCAATCGCTGTTTTGCAAGACAATAAAGTCTTGAGCATGTTCGATATGCCAGTTATGTCAGAGGGAAAGAAGAATAAAAGACAACTTAATAGTGCACAACTGGTAGATATAATCAAAGATAACATAAGCAGAAATGATGAAGTCGCTGTTGTTGTTGAACAAGTTAATGCAATGCCAGGACAAGGCGTAACAAGTATGTTTAACTTTGGTCAGACTTTTGGTGCTATTAAAGGAGTTTGTGCAGCGTTAAAATTACCCATATTTTTTGTAAGACCATCAAAATGGAAGAAACATTTTGAATTAATTAATTCTTCTAAAGATTCTAGTAGAACTAAAGTGATCGAGATGTATCCTGTTTTGTCAAATCAATTAACGAAAAAAAAAGATGTAAACAAATCCGATGCTGTTTTGATAGCTAAATTTTACTATGATACAAGATTAAGAGATAATATTTAGTATTTATTTATTTAAAACGCCAAATTCATGACACATTCTAAAAGTATCAAATTGAATGGAACAAGATATAGCAACCCAAGTAGTTGGTTTAGGTGGTGCATCAGACTTTTCTTTATGGAGTCTATTTTTACGAGCTGATTTTGTCGTAAAGTTTGTAATAATTCTTTTGATTGCTAGTTCTATTTTCTCATGGGCACTAATTTTTGATAAATTTAAACTATTTAAAACAATAAATAAATCAACGGAGGATTTTGAAAAGAAATTTTGGAAAGCAAAATCTGCTGAAAGTTTCAATAGTAATCTTCCTGTAAATTCAAAAGATCCTGCAACATTAATATTTAAAGCTGCAATGACTGAACTTTTAAAAACAAAAAGGCAATCCTCGGCTGTACAGTCTGCAAGAGTCGAGAGGATATTAGAGATAGCAACAGACCAAGAATTAAAAAAAATTGAAAAAAATTTTACCTATCTTGCAACGATAGGATCAACAGCTCCTTTTATTGGTCTATTTGGAACAGTTTGGGGTATAATGAATTCTTTTCAATCAATTGCAATTTCAAGAAACACTAGCCTAGCAATAGTTGCTCCAGGAATAGCCGAGGCGCTTTTTGCAACAGCATTAGGTTTGTTAGCTGCAATTCCTGCGGTTGTAGCGTATAATAAATTTAACAGTGATTCTCGAAGGTATTTTTCAAAAATCGAGAATTTTTCAAAAAGATTTCTTTCAATTATTTAATTCA
>MDTD01151184.1_pt1 | contig 11680 bp, 9 predicted proteins | sample 811221 | NCBI WGS metagenome assembly MDTD01 (sample SAMN05326646, study PRJNA326480) | marine metagenome | isolation source: seawater | place: Pacific Ocean: South West | collected 2011
AAAAATATTCTCAAGAATTTCCAGCATCTTCATGGTTCCAACCCGGCAGCAGGTACATTTACCACATGACTCAAGCGCGGTAAAAGCCAGAAAGTAACGGGCAATATCGACCATGCAGTCGGAATCATCCAGCACCACCATACCGCCGGAACCCATTATAGCTCCGGTGGCTGACAGCGATTCATAATCAACCGGCAGATCACAATGCGACTCCGGGACACACCCCCCGGACGGACCACCAACCTGCACCGCTTTAAGGCGCCGTCCTTCCGGCACGCCGCCGCCGATATCCTCAACAATCCGCCGCAAAGACATCCCGATCGGCACTTCGATCAATCCGCCGCGTAAAACTTTACCAGCCAAAGCAAAAGTCTTGGTCCCGCCGCTTACAGTCGTACCGTGTCCGGCAAAAGCCCCGGCCCCGTGCCGCATGATCCACGGCAGAATGGCAAAAGTCTCAACATTATTAATCAGAGTCGGACATCCATCGTAACCGCTCTCGGACGGGAATGGAGGCCGCAATTCAGGAGTCCCGCGCCGACCGTCCAACGCGGCTAAAAGAGCAGTCTCTTCTCCACAGACGAAAGCTCCCGCCCCCTCGACAACTTCAACCTGCAGTTTATATCCGGCCTTCATACAATCGGCCACCGCTTTACGGATGCGTTTGACGGCCAGCGGATATTCTTCACGAACATAGACAAATGCCTTTGCCGCACCAACCGCATGAGCGGCTATCATCATCCCTTCCAGTATTCTGAACGGAAACGATTCAAGCAGCATCCGGTCCATAAACGCTCCCGGGTCACCTTCATCCGCATTGCAAACCAGATATTTCACATCTCCGGCGGCATCCGCCACCGAACGCCATTTTTTCCCGGTCGGAAAACCACCGCCGCCGCGTCCGCGCAGACCTGATTCGCTGATTTCCGAGATAACTTCATCAGCAGACAGAGACAAAGCTTTATTCAGACCTTCAAAACCGTGATTACTGATATACAGATCCAGATTAACCGGATCAATCTCGCCGCAATGCTCCGTTGCGATCCTGACCTGTGAAGCCAGAAAAGCGTTATCCTCAACATCTCGACTACCGGTTATCCGGTGCCGCCAGACGCCGGAATCATCACCAAGAATCCCTGCCGCCAAACGGTTGAATCCGGCCGCGGCTTTCTTGAGCAGGGAACGCGGCGAAAAATGATGCAGCATAATCGCACTGACACTATCGGGGGTAACACAAGCATAGTTAAAAATATTGCCGTCACGGTCCTTGATCCTGAGCATCGGTGAACGGTATGAAATACCATCACAGCCAACCTCCATCGGCTTAACCGGGAGATCGAAATCAGAGGCACAGCGGCGCAGTTCGTCATAAACCGCACCAGCGCCGGAAGCAGCACAGCTTGAACAAAGACATATCCTGGCCTCACCGGTTGAAGCTTCCCCTTTTCCCTCTACGGACTCCGAACCTGTTTTGCGGGAAGCCAGAAAGTCATGAACCACACCATCAACCTTGCCCGGCTCCACCCAGCCATAAACCACATCATCTATCTGCACTGCCGGAGCCAGCATACAACATCCGAGACAGGCAACTTTTTCCACAGTAAAAAGGCCCCTTGAATCTGTATCATTATCGCCACTGATATTCAAATTTTTCCGGAAGGCTTCATAAACCCGTTCGGCTCCTTTCACATGGCAGGCGGTGCCGATACACACTTTTATAGAATGACGTCCGGCCGGTGACAACCTGAAACGATGATAGAAAGTCGCCACCGAGGTTATTTCAGTCGGAGTTATATCCGTGATTTCCGGCAGGTATGCCAACACTTCCGGCGACAAGTAATTATACTTATCCTGTATTGCCTGAAGCAATGGAATCAGCGAACGCCGGTTACGGCCATGCTGTTCGACCAACTTCAAAAGTATTTTCTTAACGGCATCGTCAATCATTTGGCATTCTCTCCAACACAGTAAAGGGATTTTGCCCCGCGAATCCACAGGCGTTTTTTGCCCGGCGCCGGAGTGGCAACCACCATTTCGCCGACCTTGCATTCAGCCACTTTGACAAACTTTTTTCTGTCCGGCTTAATTATATGGGCAATGCCTTTCATATTAATAACAATGATAAGGTCACCGACCAGCAGCGGTGAATTATAGAAACCGCCGTCAAGCTCTTTTTCCCATAGCTTCGTGCCGCTTTCCGCATCGATACACTCCGCAACTCCGCCGCTGGTAAATAGAAACATCAGGTCGCCGACTGCAACCGGGGAGGAAACATCCGGCATATCGATCTCTTCATTCTCCCACAATATCTCTCCGCTGAGAGGATTTATCGCGGCGGTAACAGCATTATCATTGGATACCAACACCCGTCCACCGGCAAAGGAAGCCGACACCGCGACTTCACCGCGCATGATCTCCTGTTTCCACAATTGCTTACCGGACTCGAGTTCATAACATTCGACCGTTTTACAAGTCAATATGACAATTTGATTCTTTCCATTTACCTCTATCTTGACCGGAGACGCCCATGAAATAGCCGCCTTGCGTTCCTGCCGCCATATTTCGCGGCCGGTAGCGGAATCAAACGCAATCAACAGCTGGCGCCTTTCGTCATCATACTGCATGATCAGTTTATCCGGCGTAGTCAACAGGGAACTGGAATAGCCATAAGGATTTTCAGGCACTCCAAGGTTTTTCGCCCAGACCCTTTTGCCGTCGAAATCGACACATACCAGATCCCCGGTGGCAAACGCGGCGAAAACCCGATGACCGTCAGTTGCCGGAGTCGATGCGGCATAACCTGTATCACTGGAAACTTTAGGCGGAGTTTCAGGGCTGCCTGGGATATCGGTTGCCGCGTGACGCCAAAGCAGTTTTCCATTTCCCGAATCAAAGCAGTATACTTCACGGGTTGTCTTGTTCCCGCCGGTCACGAAAACCCTGTTCCCCCAAACTATCGGAGAACTGAATCCCGGCAGCGGAACCGGAGTCTTCCACAGAAGATTTTTTCCGGACGGAATATCCCAGTCGGTAAAAAGCTGCTTCCCGGGAGCGACGCCACGACCATCCGGACCGCGAAAACATGGCCAGTTTGCATAAAACTCTTCGGATGTGACTTTTTGAACCGGAATAACCACTGGTATCTTTTTTCCGCTATCTGCAATATCATAAACAAAGGCTACAGCTAGAGCCGAAATAAACAAACCGCCGCCAACGATTCCCAAAGTAATACGCAATGCATAATTCCGTGGCTCGACCATGCCCGGACACGATTCTTTATCCGCCCGTTTATCCGCAGTCAGACCAAGAATAATGAAGCCGAGCAGTAAAACTCCGCCGCCGCCCAACAACAGCCAGCCTCCAGCCATGAGTTGATCCTGACCGGTAAACCAGGCTCTGCGGGAGAGCAGATCAAGGTCACGGATTCGTTCACGCAATTCCGCATTTGCGGGATCTTTGCTCAGCTGGGTCTGCAGTCGCGGCACCATTTGCGACGATTCCGGAGCAATCTTTTTCAGTTGAATATATTGCATCACCATCACGGTCGAAACGATAACGACAAACAATGCCGCCACCTTGACAACAATCCCGACCGACTGCCGTAACAGTTTTTTATCCTCATCAGCCATTATTTATTTCATCTCCATTTTTTACATCTATCTCCGGTTCCTCAAGCGTTTGCCCTTGCAGCTCACGCGGACAGTATGAATAACAGCGTGAACAGCAAATACAGTTCAGCTTATCGGTTATATAATCTTCATTATTTCTCCTCCGGCTTGCGGCTATCATGCTCCCGGCCACCACAATGCCGGCCCAGGCGCCGAACACCATCCAACCGGTCTTTAAACGCTGTTTTCTAATAGCCACCCGCTGCACCAGATCCTTGACCGGGGTTCCGGTCGCAAGAAAGGCCGCGACCTTTTCATTCTTAATATTCCCGGCCTTGATATTCCGGAGCAGAACAATATCCTTATCCAGCGTCATGGCCGGTTTTGACAACATCGCTCCGGCCACGATTCCGGCGGCAATTATCCCCGGAGTAAAAACCAGTAAAAACTGGATCCGGCGGACCGCCACATGTCCGGGTTCCTCATAACGGCGCGGTTTCGGGGGGATTATCACATCCGACGGGCAAGCTCCTTCACAGAGGCGACATTTAATGCATTTATCAGGAGTAATAGAGACTTGTCTGGGAGAAAAGAACGCCGCGCATTTCAAAAGAAAGCCATAGGGACAAATATAACGACAGTAGGGGCGCGCCACAAACATGCTCAAAGCAACAACGATTACTCCGGCAGTTAACATCAGGACGGTTCCGGTTAAGCGGAAAAAGCCGACAAACGGATCGTATGAACAGATGATAAAACCAAGTCCGGTAAAAGCAAATAGCACCGCCATCCCAAGATAAAGCGGCGGCCCCATACGTAAAACGCGATCCAATACTTTCGGGACTTTAAGCGGGCGCAGAAGAACCAGTTCCTGAACCGCACCCAAAGGACATGCAGCTCCGCAGAACAAACGGCCGAAAAACAACGACACCAACAACGGCAGGACAAAAAAGGCCAGCACCGGCAGGGGTAAAGGAAAAGATGAATCGGCCAGTGACGCGGTAATATTCTGGACCGAGCCGATAGCGCACACACATCCTTCACGATAAAAACCGAAAAATGCCAGGGAGAAAAGAATCAATAAAATCTGGAACTTTCTGGAACGCCATTTATAGACGGCCAGACCAGTCAGCAACATTACTGCAAAAAGGATTCCAACTGCAAGGTACTGATGCCAGTCGGCTGCCGGTTGAGGCTGCGGCAGCACCGGACTTTCGTAACCGGAATTGAATTCCGGTTTTGGAAAACGGAACTGAGCGGCAAGCGGCAATATCATCAGACTGAAAAATGATAACGATGTCAAAAGCTTCTTCATGCGCCGTCCCCTTTCAAAATATACGGTTCGGAAACCGGCACCCGTTTGAAAGCGTTGGCCGGACAAGCCTCGGCAATGGCACATATATTGCAGTTCTTGCACCGGTCATGCCGCACCTGCAGATATAATGAACCGTTACCGAAAGCGGCACAGCCCTTGACGCACTTACCGCAGCCAATACAGCGCGGCTCAATAATGGTATATTCAAAATAAGGGTCTTCAATAAAAGTGCGTTTGATGGCCGCAGTCGGACAAAGTTGATTTTCCGCCGCCGTATCCAGTTTGGGAGCCTTCTCAATAAAGTAGCCGCTGCACAGATCACAGTAACCGCAAATAGCATAGGCATGCACGCATTTCACAGCGGACGGAGACATCACGCAAGCTGTGGCACAGCGCCCGCATTGAACACATTTCTTCGGGTCAAGCTGCCAGACCGTATCCTCTTTTTTCTTCCGCCTTAACCATGGAAGAAAAGCCGCGGCCAGAACCGCGAAAGCTGTCCAGCGCAGAAAAGTCCTACGGGTATGTTTTTGCGGTTCAGACATTATTTTCGCCTCCGTGTAACCTGACGAAACGACAGCGCGGCCGGCAATCCGCAGGAGTTATTCAACGAACACGAACGACAATAGCCACTGGAAGAAGTACAAGTTTCGCCTGACTTGTTATTCTTGCGGTTAAGCAACCGGAATGCGACCGCGACAATTCCACCGGCAATCAACCAGCGCGGCAGTAAGAGCAGGAAGTCACGTCGGCTCATTTTATTCATTTCTTCACCTCCGGCTTTATATTCGGTTCGTAAACATCGACCAGCCCTTTAGCTCCGTTAAGAATCGCAATTTTACCGCCGGGCATGACCGCCAGGTCATATCTGAAAGGACCGGGCGGAAAACCTGATTCCGGCACCACCGTCTCAAGCATTTTTCCGGACGGGGAAAACAGTCTGGCTCGAACCGTTCCTTTCTCCAAAGTCACAAACCGGTCGCCGTCCAACATAACAAAATAGGCCGGATTACAGCAGCCGGAAAAAACATTGGCCGGTTGCGAGGTCCATGAGGCCTTGAATCTCCCGTCTCCGGCATAATTCTCAATCCGGTGTCGTCCTGGATTAACCGCCCAGACTCCGCCGTAACCATCCGGAGCCAGATCAAAATATGGACTTGGAATAATAAATTTTTCATCTTTACCGCCCGTTGTTTCCCACAGCGTCCGGCCGGAAAGGTCAAAACATAACAGCTTCCGGTTTCCGGCGTCGGCAATAAACAGTTTTCCGGCATCAACGACAAGCGAGGTAATCGACGTTCTGGAGTCGAACTCCGGCCATTTTCTTATCTTACCGTCTTTAATCACAACAATCTGCCGCTGCAAAGCGGCATAAACAGTTTTGCCGTCTATGGACAGGGCGGTAATTCCGCCTTTGATATCATAAGCGGCAAGCTTTTTCCCGGTATTGTCAAAAAGGGTAACTCCGTTATCTCCTCCAATCGCCATTTGCCCGTTTTCATCAGTCGCGATGGCATGTGCGGTTTTATCGCCGACATCAAAAGTTTTAACTTTCTTCCAGCCTTTCTCAAGTTTGACCAGCGGCAAGGTAATATCTTCTTCCGGCACTGAATTTGAAGAATTAAAATAACTCACCACCATCCCCAGCAGCACGATATTAAAAATCAGAACCGCTGCGAGTATCAATTTATTTTTCTTTGAAGATTTCATTTTTCACCTCGCATATTGAGACAGACCATAGTCGTCGAATCACGCATCAGCATATAGCCGTCGGCAACCGCTATTGGCCCCCAGGCGTCATGCCCGTCAAGCACTTTTCCGCGTCCCCTGACATAACATTTTTCACCGGCGACACTCATAATGGTTAATGTACCCCGATCATCCAGAATGTAAAATCTTCCATCAGCTTTTATAAACGGGCCAAGTCCGAAACGCAGATCGCGCGGGCCTTCAATTCGAAACTCGGAAACATTATACGGAATACAGCCGACAAACAACATTCGTCTGGCTCCGGCATCCTTCGGCATCACCCCGTAAAGCATACCGTTACTGAATATAGCGGTCTGCTGTTCGAGGGCCAGACCTTTATTGGGGCGAAAGCGATTGATTTCATTGACTTCAAAATGCCCGTTTTTGAACAGTACGCGAACCGTCATACTGCCAGCCCCGTAACCGGCCGCGAGAAAGATCAGGCCGTCATTCATAACCACCGGAGACGGCGCAATTACCGAAGGCGACCACGCTTTATACTGCCATAACACCTTACCCACCTCATTGCCATCGGCGGCAACTCCGACCAGACCGCCAAGCGAACTGTAAACATACATTTTGCGTCCGGCCAGAGTCATCGGCATTACCGAGGAGTGAGACATTTTCCATTTGCCGGGATTGGGGGTTTTCCAAAGCACTTTACCGCTATCGGCATCGACCCCCATCAATAACACATCAGATCCGCCTGGAGCGAGAACCACCGTTTTACCGTCAATGAGCGGACACTGCCCGGTGTACCACTGCGGCACCTCGGTTCCGTATTCTCTGACCAGATCGATTCCCCAAAGCAATTTCCCGTCTTCACTGCGCACGCACATAACTTGACATTTGGGGCCTATAGTTACCACATAATCATCTGTTACCGCCGGAATTGTGCGGGAGCGTCCGTGGTTTCGCTTGATCTTTATTTTGTACCAGCGACGCCAGAGTTCATGTCCGTCACGCAGGGAAAAACAGCGCAGGGCATCAGCCTGTTCTTCCTCAAGGTAATCGAGGATGTAGACTCTGCCTTTATGAATGACCGGGGCGGCATGTCCCTCTCCAAGCTTCTTCCGCCAGAGAACCGGCGGACCGCCCTGCGGCCAGTTGTCGAGCAGCTTGACGCCGTCGTCAGCGATATTGGAAAAATCTTTGCCGCGAAAACGCGGCCACGAACCGGTCAGGGATTTATCATATTTTGCGTCGAAAGCCTTGAAGAATTCACCTATTTTCACCTTTTCGACCTTATTGCGGGCTCCCGGCGGTACATTATCCATGCCGGGGAGCGCTGGCTTGACGACCGGGACCGGGCGGGTGAACCACCAGCCAAATGCGGCAACAGCCGCCGCCAGAGATATAATAAGTGTTATTGTCTTAACTAAAACTGCTTTCATATATATACCAAAACCGGCTGTGCCTTAACTGAAACCACAGCCGGGAAATACTACCTTTGTAAACCGTCAACCTTTCTTGATCATGGTCAACAGCATTTTAAATCGGGTTATTGACCTCACCGCGTGAGGGATATTGGCCGGCATGATCAAAACCTGCCCGGCTTCCAATTGATGTGCCACACCGTCTACAACAAACTCGGCCTTGCCGTCAAGCACCTGAACCATAGCGTCATACGGCGCGGAATGTTCGCTCAAACATTGACCTTCGTCAAAAGCAAAAGCGGTAACCGTGCCGCCGCTTTCTTCCATCAGGGTACGACTAACGACCGCACCTTCGCCATATTCCACCAGAGTTTCAAGCGCAAAGCCTTCGGCCCGCATCAAACCGTTATATTTTTCTCCGCAACCGCAGTCGCAATTACATTTATCACTCATGACAAGACTCCTCGTGTTATTAGTTAAACGCTGACTATGTCCATATATTGCTTAATATAGAAGATAAACGTTACTGTAGCTGTAAGTCAACAACTAAAACTTAAAAAAAACGGAATAAATTCAATTAAAACAGCATTTAATGTGATTATGATCTGAAAAGTTGATGAGAGAGCACTTCATCAAGGCCAACCAGCGGCTTTTCACACGAACCGTTGCGGCAAATGTGAACGGTCGGTTTATCATCTATCATTACCTGATCTTTTGAAAAAGGAGCAATCTGGGCTAATTCAGACTCAACGGCAGGGGTGCGCAAAAGTACGGTTCTGCCAGGTAAATACAAAGTTTTAACAGCTTGAATAATCCGCATGGTTTCAGCATCTTCATGCTTACCTGCAATCACTATCTCGCAAGTTTCCCCTGCCAGCATAGTCAGAGAGCTGACGACATCGGCAAATTCAGACGGGGAGCGGTTTAACATAACCGCACAACTACGAACCGTTTCCCTGGCGGCATCAAGCAGTTTCGAGTCGCCAGTTATGCCTGAAAGTTTGATCAGGTTCATGATCATGACCGCATTACCGGCGGGAGCCGCGCCGCCGAAAAACTCTTTCGGCCTGATCAGCAGTTCTTCGCCATAATCCGGAGTCATATAAAAACCACCGTTTTCAACATCATAAAAGTGCTCCATGAGAATTGAGTTCAATTCAAGCGCGTTTTTGAGATAGGCTAACTTGAACGAACTTTCGTAGAGCTCCAGAAATGCCTGGATCATAAAGGCATAATCATCAAGCTGACCATCGTAGGCCAGATGGGACTCACGCCAGCGGTGAAACATTCTGCCGTCTTTACCGGTCATCTCATTGAGCACAAAGTCCGCGGCTTTTTCAGCAGCGGCAAGATACTCATTTGAATCAAATACGCGCGCGGCATAAGCCAGAGATGCGATCATCAAGCCATTCCAGTCGGCCAGTACCTTGGTATCCTTCAACGGATGCGGACGCTTTTCTCGCGCATTGAACAACTTTTCCCGGACCTTTTCAACTGAAGCGATAAATTCAGACAGTTCCATTTCAAGTTCCGAGGCCAGACAACTCCAGGATTTTGTCATGTGCGGAATATTGAGGCCGGTCTTGAATTTCGTAGCTTCATCCAGATAGTTGCCATCCCCCCTGATGCTCCAAGCCTTTTCCGCGATCTTCAATTCAGCATCGTCAAGTATCCCCTGCAGTTCCTGCATTGACCAGACGTAAAAGCGTCCCTCCCCGCCTTCACTGTCTGCATCCTCCGCGGCATAGAAACCGCCTTCCGGTGATACCATGTCACGCAGGACATAGGTATAAATTTGTTCGGCCAGTATTTTAAAGTCATCATTGCCCACTGCCTGATATGCTTCAACACAGGTTGAGGCCAGCATCGCCTGATTATAAAGCATTTTCTCAAAGTGCGGGACCAGCCATTCCGCATCGGTCGCGTAACGGTGAATTCCGAAGCCGATTTGATCATAGATTCCCCCCTGCCAGATCTTGCGCAAAGTCATCTCTACCATCATCAATGCTTTCGGGTCACCTATATTGCGCCAGTAACGCAACAGGAAATCCAGCTTTGCGGGACTTGGAAACTTTGGCGCACCGCCGAAACTGCCGTTTTTCGAGTCAAATGCCGCTTTCAACTCCTCAAATGCCTGATCTGGCAGAAGTTCAGTATTGACCTCGGCGGTCTGGACAGCTTCAAAATTTCGTTTCAGTTCAAGCGAGACCGTTTCCGCCGATACCTCGATATCCTGACGCTTGTTGATCCAAACCTCTTTGATCCCCGGAATAAGCTCAAGCATGCCGACCCGGCCGAACGCACTTTCCCGGGGAATATAAGTTCCGGCGAAAAACGGCTTTTTATCGGGAGTCATAATGATCGTCATCGGCCAGCCGCCGCTGCCGGTAAACATCATACAGACTTTCATGTAGACATTATCGAGCGCAGGATATTCCTCCCGATCAACCTTGATGTTGATAAATGCGTCGTTCATCAATGCGGCCACCTGCTCATTCTCGAACGATTCGTGCTCCATCACATGGCACCAGTGACATGTAGCATAGCCGATGGATAAAAAGACCGGTTTATTTTCTTCTTTAGCGGCGGAGAATGCCTCTTCACTCCATGGATACCAGTCGACCGGATTATGGGCGTGCTGCAGGAGGTAAGGACTTTTCTCCCGTACCAGACGGTTATTATATTTATGCATTTCGAGCTTCCAATCAATACACAAGCAGAGAGTACAAACGGTATTTCTTCAATGCCCCCTTACTATTATAATACAGACTCTAAATCAGATTGCAACACCTTTCCGCAAAAGCATCCGCATTTTGTTCATTTTTAAACAACTTACAAAGCTGACACACACTTGAAAAACGGCCCAATTGTGCTATAGTAAAGTTTGTCGTTTTAAATTTTATTCTAAAATAAATATTAACCAGGAGAAAAATATGTTCAGTGCATCAGATTTGCGTAAGGGTTTAAAAATCGAGATCGACGGTGATCCGTGGGTCATTACCGAGTTTGATTTCTGTAAACCCGGCAAAGGCACCGCGCTGTATCGCTGTAAAATGAAGAACATGATCAGCGGCAACACTATGGACAAAACCTACCGTCCGACTGAAAAAATCGGCAAACCGGACCTCGAAGACCGTGAAATGTACTACTCATATCCGGAAGGCGATTTCTTTGTATTCAGCGATGCCGAAACCTACGAGGAAATGCGCATCAGCAAAGAATTTCTCGGAGACAAAGTTTTCTTCCTGATCGAAGATATGCTGTGCAATGTCCTGCTCTTCAATGGTCAGGCCATCGAAGTCGAACTGCAGAACTTCATTGAAAAAGAAATTATCGAAACCGAACCGGGCGCACGTGGCGATACCGCCACCAACGTAACAAAACCGGCCAAGCTCGACAACGGCTACGAAGTTCAGGTCCCGCTCTTCATCAATACCGGCGACGTAATCAAAATCGATACCCGTACCGGAGACTATGTCGAACGCGTCAACAAAGCCTGAGAACGTTTCTCATCTTGAAAGCATCAAAGCCCGTCTCCGTATGCGAGCCGGGCTTTTTTCTGCGGTCAGAAACTACTTCAACCGTCAAGGCTTTCTGGAGGTAGAAACTCCGGTCATGATCAAAGCCCCGGC